>Ga0209284_10005058_pt1 | contig 14123 bp, 17 predicted proteins | sample FRY03_FD_187211 | JGI IMG/M metagenome (GOLD analysis project Ga0209284, IMG submission 187211) | Freshwater microbial communities from Lake Fryxell liftoff mats and glacier meltwater in Antarctica - FRY-03 (SPAdes) (version 2) | ecosystem: Environmental > Aquatic > Freshwater > Ice > Glacier... | reverse complement strand
TTATGGATATGTGCGTGGTCAAGCTCAAGATCTAAGTCGGGGGTAAGGGCAAGGTCATGGTCATGGTCAATGTCGAACTTAAAAAGTGGAAGTAGATGAGCGCTGCAATATTAGGAAGCTGGCTTACTTGTTTCCCACAATCAAGATCAAGATCAAGATCAAAAGTAATAGTAGGTTCATGTTCATGGTCATGGTCTAGGTCTAGGTCAGAGTCGTGTTCAAGATCATGGTCATGGTCTAGGTCGCGACCATGTTTAAAGTCACACTCAAGGAGTGAGGGCAAAAAATGAATGCTGCAATGCTTGGAAGTTGGGTTAATTACCCTCCACATTCAAGGTCAGGGATTTGGGCAGGGACAAGGTCATGGTCAAGGTCAAAAACATTGGTATGTTCAAGATCATGGTCAAGGTTGAGTTTAATGTCCCACTCAAAAAGTGGGAGTAGATGAACGCTGCAATAATTGGAAGTTGGATTAATTATCTTTTACGATCAAAGTCGAGGACAAAAACAGGTCCATGGAAAAATTCTTGGTCAGGGTCAGGATCATGGGCATGGTCGTGGATAGGGGAAGGATCATGTACAGGTTCATGCTCACGTTCGCGGTCACTAACAAAAACGCGCTCAAGAAGTGGGAGTACATGAACGCTGCAATAATTGTAAGTTGGCTTTTTCATACCCCGCAATCAAGGTCAGGAACAGGGTCTAGGTTGCGGTCGCGGTCAAGGTCAGGGTCAAATTCATGGGCAGGGACATGGTCATGTTCAGGATTATTCCCATGGTCCGGGCGAAGGTCATGGTCAGGGTCTAGGTCGCGGTTAACGTCATGTTCAAGAAGTGAGGGTAGATGAACGCTGTGATAATTGGAATTTATAAAATAATATGAGGAGTGATTAATTTAATTCAAGGCGATTGTCTAGAAAAGATGAAAGATATCCCGGATAATTCGGTAGACATGGTGTTATGTGATCCGCCTTACGGAACTACAGCTTGTAAATGGGATGTAGTTATTCCTTTTGATCTAATGTGGATTGAGTTAAAAAGAATTATAAAAGATAATGGTGCGATTGTTTTATTTGGTAGTGAACCATTTAGTTCTTACCTTAAATTAAGCAATATTAAAATGTTTAAGTATGACTGGATTTGGGAAAAAGAAAATGGCACGAATTTTTTAAATGTAAAATTTCAGCCTTTCAAAGTTCATGAAATGGTTTCGGTGTTTTCGTTGGGAGCATCTAGCTATACTTCGAAAGGTGGGATGAAGTATTACCCTCAGAAAACATTTGGACTAAAGCCATATAAGATAACAAGTAAGCAGGGTTTGTATACATACGACAGTTTTACATTGGAGACAGTCTCCGAGAATAAGGACGGGTCAAGGATGCCCAGAAGTGTGCAGAAGTTTAATACCGAAAAGGGACTCCACCCCACACAAAAACCAGTGCCACTACTAGAATACTTAGTTAAAACATACACACTAGAAAATGAAGTTGTTTTAGATTTCACAATGGGAAGCGGTTCCACGGGTGTAGCCTGTAAAAATCTTAACCGTAACTTTATAGGCATTGAAAAAGACGAAAATTATTTTCAAATAGCTACGAATAGAATTAAGGCCGCAGTTTGAGCGAAACAATAGACGTAAAAGAGGCCTTCTGTAATAACTGTAGCAAGTGGGTTGAGTATCTAACTGTTGATACTGAATTAAATGTAATTAGAAGTATTGATAAACCTATTGCAAGAAATGTTGAGCATCATTCAACTGCAGAGGTAGTGGAATTTTATTGTAAGAAGTGTAAAACACAACTTGCGAGATTTAAAGGTAGTGAAGTTAAGGAGTTTAAACTTGTATAATTATATCGGATCTAAACCTGTTAAATTTATTTGTTTTTTTATCGCTATTTTTTTGCTATATAATTTTTTTGGTTTGTTATGGAAATAAATTGGTGGGAAGATCATCGTAATGAACTGGAAATAATAGAACAAGAGGACTGGGGAGAGACTCATTTAATGCACCGGTTGGTAGAGGGAGTGCATCATTATGCTATCGTTCGGTGGGCGTGGGGAAATTGTACTTTAATATTTGAATTTTACAATGGGAGAAAAAGTGAGTGTTAAATTTATTGCAGAGGGAAAAATTACTAATGAGATTAAAACATTCCCAACGACTAACAGTGTTGGCCTTAAACTAAATATTTCTTGCTCGCGGAAAACAAAGCTAGATGTTTGGGAAAATTCTTATTATTCAATAACTTTTTGGGGAGCTTATGCAGAGTCTGCGGCCCTAAGGCTAAAGAAGGGACAAAAGGTTAAAGTTGAGGGGGTTGTTAACTCGAAACAAGTGGATGTTCCTGATCAGAAATGGAAAGACACAAAATATGAAATGACTGGATTTTCATTTGAGATATTAGCAGAGGCCAAAGAGTATACAAACACTAAGAAGTTTGATGTATCTGATTTCCCAGATCCAACTGCCACTAAGTTGGCGCAAACAGTAACAGATGCATTGGTGCAGCAAGTGGCCGATGTGTTTGGGATTAAGCAAGATCCAGTTGTGAAAGAAAAGCCTAAGAGTTTTGTTAACCCATTTACAGGGGATGCGTTTAGCGGTGATGATATCCCATTTTAGTTAACAGCAATATACTCAGTCATTGGGAGTGTCCTAATGATAGCGGTGATTGAATTCTTTGTGCTAAATATTTTTTTAGCAGTTATCTCAAAAATGATTGAGTCATCTACATCTAAAGCTTCACACATAGCATCTTGAATCAATTTTATTTTACCATCCACATCACCAGATGTTTTACTTGGCAGCCCTTTTTTAGTAATGGCAGTGTTTGAATAAAAATAATATTCAACTATCAAAACGTGACCTAAGGGAAGTTTAAATTTACTGCACTGCTCTTTCACGTAATTAAAAACAGTCTTTTTGAAAACCGATCCCTCAGCAGTTAAATATCTTCTTCCCATTCGGTTAGTCGGATAGCAGTTATTAAAACTTAATGCTTTGCATGGGATTGAAAAGGTGTACATAATAAATCTTAACAATTTTTTCAAAAGGATTCCATGAAGAAAAAAGCTAAGAAGCCAGTTAAGAAAGGCAAGAAGTGCTAAAACTTTAGGCCTACATAAATAGGCCTATTGTTATTTCAAACACAACGGTTTACCATAACAAAATAAGACCATAACCAGGGACACAACTACCATTAAGGCGTTGTGATAGGAGCGCATCTTATGTCAGAAGATCAATCATCTATTATACCGGAAGATTTAAAAGCAAAAATATCAGCACTAAAAGCACTAAACATTTTAGCGCAACTAATCGGTAGAGATGGAAAATTCTCATACGAACTTAGTGAAGTAATCAAAGGTTCCCTAGCATTTATCAATTCAGTGCATTCAGACTTATTTCAAGAGACTTTAAAACATCCTCAAAAGGATTTAATTGAGGATCTTAGAAATTATAAACCAGGGGATAGTCATGAACAAAAAAATAGTGAGACGAGCAGCAGCGACTCCAGCAGATAAAATTCCATCATTAGAGTTTTTGCAAAGAGAGGTCACCTTTGATGGTGCGAAGCCTCACGCACTTACGACTAAGCTTGATCAAGGTGATGCGCCGGAACTTACAGCGGTTGGAGTTGCTAAACTAGATCCAATGGACCGCAATAGTTGGTTTAGATACGTTGTTAAATTTAAAGGAACAGAAGTAACAGGCATGGCCATTACGGAATTAGATGCCCAGGCTATCGCTGTGGAAGCGGCAAAAGAGGCATTCGTTTTTAACTTTCTTGATGCGGACAGAATATGAATGCAATGGAAATAGTTGGAACGATTGCCCTTTTTTGGATTTTAGGTGTCTCAACTTGGCTTCTTATAAAGAAAAGGGAAGAGCAAGAAGCTTCAAAAATGAAACAGCATTACACACTTCAGTTAAACGAAATGCTTTTGACTCTTCAGAAACTTGAGAGAGATGGAATTGAATACGCAAAGATTGCTGACGATGCTAAGAAGATATTAAATGCCGCAAGTATTGCCACAGCATTTGTCCCTAGAAATAAAAGATCTAGCGAAACTATTTTGTGACGCTCCAAGAACTAGTCAATCAAGCTTGCAAAGTAAGCAGCGACTTTGATAAGCGCATTAGTTACCGATTAAATAAAAGAAAAAAACAGCCCGATAGAGAATGGCTACTAGCACACCTGGTAGATATTTTGGGAAGCGACTACGTTAAAGAAGCAATGCAAAATCATATTGCAAAACAGGACGTTGAAAATTAAAGAAAAAAAACCAACTATCATAAAAAGAGGTAAGGCCACAAATTCAGAGATGGAAGCTAGAATAAAAACAGTTATTCAAATGAAATTACAAGGATACGCAAGGCCAGAGATTTTAGAATATGCCAAGAATACCTGGGGGATCGAGACAAGTACTACAGACATAGTTACAACTCGGGCAACAGAGCGAATGACCGAGATAAACAATATAGATATTAAAGAAACAATTGCTGCAGTTATGCATAATTTGTGGATGCAATACCGAGAGGCCAGTAAAACAAAGAATGGTCAATTATGTTTGCTCATCATAAAAGAAATTGCCCGAATTAAAGGCATTGATCAAATGACTATAAATCACGTTATTGAGGACAGGCGAGAATTGCAAAACTTAAGCGATGAAGATTTAGATCGCCTTATCGAAGATGATGACAACAACTAATAAAGACAAGGCCATCTATGAGAAATGGATCAGGGGCAATCTCGAATGGAAGATGCATCAAGCGCAAAAAGAAATCAATAAGAAATATAAGGAATCAACAGGCACTCTTTTTGTTGGCAACTGCGCCAGGCAATGGGGCAAAAGTTATTGGGCCATATGCAAGGCAGTTGAATATGCAATTACTAATCCAAAGTCTCAGATTCGCTATGGAGCAGCGTTTCAAACAGATCTAGTCACATTTATTATTCCCACTTTAAATAAGGTCATGGAAGATTGCCCACAAAGGCAGCAAGGTAAATTCAACAGATCAAGATCAACAATAGAATTCACCAATGGTTCAATCATAAAATTTGTAGGAATCGACAAGAACCCAAATGGATTAAGAGGAAGCACACTGGATCTTATCATTCTTGATGAAGTTGGGTTCACTAGTAATCTTGATTACATTTATAAATCAATTATTATTCCGGCAACAACACATAGGCCTAACGCTAAAGTGATCATGATTTCTACACCGCCGTCAACTCCAGCACATGATTTTTGTGACTACGTAGAAAAGGCAAAACTAGAGGGCGGCTACGGTGAATTTACTATTTACGCGAATCCTTTAATAAATGAGATTACTATTGCAAGACTGATGAGAGAATCAGGCGGTGAATTTTCCACGACGTGGCTAAGAGAATATATGTGCCAATTCGTGGTAGATTCTAATCTATGTCTAATACCGGAATGGAAGGACGAGTATGTTCAAGCACCTCTTCTTGGAGAGTTATACCAGTTTTATCACAGATACGTCGGCATGGATCTGGGACGTAAAGATCATACAGCTTTATGCTTTGGTTATTATGATTTTCGTAATGCTACACTTTTTATCCAAGATGAAATGACTATGCAGGGAGACAAGTGGACAACAGAGACACTGGTTGAGGATTTAAAAGAAAAAGAGAAATCAATCTGGAATGAATCACCAATAGAGAGAAGAATATCTGATAACAATAATCCACATTTAATAATTGATCTTGCACATCTTCATGGAGTCAACTTTATTGAGACATCTAAAGAATCACTAGAGGCAATGATAAACGAAGTGAGGATTTTAGTAGGTGCTGGACGAATCATTGTTGATCCAAAGTGCCATCAGCTTATTGGATGTTTAAAGTTTGGAGTATGGGACGAGAAAAGAGATAAGTTTTCACGCTCAAAAGTTTACGGCCATTTTGACATGCTTGCGGCCCTTGTGTACTTAGTAAGAAATCTAAACAAGAACACGAATCCAATTCCAGTTAACTACGGTTTTGAGGAGCACAGGAGCTGGATAAACAATCCAGGCACAAATGTAAGCCAAAATGCTAAAAATATAGGTAGTATATTTAAAGTGAAACGATAGTAAACCATCTCAAGAAAGGAATCTATGGGAAGCGATAAGTATGACGTTTATTGGGCATCAGCTCCATCCAATGAAATTGCTGATAGAATTTTGCAAAAAGTAGATGACTATTATGAGTATCTTACATTTTCAGGACGACTAGACCTATGGCTTAAATCTTACCGCTATTACTACAGGGCACTAGTGACTGGCGGCGGCCTTCAGGCAACAGGATCTCAAGGAGAGTTAACCTCATTTAGTGTAAACGAATACAGAAACATTCTGCTGCATCTTGAAACTTTAACACTTCAGCAGAGATTATATTTTGAACCTAGGGCAATCAACAGTGATGTGAAAAGTCAGTCACAAACAATTCTCGCATCCGGTTTGCTCGACTATTACATGAAAGAGAAACAGCTAGAGAGTCATATTAAACAAGCGGTGAAGGATTCACTTATATTTTCAGAAGGCTTTGTCCGTGTTGAGTGGGACGCAAAGGGCGGTAAGGTTTACGGCAAGACAGAGAGTGGTGCTGATATAATGGAAGGTGATATTAAGTATACTAATTATAATCCATTAGATGTAATTAGAGACTTTTCCAGGAAATCCCCAAGAGATGAGAGATGGAAAATTGTCAGGGACTTTGAAAATAAATATGACTTAGCTGCAATATTTCCTTCACTTAAAGAGGACATTCTTTCAGACTCTAATGATGATTTAATGATTCGCACCACTACAATTAACCCACAGTCATTGTTTGAAAGTGATAACGTAACAGTGTTTCACTTGCTACACGATCCAACACCGTCAATGCCCCAAGGCAGATACGTTAAATGTTTAAACAATAATACAGTACTCATGGATGGCCCTTTGCCTTATTCCAGATCACATATTTACAGAATATCTTCTGATGATGAGACCGGAACTATATTTGGCTACACTGTAGGCTTTGACATGATGCCTATCCAACAAGCAATGGATATTCTTGATTCAACAATTATTACTAATCAATCCGCTAACGGTGTTCAAAACATTGCAATCCCTAAAGGTGCTGATATTTCAGTATCTCAAATAGCAGAGGGTATGAATGCAATTGAGTATGATTCAAAGATGGGCAAACCAGAAGCATTGCAGTTAACAAACACTGCTCCAGAAATATTTAATTATAGAGAAAAGCAAAGTGGTTACTATCAAACTATATCGGGAATAAATTCTGTGGTTCGTGGTAATCCAGAAGCATCACTTAAGTCAGGAGCAGCACTTGCATTGATTCAAGCTCAAGCGATTCAGTTTACTATGCCACTACAAGAATCTTATTCACGTTTCGCTAGTGATATCGGAACAGCAACAATTGATATTGCTAAAGTTTACGCATCGGTTCCTAGGAATGCTTTAATCGCTGGTAAATCAAACAGATCATTAATGAAATCATTCACTGGTAATGATCTAGATGGAATTGAAAGAGTAACAGTAGATTTAGGTAATCCGTTAACAAGAACGACAGCGGGTAAAGTAAATCTAGCGGATTCATTAATAGAAAAAGGCCTTATCAAGAATTCAGATCAATACATCACGGTCCTTAATACTGGCCGTCTTGATCCCGCAATCGAAGGAACCCAAGCGCAAATGTTACTTATTAAAGCAGAGAATGAATCATTGTCAGACGGACAGCCACAAAGAGCGCTACTAACAGATGATCATCCTAAGCATATGTTAGAGCATCAAACAGTTTTAGCGAGCTTAGATTTAAGACAAAATCCAAATGATCCAGTGGTTATTAATACGCTTAATCATATTCAAGAGCACATGGATATTTGGAAGAATATGGATCCAGCTTTATTTGCTGCACTTCATCCAACAAGCATGGCGCCGCCAGTTCCGCCACCTATGCCGCCTGATGCTATGGGCGAGCAATTGAATCCACAGGAAGCAGTGATGACTGAAGCAGGAGATGTGAATTTACCAAGCATGCCGACTGATCCGTCAACGGGCGAGATAGCAGAAGTTCCGGTACTTGCTTGATAAGAAATTATCAAGATGATGATTACGAAATGGTCATGAGCTGGTTTGATGCAAGAAACATGAAGCGAGTACATCCAAAAGTATTATCGCCCCATGGATTTATTATTCCAAATGTATGCGCACTATGGATGTATCCAACGGAGAGTGACTTTATTTATTTGGAGAATTTAATTAGTAATCCAGACGCTATAAGAAAAGCTGAAAGTGTTTCAAGTTTGATTGATACTGCTATTAAATGGGCGCTAGAGATGGATTATAAGTTTATGTTATCAGTAACCGATAATCCAAGTGTTATAAAAAAAGCAATAATGAAAGGGGCAAAGATGACATCAAGCCAGACACTAATTACATTTCAACTAAAATAGACCAATGACGGTCTGTAAAACTATCTCCAATGGAGACGTAACAAAAGGAATTACATGAGCGACGCAACAACTGCTATCACTACACCAACAGAAGCTCCGCCAAAACAAACTCTCAGAGGGCCAGTGATTACAAACACTCCAAAGGGTGAACCAACTGCTCCGGTGGACATGGCAAACATTGCAACAAATGCTTTGAACGCTAGAGGATATGAAAAGAAAACAGAAGAACCAATTGAAGAAAATGAAGAGATGACAAAAGCAGAGGCCAAGGAAGAAATCCGTAGATATAAAGTAAAAATAAATGGCGAAGAACATGACGTTGATGAGAATGAATTAAAGCGTGGCTACTCCCATCAGAAAGCAGCTAATAAAGAAATGCAGGCAGCGAAGGCACTGCAAAAACAAGCAATGGGAATTCTTGAGCAATTAAAAGATGAAGGAACTTTATTTCAAGTAATGAAACAACTGGGTCATGATCCTAGGGGCCTATCAGAAAAGTATCTCTCTGAAATTATCAAAGATGAAATGCTAGATCCTAGAGACCGTGAACTTAAAGAGGCAAAAAGAAAGATTCAAGAATATGAAGATTTTAAGACTAAAGAAAAAGCTGACGTAGAGGAAAGAAATGGCAAGGAGATGCAAAAAAGATTTTCAGAAGATTACACTAAACAATTCACAGAGGCACTTGATAAGTCAGAGCTTCCAGTGACGAAAGAGACGATTTCAAGGATGGCACATTATATTAAGTTGGCAGCAGAATTGGATAATTACGCAATGACGGCCGATGAGGCGTCAAAGTTAGTTCAAGATGATTACACTAAAAAGTATCGCTCAGTAATTGCTAATGCGGATGGCGAGCAATTGATGAAATTACTCGGGGATGACATTGCTAATAAAGTGAGAAAATGGGACACATCCAGAGTTAAAGATCCTAATCAGTTTATTAAAACTCCAGAGAAACAGGGTGAGAAAAGCGAGCGAAAAACAAACAAGAGTGCAAAGCCGACGAACACTTCTTGGCAAAACTATAACAGAAGTTAAAGGAAAATAATTACTGGACCGACAAGATATTTGCAAATTAAGAAAAGTGTTATATTCTTTCCTTAAGTGCAATCTTTATGCGAGCGAGTAATTAGGTTTTGACGTTTAACTATCTCAACTTAAGAATGCGCAAGCAAGACATTCTCAAATAAAGGCGCAAACGCTACCTTGAAAGAGCGAGTCAAAAGTGATTTCAAAACTTTAACTTATTTAGAGTCATAGACTCTATACTTTTCAAGGAGCAACAATGGCCGCTACTACTTCAGGTGATCTAAACTCATTATACAAAGTCGCATACCCAACAGGTGTTGAAGATCTTATTCCACCGTCAGGAAAACTTATCGCACTTTTTGATTTCGTTCCAAGTGAATTACAAAATGGTAAGCAATACGAGCAGCCAGTTATCGTAACAAACGAGGCAGGATTTACTTATTCTCTAGACAGCCAATTGGCTTACGATCTTAATGATTCCGTTGGAATGAATATGCAATCAGCAGTAGTTCCAGGAGTTGATTTAATTCTCTCTTCGACTATTGGATATAATCAAGCAGCGCGAGCGTCTCACTCAGCTACTTCATTCAAGACTGCTTTAAGTACAAAATTTGAAAACATGATGAAGTCTAGCGAGAAAAGACTAGAAATCGGAATGCTTTACGGTAACAAGAACATTGGTTCAGCAGCTACTCAAGCAGTAGTAATTGGTTCTTCGATGCTCCCGATGGTTATTTCTACAGAGTCATGGGCGACAGGAATTTGGGCGGCTTCAGAAAATGCTCAAGTAGTATTTTCAAGAGCTAGTAATAACGCCTCTGTTGATTCTTTAAGATCATTTACTGTCGCAAGAGTTGATGTAGATAATAAAACTGTATACTTTTCAGTTGGTATCCTAGGAACTGCCGGAACGCTTACGACTTTGGAAACTGCAATTGAGGCATACGGATGTAATATCCATTTTTACGGTTCTGTTTCTGGATCAGACGTAACTTTTGCATACGCAGAGCAAGTTGGGTTACAATATCAAATTCAAAACACAGGAACTAGCTTTGGAATTTCTGCAGCCTCTTATGATCTTTGGCAAGGTAACAACGTTGTAGTTAGTGGCCAACTAACAATGGCAAAAGTTTTAAGTGTTATTTCAAAACAATGCCAGCGCGGACTTGACGGTGAAGCGGTTCTTCTTTGTAACCCCGGAACATGGGCAGACCTTGCTTCTAACTTGGCAGCTCTTCGTCGGTTCGATGGAAGCTACTCGAAGAAAAAAGCTAGTAATGGTTCTGAAGAACTTGAATACATTGCGATGAATGGTTCTGTTAAAATAATTCCTTACAACATCGTTAAGGAAGGCGATTGCTTCATTCTTCCGAAAGATAAAGTAATTAGAATTGGCGCAAGAGATCTTTCGTTCAAAGATCCAGTTAAGGCCAATGATGATATCTTTTTTACTCTTCCAACTAAAGCAGGCGTTGGTGTTCGTACATTTACGAATCAGCAAATATTTTTATCTGCTCCAGCTCAAGCAGCATTTATTTCTGGAATAGTTAACTCCATCTAAGGTTGGCCTTGTGGATATTTTAATTAATTAAGCTCTAGGGGGAAGTTAAACACTTCCCCTTTTTTAGTTTTAAAAAAAGGAATCTTATGGCCAACACATTTCAAACAATAGTCCTGGAGTCAGAACAAACAACAGCTTCATTTTTATCTAATTGTAATTTAGCTCCATTGCAAATTCCTGCTTTGGTTGCCTTTGAAAATTACATTGGCGGAATTGTTGGTGGAAATTATCCGGCAAAAGTTACGTTCTACACTGGTTCAGCGAGAGCAACAGCAACAATTACGGTGTCTACCGGTGGTTCTGCTAATAATGAAACTATCACTATTTGTGGTGTTACATTCACGGCAAAGACTTCAGGCGCGGCAGGCAATCAATTTAACATTTCAGCAACTGCAGCAACACAGGCAGCGAGCATGGTTTTGTTTATCAATGCATCAACAAGTCTTACGAATATTGTAACAGCAGCAAACGTCTTAGGAGTTGTAACATTATCGGCCGTTCTTCCAGGGGCAATGGGTAACGGCTTAGTTGCTGCAAACGTAGATCTTGCAAACGTAGTGGTTTCAAGTTTTGCTACCGTGGATACAGGACTCACAGGCACGACGTTTGTTTCAAATTTGATTTAGTCAAAAGGGAAGTCTCATGACTATTGCGCTTACCATAAATGGGACCACATATAATTATCCAGAAACTGGAGATCTATCCTGGGGCCCGGATGCAACGGATTGGTCACTTGCGGTTACTAATGGAATGTTGCAAAAAGCCGGGGGACTATTTCAGCTTTTAGCAGAAGTTGATTTTGGAACTACCTACGGTGTTAAATCACTCTACTATAAATCAAGAACTACAAATGTTGCTGCTGCAGGGCAATTAAGATTAGCAAGGGCCGACGTTATTAGTTGGAGAAATCAGGCAAACAGTGCAGACCTCTCACTGTCAGTGGATGCTTCTGATAACTTATTTTTTAATAGTGTTGCGCTAGTATCTTTATTCACTGGCGTAACAGATACCAACTCAATTGACTTAACATTAACTGGAACTGTTTTAAGTTCAGACTTGAAACTTTCAGCAACTGCGGCAGGAGCTGGTAATTTTAATCTTTCAAACTCTATTAATTCCGATGGCCTTCAGACTCAGACATCTATCGCAACGACTTCACTTACTGGTGTTTTATCAAATACAGATTGGACTACATTTAATTCGAAGTTAACTAGCGTTTTAACAAGTGCTAATGTCTTTGTCGGAAATGTTTCAAATGTAGCAACTGGAGTAGCAATCTCTGGAGATATCTCAATTGATAATGCAGGCCTCACGGCAATAGCACCAGGAGTAATTGTAAACGCTGACATAAATGCGTCAGCAGGAATTGCAGTAAGCAAACTTGCTACTTTAACCGTATCAAGAGCGGTAGTTTCGGATGGTTCTGGATTCGTATCGGCATCAACAACAACAGCAACAGAGATTGGCTTTGTTAACGGTGTTACAAGTGCAATTCAAACTCAACTAGATGCTAAATCCACTAATGTTCTTACTAGTGCAAATATATTTGTTGGAAACGTTTCAAATGTGGCAACGGCCGTTGCGATGAGTGGCGATATAGCAATTGATAACGCGGGAGTAACTTCCATAGCGGCAGGTGTTATATTAAATGCTGACGTTAACGCATCGGCAGCTATCGCAAGATCAAAACTTGGAGCTGGTACAAATAACTTTGTAGTAATCAACAGTGGAGCTGGAGCATTTTCAGAAGAAGCGACACTTGCAAAATCTCGCGGTGGTTCTGGTCAAGATAACAGTTCAATTACTTTTCCGGCATCTGGAACACTAGCAACACTCGCTGGAGTTGAGGCGCTCACAAATAAAGATTATCAAGGTGGGACAGCTTCCAACACACTTCGGTTAACAATTCCAAATAATACAAAAGCAAATTTAGATGCACTGACTAGAAAAGAAGCTACTTTAGTTTATGCAACAGACGACGATCTTTTGTATGTTGATAATGGAGCAAGTTTAGTTGCGGTAGGTTCTGGAACTAGTTCAAGTATAAATTATATTACAAACGCAAGCGCAACAGATAACACAACTGGATGGGCAACATACGCGGATACTGCAGGTGTTGCTCCTGTTGACGGGACTGGCGGATCTCCAGACATAACATGGACCAGGACAACTACTTTACCGCTAGCTGGAGTTGCATCTTTTCTACTAACTAAAGATGCAGCAGATAGACAAGGCCAAGGAGCTTCCTTTGCATTCACTTCCAATAGTGACGATCAAGGACAGCCTGATTATATGTCTTGCTCGTTTCAAACATCCGCGAATTATGTTGCTGGAGATGTTAGGTTTTATTTAGTTGATGTAACAAACTCAATAGTCATCGAACCAATAAATGTTCAGCTCCCAGCGAATAGCAATTACGGCAGACAAGTTTCTTATTTTCAATTACCGATAAATTCAACTTCATATCGATTATGTGTTCACGTCGCATCAGTCAGTGCGCTTGCTTACACTATCAAATTTGATACTTTTTTCTTTGGCCCTCAAAGTTTATTTACAGGTGCAATGATCAGTGACCCAGTAGCGTTCACGCCAACTGGTTCATGGACCGCAAACACGACTTATACAGGAGCATCGAGACAGGTTGGAAACTTTGCGGAGATTCAATACAATCTTGCAATATCCGGAGCACCAACATCAGCCTCTCTAACTCTAAACTTACCGTCTGGGATGGTAATAGATACGGCCAAATTATTAGGGTCAACTCCGTTCGTAAATATTACACCTGGTAAAATAATTGATGCTGGAACGCAAGACTACGCAATAGTAGCAAAATATAACACGACCACTAGCGTGGCGCTTGTTATTCTATCAAACACAACAGCGATTGCAGCGTCGTCCTCAGTATCTCAGGCTAGTCCTATGACTTTCGCAAATGGTGACTCAATTTCGATTACAATAATGGTTCCGATAGTGGGATGGTCATCGGGTGTCCAACTAGCTAGTCAAGCAACGAATCAAATTGTCGCAACAAGAGCGATTAAAACAGCAACCCAAGTAATAACAGTTA
>Ga0209284_10005049_pt1 | contig 14142 bp, 11 predicted proteins | sample FRY03_FD_187211 | JGI IMG/M metagenome (GOLD analysis project Ga0209284, IMG submission 187211) | Freshwater microbial communities from Lake Fryxell liftoff mats and glacier meltwater in Antarctica - FRY-03 (SPAdes) (version 2) | ecosystem: Environmental > Aquatic > Freshwater > Ice > Glacier... | reverse complement strand
GCAATTTTAGTATTTTTAATAATGTTTCTATGGAGAAAGCTTACTATTTTAGAAGGTAATTTCTTTTTATTAGAAAAAAGAGTTAATATTATAAAAAAGAGTGATAGAAGTGAATTACAAGAAAAGACCTGGGAAAAATATGATAAAACAATGAATGAAATATTTAAAGATAGTATTATACCCGATAAAAAAAAAAATAATGGAGGATTTTGTAAAATACCTATTAATGAAAACAAAATAAACGATAATGTTATTATAATTGATGATGATATCATATTAGAAAATGACGATAAAGACTATATCGATGAAATAGATTTAATTCCTAAAGTTGTATCGGAACTTTCAAAAGAAAAGTCACTAACTACCGATGAAGATATTTCAATTACACATATTACTGTTTCAAATGACAATAAAGTATTTTATGATGTTGGCGAGGTGAATAAAGAAACTACATTTGATAACTCAGATAACGCTTCAGTTTCATCAGAGGTCACTTTTATTAATGATCAAGATAAAACATTAACAAAAAAATATAAAGCATTTACTATAGATAAATTAAAAGAAGAATGTATTGAAAAACAATTGAATATTGAAGGAACTAAATCTCAATTAGTATCTCGTATTATCGAAAGCTTAAAAAAACAAAAATAAAAAATATTGCAAGTGTATAGATAATAAATATTATGAGTTATAATTCTACCATAGAACCTAAACCGCATTGTCCTATAAAAATGTCTGATGGACGTTCTTTTACCGATTATAGACCACGTTGTATGGTAAATGCGGAACTTATGACTGATTTATATACAAATAATATGGTAAAGAGTAGTTATGAAAGTAGAGTTTTTTTACAAGAAAATGCAGAAAAACTTATTGAACGCAATAGATTAAATATGTTAGATTCATTATCACCATGTGCCCCTTGTAATAGACCTTTTAGTGAAAATGGTACAATGTATCCTGAAAGATATATCGTTAAATGTACTGCTACAAGTTGTGAAAAAATAGAGGTAAATAAAAACGGTCTTGGAACAAGTACACGAGTTCAATAATTTTTATATTGATAATATTCTTATAAATAATTCTATATATAAAATATAGAAGTATTAATAATGATATTCAATGATGAATATGTAAATTTTAAAATTATATTTAGTCATGATTATTCAAAATTAAACATTATTGGTAATATTAAAAATCCTGGTAATTATAGAAATATTATTATAACAGCACCAAATCCTATAGATAGAATGTCTAATTATTCTGGTTCAGGATTACCTTTTCCAAATCATGAAATAGCATTTGAAAATACTCCAAACCTTATTAATGTTGATTCATCGGGTAAATTTGAAAATGTTTTCAAGTATCCTAATAGTTTTTATATGCCCGATGGTATAAATAAAATTATATCTTCTGTATTTATAATGTTTACAGACAATGATAATAATATAATTAAATTACAATATAAATTACACGATATTAATGCTCTTAGAACATTAATAAATCGTTCTTCACGTAAAGGTCCTGAGTTTTATGGTTCTAAAGACTATATATTACCTATTGATACAGCTGAAAATGTGATGTATGCATATTCTAAAGCAAAAATAGAAAATGACATAGGATAAAAAAGTTCTATATTTTGTAAATACTATAAAAAATTGATTATACGCATAAAATATTAAGATATTGCCGAACTTTTAGTTTAAGTAATCTTATAGAAAGACCCTTGCGTTTTCTTATAAAGTTTCAAAGAAATAAAACAATAAAAAACCACATTCACTTTTATAATCAGCTTTAACCATAATGTCATCATTTGCTAAAGTTGAGTTTTCCCCCGATCATCTCAGGAACATTACTCATACTCGTATTGTAAGTAAAGTATTTGAATTAGATGGTATTGTATTCGGTGGTTATGTTAGAGATAAAATTATCTCAAATCACTATACCCATTTGTTTAATGATACTCATAAATGGGACTCTAAAAAGTTCTGGAATAAACAGTATCATCCTGAAACACATGGGCGTACAATTGTTGCCAAAGATTTAGACATTTGCGTTTCTGATGACTTATCTGCGAAAACAATTGTAGATAGTATTAAAATCATGATTTTCGAAGACTTTGGTGGTAAAAACATAGCATTTACTTCGGAATACACAACTAATTCTGACAATAAGTATTTCGGATTGTCAGTATCAAGTATCACTAAATTATCGTTCAATATTACTATTGGTAAGATTCCTTTCATTAGTGATGGAGTTACTATCAATATTAGTTTAGATATTGTAGTGCGTATCAATTCTTATAACCAACCACCTTTCGGAAATCTGGACTTCTTATGTAATATGTTCTTAATGACGAAAAATGGTATTACAATCTCGCGTAATACGGGTACAATAATTGATAAAATGAGTGTTTTAGACAAAAAGAAAGTAGAACTCAAGGTTATGTCCGACATCATCGAATACAAAACCGACTTTTGTTTGAATATCAAGAACTTTGATAATACTATTAAGTTTAATTATTCTGTATGTGATCGCTTGGAAAAAATGTCGTTGAAAGTGCCTTCGTGGACGATTGAAAACATGCCGATTAATATGTGTGGAAATATGAGCGTACAATGTAATAATAAAAAAGAATTATGTTGCATTTGTATGTCTGGATTCAAGAAGACGAATGGAAGTATTTCATTATCCATTGAGGCTTCTGATAAAAAGAGTATTATAAATGGTTCAAAAATGCATGATGCGTGTATATTTAAGTATATGAGAAATCAATTGAATGAAGAATATATTGATGCTACTGATCGTTATAATCATGATTTCAACATTAATAATTTTGATAAGGAATTCTATTTTAAGTGTCCTTTGCGAAACTTATTTAGCTTCACCAGTTGTTCTAAGAGCATCAACACCCTCATCAAAAAGATTACAATGTAAATATATTTCTATATTATATGTTTGTATTTTTATATTTTTTTTAATTGTATATCTTATTAATTAAAGAACCTGTTGTATAACTTATTAATGATATAATGATTGTTATAATTAAGTTTGATATTTTGGAAGTGTTAAAAACATCACATCTTTCCATACTATAAAGATATACATCAAATAACATAATTTTTACAAACATTCCAATTATAATTTGAAATCCAAATAAAAATCCTAATATAAAGTTTACTAATATGTGTATTAGAAGATATGTTGTATCAGCTGTTATATGATTATTAGGATTTGGATAAAATAATACATCTAAATATTTAATATCATATATACATCTAAGTATTGTAAAAGCAATAGTAGCACTTATTGTAATAATTAAATAGATGTAAAAATAAAGTGTATTCATATTCTCTTTTTCTATATATATATTAGTTTATATTTTTAATATTATGTAAAATTAAAATTTATTTACACGACCTTTTATATTCTTAATTTTCACAGCATTTATTATTTGTTTTTTGGTTAATTCGTCGTATGTTTTAGGAGTATCTATAGTTATGCGTTTTGATGGTCTATAAATATCTCCTTTTTTCATATATCCTATTTCTCCTCGTTGATTAGTCCATTTTTCTTTATACCATCTTGCTAATCCAATATCTTCTTTTTTGATACATGTATAAGCATTATCATTTTTATATTTTTCTTTATATGCTTTAATATAACTTTTAACTAAATGTCCTGATCTATATGCTGAGTTTATAGGATTTAATAAGAATATATTTTTTTTTATTTTTTCATATAATAGTATATCTTTGGGTGTATTAGACATATATATAATCTCTACAAAAATGAGTATATAATCTTTTTATTTTCTTTAAATTATTGAAACTTATAAAGTCTTTCTAAAAAATTATATTTACTTTATAATAAAAGAATATTATTTATGAATCACTTTATCATATTATGCTACTTAAGGAAAATGAGTACATAATCTTTTTATTTTCTCAATATTCTTTAAATCTCTAAAACTTTTCAATATAATTAATTATGTACTCAAAATACAATCTGTTATAATCTTTTAAAATACAACATGATTCACTTAGGATATTATGCTACTTAAGGAAAACGAGTACATAATTTTTTTATTTTCTTAATATTCTTAAAACTTTTTAAATCTTTCTAAAAAATATAATTTTTTATGTACTCAAAATATATTCACTTATAATCTTTAAAAATACAACATAATTAACTTTGTATATTATGCTACTTAAGGAAATCGAGTACATAATCTTTTTATTTTCTCAATATTCTTAAAACTTTTTAAATCTTTCTAAAAAATAAATTATGTACTCAAAATACATTATTAATAAAATAAAGTATTCTCATTTCGCCCACTTTGTATATACAATATGATATCATATTATATTATGCTACTTAAGGAAAAACGAGTACATAATCTTTTTATTTTCTGAATATTCTTAAAATCTCTAAATCTTTTCAAAATAATAAATTATGTACTCAAAATATATTCTTAATAAAATAAAGTATTCTCATTTCGCCCACTTTGTATATACAATGTTATCTTTTTGTAATATAAAGTATTCTTATTTAGCCCACTTTGAATATACAATGTGATTCTATTTATATATTATGCTACTTAAGGAAAAACGAGTACATAATCTTTTTATTTTCTTAATATTCTTTAAATCTCTAAAACTTTTCTAAATAATTAATTATGTACTCAAAATATATTCTTAATAAAAAAAAGTATTCTTATTTCGCCCACTTTGTATATACAATGTTATCTTATTTGTAATATAAAGTATTCTTATTTCGCCCACTTTGAATATACAATGTGATTCTATTTATATATTATGCTACTTAAGGAAAATCGAGTATATAATCTTTTTATTTTCTGAATATTCTTAAAACTTATAAATCTTTTCTAAATAATTAATTATGTACTCAAATATATATACTTTATAACTTATAAAAAAAATATGATATCATAGTATATTATGCTACTTAAGGAAATCGAGTACATAATCTTTTTATTTTCTTAAATTTCTTAAAACTTATAAATCTTTTCTAAATAATTAATTATGTACTCAAAATATAATCGGTTATAAAATATAATATTATTTGTATTCTCATCGTATATATTATGCTACTTAAGGAAACGAGTACATAATATTTATATTTTCTTAAATTTCTTAAAACTTTTAAAATCTTTCTAAATAATTAATTATGTACTCAAAATATAATCGGTTATAATAAAAGTATATTCTTTATAAATCACTTAGGATATTATGCTACTTAAGGAAATCGAGTACATAATCTTTTTATTTCATTAATATTCTTAAAACTTCTAAAACTTTTCTTAAAAATATAATTTTTTATGTACTCAAAATATATTCACTTATAATATAGAATATTATTTATGATTCACTTAGTATATTATGCTACTTAAGGAAATCGAGTACATAATCTTTTTATTTTCTTAATATTCTTAAAACTTCTAAAACTTTTCTTAAAAATATAATTTTTTATGTACTCAAAATATATTCACTTATAATATAGAATATTTCGTCGTGTTCTCTTATTATATTATGCTACTTAAGGAAATCGAGTACATAATCTTTTTATTTTCTTAAATTTCTTTAAATCTCTAAATCTTTTATAAATAATTAATTATGTACTCAAAATACAATCACTTATAATATAATAATATTCATTATGAATCATTTAGCATATTATGCTACTTAAGGAAAATGAGTACATAATCTTTTTATTTCATTAATATTCTTAAAATATCTAAATCTTTTATAAATAATTAATTATGTACTCAAAATATATTCACTTATAATATAATAATATTCATTATGAATCATTTAGCATATTCTGCTACTTAAGGAAAATGAGTACATAATCTTTTTATTTCATTAATATTCTTAAAATATCTAAATCTTTTATAAATAATTAATTATGTACTCAAAATATATTCACTTATAATATAATAATATTCATTATGAATCATTTAGCATATTCTGCTACTTAAGGAAAATGAGTACATAATCTTTTTATTTTTCTGAATATTCTTAAAATATCTAAATCTTTTATAAATAATTAATTATGTACTCAAAATATATTAACTTATAATCTTTAAAAAACAATGTAATTACTTTGTATATTATGCTACTTAAGGAAAATGAGTACATAATCTTTTTATTTTCTGAATATTCTTAAAACTTCTAAATCTTTTCTAAATAATTAATTATGTACTCAAATATATATACTTTATAACTTATAAAAAAACAATGTGATATCATTGTATATTATTGCTACTTAAGGAAAATGAGTACATAATCTTTTTATTTTTCTGAATATTCTTAAAACTTCTAAATCTTTTCAATATAATTAATTATGTACTCAAAATATATTCACTTATAATGTTTAAAAATACAACATGATTCACTTAGTATATTATGCTACTTAAGGAAAAACGAGTACATAATCTTTTTATTTTCTTAAATTTCTTAAAATATCTAAATCTTTTCTAAATAATTAATTATGTACTCAAATATATATACTTTATAACTTATAAAAAAACAATGTGATATCATAGTATATTATGCTACTTAAGGAAAATCGAGTACATAATCTTTTTATTTTCTTAAATTTCTTAAAATATCTAAATCTTTTCAATATAATTAATTATGTACTCAAAATATATTCTTAATAAAATAAAGTATTCTTATTTCGCCCACTTAGTATATACAATGTTATCTTATTTGTAATATAAAGTATTCTTATTTAGCCCACTTTGAATATACAATGTGATTCTATTTATATATTATGCTACTTAAGGAAAAACGAGTACATAATCTTTTTATTTTCTTAATATTCTTGAAATCTCTAAATCTTTTCTAAATAATTAATTATGTACTCAAAATACATTCTTAATAAAAAAAAGTATTCTTATTTCGCCCACTTAGTATATACAATGTGATATCATAGTATATTATACTACTTAAGGAAAATCGAGTACATAATCTTTTTATTTTCTTAAATTTCTTAAAATCTCTAAATCTTTTCAATATAATTAATTATGTACTCAAAATATATTCTTAATAAAAAAAAGTATTCTCATTTCGCCCACTTAGTATATACAATGTTATCTTATTTGTAATATAAAGTATTCTTATTTAGCCCACTTTGTATATACAATGTGATTCTATTTATATATTATGCTACTTAAGGAAAAACGAGTACATAATCTTTTTATTTTCTTAATATTCTTTAAATCTCTAAAACTTTTCTAAATAATTAATTATGTACTCAAAATATATTCTTAATAAAAAAAAGTATTCTTATTTCGCCCACTTAGTATATACAATGTGTTCTCATAGTATATTATGCTACTTAAGGAAAATCGAGTACATAATCTTTTTATTTTCTTAATATTCTTGAAATCTCTAAATCTTTTCAATATAATTAATTATGTACTCAAAATATATTCTTAATAAAAAAAAGTATTCTCATTTCGCCCACTTAGTATATACAATGTTATCTTATTTGTAATATAAAGTATTCTTATTTAGCCCACTTTGTATATACAATGTGATTCTATTTATATATTATGCTACTTAAGGAAAAACGAGTACATAATCTTTTTATTTTCTTAATATTCTTAAAATCTCTAAATCTTTTCTAAATAATTAATTATGTACTCAAATATATATACTTATAAAATAGAATACTCTCATTTCGCCCACTTTGTATATACAATATGATATCATAGTATATTATACTACTTAAGGAAAATCGACTACATAATCTTTTTATTTTCTTAATATTCTTGAAGTCTCTAAAACTTTTCAATATAATTAATTATGTACTCAAAATACATTCTTAATAAAATAAAGTATTCTCATTTCGCCCACTTTGTATATACAATATGATATCATATTATGCTACTTAAGGAAAATCGAGTACATAATCTTTTTATTTTCTTAAAACTTTATAAATAATTAATATTAAAATCTTGAAAATATTCAACACTACTAAGTAATAAATGAGAAGATACGTATATATTATTTAAAGTAAATAAATAATCATTATTAAATAAATGTAATAACAATACTATTTTACAAAAATTAATAATATGTTGATATGGTATAATATATATTAAATATATTAAATATATAAAATAACTTCTTATTGAACTTAAAATATTATGTAAATAACATAAGTATAATAGTTGTATTATATAAATTACATTATACAATCTATAATCACGTTTTAAAATTAGATTATTACAATTATTATTTACAGAATCTATAATTCTAAAATAATGAACGAATGAAGTACAAAATAAAAAAACGTAATAATTAGTTTTTAATGAAAAGCAAAATATTATGAATATAAAACTAATATTATTATATCCTATATAAAATTCAATATCATGAACTAGTTTAGTTGTTAGAATCATTGACTTTACAACTATTTTCTCATATGTACTATTTGTATTTAGTGTAAATAAGAATAAATTACGAAAGTTTTTATTATATATTATAGATAACTTACCTAATAACTTACCTATATAATAAGCCCAGTAAGGATATACACAATAATGAATTTTTAAAATTACTCTCATTTCTTTATTTTTTTCTTCTATATTGTTTTTAACTATATAATGACATTCTCTATGAAAATCAAATGCTACTACATCACATTTCTTCAATGTATGGACTTCAGGAATTAAATTGAAAACTGTAGATATTTCTTTATTATCGTCTAATCCAACTATTAAACGATAACAAGATGCAAAAGGAATATAAAAATACGGACCATCTATATGTCTCGTATAGAAAATATTATCTGAAGTATCATTTAATTTACTTGTTTCTGTTGGTGCTGATATATATATTTCATTCATATCGTCTAAAATATCAATGCAATAATCATTCCCTAATACCGAATTAAACATATCATATATTTTATCACATTTTGCTATACTATAAAAACGCTTATGAATATCGTAAGGCAATTCATTATACCACCAATGTGTTGACCTTTCATTTGAAGGATTTTGTGATATGGTCCAATCTCTTATACTATCAACATTAGCAACATTATCAACATTATCATTTATATTACAACTATATACACGTTTATTTTGATGTTTCCAAGGTAAATAAAATAACATATCTTATATAATTAACATCTTTTAAAAAAATGATATATTCAATCTACGTATTTAGATAATCTCATAAATTATATGAAGTCCCTAATAATTGTAGAAAGTTATACTAAAACTAAAACAATTAAAAACTATTTAAAAGACCCTGATTTAATAGTTACATTTTCAAGCGGACATATATATAATTTACCAAAAGATAAATTAGGTTTTGATACTAAAACATGGAAAATTGAATATATCAAAACTAATGAAAAAATTATTAAAAATATAAGAGATTTAGTTAGAAAAACTGATATAATATATTTAGCAGCTGACCCTGATCTCGAAGGAGAAGCAATTGCAAATAATATAATGACTTGTATTAAAGATCTTATTAAAAATAAAATATGTCATCGTATTAGTTTTAATGAAATTACTGAATCAGCAGTTAAAAATGCTATATGTAATCCCCGAAATATAGATGTTAATATAGTTAACGCTCAAGAAACAAGAAGAATAGTTGATAGATTAATAGGATATAAAGTATCTCCTATTTTATGGAGTAAATTTAACATTAATAGTTTAAGCGCTGGTAGAGTTCAAATAGCAGGATTAATTATCTGTATAAATCAAAGAAATATCATAATCAAAAAAGAAGTTAATCCTTATTGGAATATTGAGTGTAAATTTATATTTGATAAAACATCTATGATTGGAGTTCTAAAAACACAATTTAAATTAAGAAATATATTAGATGTTAAAGCTATTCTTAATAAACTTAAAACAAATACTATTTATTTAAATACTTATGAAATTAAAATACGTTATACATCACCTCCTCCTCCTTATACCACAACAACAATGCAACAAGATTGTTATAATAAATATAAGTTTAATGCGAAAAATACAATGAAACTTGCACAGGATTTATATGAAAATGGATTAATAACATACATAAGAACAGATTCTACAAACATATGTGAAGATTCTAAAACGAAAATATTAGATTATATCAAAAAAACATATGAATGTAAATATGCCAAGCACAGAACTTATAAAACAAATATTAAGAATGCACAAGAAGCACATGAAGCTATAAGGATAACAAATGCTACTACTATTTACTGTAATTTTGATAAATGTACTGAAAGTCACATAAAACTTTACGATTTAATAAGAAAGCGAACATTAGCATCATTAATGACAGATTGCGAACATACTGACTTTATAATAACCTTTTATACAAAAGAAAAATGCGAATCATCTGAATATGTTTTTACATCACTTAAAACATTTATGACATTTAATGGGTATAATATAATATACGATAATAAAAATGAATTATATGATGACTTTATAAAGTTGATTAATAATAATTGTTATTCACGGGAATATTTAGCAAATGGAATAATTGACAATATTCCGTCTATGTATAATGAAATACAATTGATTAAAGAATTGGAAAAAGAAGGTATTGGGAGACCATCGACATATTCATCTATTGTTGATAAATTATTAGATAAAAAATATATTATATTCGGACAAAATCCACATCAAGAATATGAAATTGAAAATTTTATTAAAAAATATAAAAGTGATGATATAATTATAAAAAAAACAAATATTAATATTGGAGGAAATAAAAAAGATTTATTAATACCTACTGAGTTAGGTATCAACATTATTAATTATATATGTGAAGTAATGCCTTATTTATGTGATCTTAAGTTTACTTCAAAAATGGAAAATGATCTTGATGATATAATTTGTGCTAAAAATAAAAAAAAAGTTATACTTGATAATATTTATGAAAAAATATCTAATTCTATATCTCTAATACCATCAACAACATCATTAAATAATAAAATAATAAAAGAATATGATACAGGTTTAATAAAGACCCGTTTTGGTAATTGTTATTACAATAAAGAAACAAATATTTATACTAATATTGACCCTTATCTTAAATGGAAAAAAAAACATGTTGAAAAATTAAATGAAAAAGAAATAGTATTTTTAGCATCATTACCTAAAAATGTAATATATCTGAATAAATCTTATTATTTACATATTGGTAAATTTGGATTATATCTAAAAGATGAAAATAATAATAATCATAAATTAGATAAGAAGTTATGGAAAAATTATATTATATAAATTAATCATATGGAGACATTGTTTTCTTACCTTTCATATACCAAGATTTAATATAAATATCATCAAAGTTTGGATGTATTGTATCATTATGATAATCAATATCAATACAATTTTGTATCATTTTATTACATTTTTTACAATACCATTTATTTTCTTCAATTCCCGAATTCATCATATATTATATATCTTTTTTATTTTTTCAAATATTTACTAATATTACTATTTAATTTATGTAATTCATATGCTATATTTGACATTGACGTAGCAACTGTAACACCATATTCGTCTATAAAAAAAGTATTTAATAGATTATATAATTTATCTTCTGTTAAATCATCATCATCATCATCATCATCATCGTCATCATCATCATCGTCATCATCATCGTCATCATCATCATCTTCTTCGTCTTCTTCTTCTGTAGAAGTTGATTCGCTTTTTTTATCAGACTTATCTTTTGTTTCACTATCATCTTCACCAATATCTTTATTTGTAACTATTTCATTTTCATCTACACTATCACTATCACTACTTTCTTTTATAACTACACTTTTACTCTTTTTTTTCGATATTTTATTCATTTTGTTTATAAAAGTCATAAAGTCTACGTTATTTTCCATTACTATATGAATTATACTAATAAAATATTTCTTATATATTTTTTTAATTATGTATATTAATAGATAAAGTTGAAATGTCAGATATTTTAATGTATATAATTGGATTTTTATCTGGGATATTTTTGATATTAACGTTATTATCTAATAAATGTAATATTTCTAAAATATTTAAATATTTTAAAAGATATATGGGTTACAATAAAGATGATGAAATAATAGTTGAGGATTTTGAAGAAATTGTAGAAAAAAAAAATGTAAAAACAAATAGTGAACCTATTATATTAGAAGACTTTATGGAAGAAGATAAAAACAAATACGATGATAATGATGAATATAATACAATAACTTGTAATAAAAATATAATTTATAAGTTTAAAATTGAAAGATTATTAAAAAAGAAATATTTAATTTTTTTGATTTCATCATATAATGTAGATAATTTAGATAATACACAATTATTAATAGATAATAAAAGTAAGAATAGTGATAATATAATTGTTACTTTTTCAAAAAAACCATATATTGAAAAATACCCATTAAATCCTAATGTAAATGGTTTTAATATAAAAGACGCAAATATTAGTATAAATATACCTAATAATTATAATGAAGAAGCTTTTGGATTAATGTGGGAAAAAAATGATAAAGTAAATAAAGATGAAAATATTGAATATAAAAGTAATGAGGAAAGTTTCAAAAAGTTAAAAAAAAATCTGGATGCAGGAAATATGAGATTTACAGAAAAAGATTGGGAATCTTTTAGAATAACTGAACTAAAATACAATAATTATGTTAAAACAGATAATAGTATGTATGTACCTTTATTTTATAATACATCCTCATTAGATATATCTACATATCTATTAATATTTAAATTTAGAAATAATAATAATATTGTAAATAATTTAATGTATATTAATAATAAAAATGATGGAAATTTAATTTCAATAAATATTATTGATTCAAGTGATATCATAGTCAATAATATAGATTCTGAATGTAAAACAGATGAAGATTGTAATAATTTTATGATAAGTTTGCATAATAATATTAATAAATTTAACGAATATGAAAAAAGTACTATTGAAAATGATAGTTTTTATAAAAATAATTGTAAAAATATTGAAGGAACTAAATGTAGTAAAGTTGAAAAAAATCATTCTAATGAATTTTCATTTTATAAACAAATGCATATCAAAAAAACATATACTATACAAATAAAGATAAACATTCAAGAATATAATATTTATAATATTAGTGAAGATATATTTAACGACTATTATACATTTATGGGTTTAATAATTAATAATGAAAAAATTACATTTTATATTAATAATTCTAAAACTGACTTTATAAAAAAAGATGAAATTAAATTAAATCAATCATATCCTATCTATATAAATTATGATAAGAAAAGTGATATTGTATTATATAGTTTTGCTTTTTTTAAAGATGTTGTTTGTGATGCAGATATATCTTCTTATAAAATATATAATAATAATTATTTAAATGGTTTTACATCTAATAAATAATATAATTTATCATAAAACATATCATGAATAATAAAATATTATATATTAATATATAAACCATATAACATATAAAAAGATTTATGTAATTAATAACATTATATATAAATATGTATATATAATTAATAATATAAGTAATTATATATGTCTCTACATAGTTTGAAATATCATTAATTATATCATTTCTTATTTTATTAATTATTATAAAGTAATACATAATATATAAACATTTATATTATTTTATTAATTATTATAAAGTAATACATAATATATAAACATTTATATTATATTATTAATTATATAAATAATATGCTAAATGCTGCTATATATATATTAACACAAAATACTGTAGAAAGAAAAATATATTTAAAAAATTGCTTATATTTTTTATTTAAAAATTATAATTCTAAATATAAATATCCTGTCATAATTTTACATGAAGGTGATTATGATGATGTAGGTAAAGAAGAAATATTTAAGAGCGTTCGCACAGAATGTAGAGATCTATTATCATTTAATAAATTAGATATTGAAGACTTTAAAATACCAGAACATATAGATATAGAAAAAATGAATAAATGTATTAGTAGTGCACCTGTACCTTATTGGAGAAATGCAAAATATCGAATCATGTGTTATTTTTGGATAAAACATTTTTTTAAATATTGTAAAGAATATGAATATGTTATGAGAATTGACGATGATAGTATAA
>Ga0209284_10005048_pt1 | contig 14145 bp, 20 predicted proteins | sample FRY03_FD_187211 | JGI IMG/M metagenome (GOLD analysis project Ga0209284, IMG submission 187211) | Freshwater microbial communities from Lake Fryxell liftoff mats and glacier meltwater in Antarctica - FRY-03 (SPAdes) (version 2) | ecosystem: Environmental > Aquatic > Freshwater > Ice > Glacier... | reverse complement strand
GCATGGAGGCTCCGGGGGTGTTGGTGTACGCTAAGACATGACGGGGCCGGAACAGAATGGTTAGGCTACGCTGTTTCCAGAATCAATTGGCAGGACTGTATTACGACGGCCCGTGTCTGCCGTAAAAAACTTCAAGCGATGTGGCAACTATTTATGGGGCGATGACGATCAACGCCTTCAGTGCAAACATACGCCTCTGCAACACACGGGCATTCATATTCATGGATGTGATGCCGTCCGCCTCGAGCAAGCCCGCGAGCGATCTCGTCAAACGCGCCTTGTGCGCCGGGGTGCACGGCAGCGCGGCGTCTCTGTGCCGGTGCACGCTGGTCATGATGGCTTCCGTCGCGCAGGTCTTGGCGCTGTCGCAGGTCAGCATGTGCAACGACATGGCGAGCGCCCACTCGAGCGCCTCCGAGTCGGCGGCATCGCCGCCGACTCCGTACGCCTTCTTGATGACGGTGAGCGCGAGAGCGGACGCTGCGCGTGTGAGGACTTCGTGTTGTTCCGCCGTTGTTGGTGCGAGCTGAGCCTGTTGGAGCACTTCCAGGAGTGCCTTGCCTCCTCCGGCGGAGGCTATCGCACGCTCGGCGTCCTCCCCCCACTCCAAAGCCGCGGCGAGCGAGGACAAGCATGATATCTTATCGTTGTGCGGGATGGTCGGCTCTCGCAGGGCATCAAGCGTCAGCTTGATGCCGCCTGCGTCGATCAACATCTTCCGCGCGTCGACGCGCGGGAGAAGAGGAGCGACGGCGCCGCCAGCGGCCCCACAGGCGCACAGCAGGCGCGTCAGCACGCCGGCGGCATGCGATTTCAGCGACTGAGATTCGAGCAGCCCGATCAGGTGCTTGATGACTCCTGCTTTGACAAGGTGCTCCCAGGAAGAAGGGGAGCTCGCCATGGTCATGAGAGTGTCGCACGCCGACATCTTCTCTCTGTCCGATTTCGGTTTCCACAAGGTGGCGACGAGGTTCGCGATTCTGATGGCCTCCAGAAACTCGGGGGTGAACGTGCCGACGAAGCCGCCAGGGGCGGCCGGCGCGGCCCTTCCTCCGCAGAGCTTGCGTGAGAGGACTCTCGTCTTTCGGCGACGAGGAGCAGCGCCGGCTACCCGTCGCGTCGGGTGGTAGTCCTCATCATCGACCATGGTGGGTATGGATGGAGTGAGCCTAGTTTATCCCAAAAATCATGAGCGTACGTCATCGTTTTGATGGATTGATTCTGGAAACAGCACAGCCTACCTACCCGGTAGGTTCCGCCCCCCCCGTCATGTCTTAGCGTACACCAACGCACCCGGAGCCTCCATGCAACCTCATGCGACCTCGCTTCGCGGCATCCCATGTAATCCCATGGAGACTCCGGGAATGAAGCACCAAAAGTCAAAATATTTAACGGGATATAGAATGCCCCGGAGGAGGAGGCCGATGTGTGGCTCAGGCAGAGAACTTGCAGACCGATCAGCGCGGACAAGGGGCTGATGTCGGCGACGGGAGTGAAGCTCAGGCCCAGCTGTTGCAGACCGGTCAGCGCGGACAGGGGCCCGACGTCGGAGGCCGATGTGTTGCCCAGGCAGAGAACTTGCAGACCGATCAGCGTGGACAGGAAATTGGGGTGCTTGCAAACAAAACGCTCTTATGGTTTCGGATTTTGGGTTCAAGTGAAGTCCGAGCGCACAGCCTCGGCTAGCCAGCGGCTCAACATCGCCTGGAAGTACGGGCGTCCGGCTGCGGCGACGAGGACGCCAGCATCGCGGTCTCGTTCGCGAGACCGTGACAGTGGAGGAGGTGCTTTGCGACGCAGTCGATGCAGTACTTGTTGTCGATCGACAGGTGCTCCTCGAGAAAGATGCACTGCGTCGCGATCTCACGCATGTTGTACGCCGGGTCGCTGACGGGGTCGGCTTGATACCTGACACCCTCAGAGTCTTTGCGCCCAGCACTTTGTCAAACACGGCGATCAACGCTGCTCAAACACAGGGTTGCCCAACGCGCCGAAGCTTCCACGCGTCGATCAGCTCGGCGCTCACGTCCGCCCATGTCGGGCACATGTCGTGGAAGGTCAGCTCCGGGACGTTGTAGTCGTACGTCCCAGGGTGTTTGAACTTACAGCAGAGTCAACTGAGAATGGGACACCCCCTCGTATACCAACTCCTACGTCCCTACTCAATCTTAGTATACACTGGAGCGGCTTGCTAGCCTCCAGGCTCAATCCAAGTAGTGTCGTAATCCACCGCCGACCTTCCGACGGCCTTCCAAAAAATTGGACAACGCCGGTTCGCCATATAAAACACGTCACATATCGCGAGACATTTGCGCACTACTATGTTAATCCTTACTATTCTCCTGGCGGTGGTCGCGACTCAGCAAGCAATTGCCTCGATTCAGTGCTACGACCTGTCACAATCGGGCGCCCTTGATGGGTTCACGATGACCTATAAATCCCCGCCTGATCTCTTCTTTAGACAGTTTGATACACTCGACGGACCAACCCAGTTTCTCAAAGCGAAACTCGCAACTGCGCCGGTCATTCGCGACTCGACTTGCTTGGTATCTATCTACAAGGATTCCAGAGGCTCTGGCACAGATACATGGACTGGCATGGGAGTTCGCACGACTACGTATGGCAGTGCTTGCGATCCGGTCGTCCTGAAACTATGGGCCGATTACTACCTCAAGAATAGCAGGAACGGTGAGATCGTCTACACAAAATGCTGCAGCACTGCCTTCTGCGGCATGCCTACCGACCAAGAACTTCGTGCCATCACGGCGACCTTCTTGCCGACGACCGCCACAGCGACGCCCTCTCCGACGACGACGACCGCCACAGCGACGCCCTCTCCGACGACGACCGCCACAGCGACGCCGTCTCCGACGACGACCGCCACCGCGACGCCCTCTCCGACGACGACCGCCACAGCGACGCCGTCTCCGACGTCCAATTCAGGAGATTCTGGCTCATTGGTGAGCTCTCAGCCAGCTGGATCCTCTACTCCTGCGTCATCCAATGGCCCAAGCGCCACCATCGTCGGGGTCGCTGCTGGCATCGGCGGCGCTGCCGCCGGCGCGGCGATCGTCGGAATCGTCTGGTTACTGATGGCCAAGTCCACCAGCAAGGTGGCGCCCATTAAAGTCATGCCCGCCTAGATAGGTATTAGGGAGTGCGGAGGTATGACGTGTTCTCCCTATTTTTATAAATACAAATCATGCGACCTCATGCCCTCGCTTCGCGGCATCCCATGTAATCAATCCCATTGAGGAGGGAGAAATGAGATACGCCTCATGCCGATTCCCTGGGATCCAATGAGTTTGCTCCGTCGGTCAGTCGAACAACGGCGGCATTTTGTACCCGTGCATCCACACGCGCTCGCGCTCGTCTCTGACCGCCCGCTCGTGCCTCAGGATCGAGTCGACGATGTGCGTCGGCAGCGGAATCGCCTCGATCAACTCGAGCCCCCGCTTCCGTGCCTTCCACGCGCTCCAGATTTTCAGCGCGTGCATTTTCAGCGTCACGTTCTCCACCAAGACGCAGATCTCCGCCAAAAACCAAGAGTTGCGGCACGCAAGTGCGATCGCTCGTTTTGGAAGCGTCGTCTCGCCGCAGACGCTGCTGCAAGTCTTGCTGCCGGCGTAGTACAAACCATCGCAGTGATGACAATCCGCGCGATCCGAAACCAGGCCGTAAAAATCGCCGTGGCGGGCAAGCGTTTCCTCCCACCCGTCTCCCATGCGGACCTTGACGATGTCCCCGTTCCGTGCGTTCCGCATCTGCAGCAACGACGCACATGGATTGTGTGCATGCGGGCTTTCTTTATTCGGCCATCTATGACCTGTCAGGAGTTGCATCAGGGCGCGTCCGAAGGAAGGAAGAGGAGGACGGCTCGAGGATCGGAAGCACAGTCATGGAAGCCCATCCGCTCCATGGCTCCAGTCTCCATGGCTCCCTGAGCGTCACATGCAACGCACGTAAATGATCGCGGTCAACTGGAAATGGGGTCGACGCCCAAAGGCGTCGCGCGGATCTTGAATCTCATCCGAACGTTTTCGCCGGCCGGGTTCTCCAGGTCCTTGAGGTGACGGGTACGCTCGTTCGCGGAACGGGTCTCTCATCATGAAGATCATCGCAGACGCCGCCGACGCGCCATCATGCCCTCCACGGCGTCCCTGACGAACGCCGCGAACGCGGGGTGGGCCGGGAGGTCGTTGTGGTCGGCGCCGGGGGCCCAGAGCGTCGCGGACGTGTTGCCCCCGCGCTCCGCCATCTTCCTGGCGCGCTCGATCGGGCACACGGCGTCCTCCGTGCCGTGCGCGTACGCCACCGGCAGCGGGAGGCCGCCGACGAAGCGGGAGGTCTCGAGGGCGTCCGCTCCGGCTGCGCGGAGGGCGCGCATCGCGAGGGCGCGCGCCCGGCCGCGCGGGGCGGTCCGGAGCAGGGACGCGAACGAGCCCTGGAGGACCAGGCCCGCGAGGCGCGGCTCGTCCCGTTTGTGCAGCAGGCGCCGCGCGGCCTCGGCCGCGATCGCCGCACCAACGGAGAAGCCGTAGAAGACGACGCGGCGCGGCGCCAGCCACTCGTGGACCGCCAGCATGGCGCGCACGGCGCCGTCGACGGACACGTCGCGCGGGTCCCCCGCGCCGTACCCGGGGTACTCGAACGCCGCGACCTGGCGCCCGCAACAGTCGGCCAGGTGCTGCAGCAAGGACGCGTCGCCCCTCAGGAGTCCCTGCGGCGAGTCCGGGTCGTACGGCCGCGGGCGGAACGGGCGCACGAGGCCGCCGAGGTCCCAGCCGTTGCCGTGCGCGTACAGGACGACCGCGTCGTCGCCCCCCCCACCCCTTTTCCCAGGCCAGGCGCAGGTCACGAGCGTGGCGCCGACGCGCACGCACTGGACGCGCGGGCCGTCCTCGAAGCGCGTCCGGGACCAGGCGCCTCCGGCGCGCGTCGCCCGGAGCAGGCGACGGCGCAGACGGATGCCCTCGATGCCCTCGTCGGGTGCCGCCGACGGCAAGACGGTGTAGCTGTGGACGTCGGGGGCCGTGTTGAAGGCCGCCTTGTCCGGGAGCAGCGGCATGTCGTCGCGTTGTACTGTAAGAGGAGGTCGAGGATTGTCCGTCCGAAACCAAGCTCGGGCCACGATGACGTTGGCCGTACGTTCGAGGCATTACTGTAAAAATGGAGGAGATTCGGGTTCGACTCAACTCCTCCTCGATGACCGTCCAGTTGTGCGACGTGACGCTCAGGAAGACGCAAAATGTGGACGACGGCGACGCGCCGTGTGGACTTACGCCGTCCCCGTAGATGACGCAGCGCGACATCGCGTGGAACCAGACGAGGAGGCTCTCTGATCTCAGCTCCCCGGTCACGTGATAGATTCTCATCGCGTCCCGTTCGGGATCGTAAGCGATGCACGCCACGTTCACGGCCGCATCGTCCTTTCGCCCGGTGATGAACATCGTCGTGGTCAGGAAGCCCTTGAACTGGCTCATGAGCTTGCGCTCGAGGAGACGCTCGAGGGAGTAGCCGCAGAGGAAAGACACTGGTTGATGACGGTGCCAGGCTGATTCGGCTGCTCATGACGACGGAGCTGTTCCGGCGGCGACTGCGGCGACAGCAGCCACGGGGAGCGGGCGATGCAGTCGAGCCACTTGAACAAGTCGGGGACGCACTCCTCTGGCTCCGATGGAGCCTGCGCTTCGTGCAGCTTGGCGGCCAACTGCCGCTTCATGTCGCTGTCGAGGTCGAGGGAATCGGCCAGGTCGATCGCGCTGCGCGCATGCTCTCCTGTCCTCCATGCGCCAGAGTTGGCCGTCGACGGCCAGCATGGGGTAGCTGTGGCGAGCGAGGCCAGCATGCCGAAGCTCTTGGCATTGGCGTTGGGGTTGGCGTCCAAGAGGATCTTGGACCGTTTCTCGTTACACGTCAGTCCAGGAAAGCGCCGCATCACGGCGTTGAACGTATCGACAGTCTGGGAGGTGCGCGACCGATGTGCGCCGCCGAGCCAATCTCTTAGCCCGCTCATTCACTTCGTTCTTGTCGGGAATCTTTAGCATCCGCAGGTCTTTAATTTTATGTCTTATGAATGTCGGCGCGACTCAATTTTTCACCCTTACACCCGCGCTAACTAGGTATGGAAACGAGAGGTTTTCCATCATTCACGCTCTTCGTTACACTCAGCCCAGTCTATTTTGGGACACCCTGCGGTGACCATTTCGATAAGGCCTACTTGTATAGATGAATATCATCATCTATCTATCGCACTTAACCTCCGACCCCGCGGGGTCGGCTTGCGACAGAGTTCTTTATCTGGATTCAGCGATCCTTGAGGCGCTTGACGATGGATTGTTCCAGCCGGCCGTCCGCGGCGCGGCGGCTGAGGATGACCGGCGCCAAACCCTGATGGATCCTTCGGATGTTGAGAGCGGCGTTCAGGTCCCGGCTGACGAACCGCTGAGCCGTCGGGTTGAACAAGAGGCCGCGAAGGCCGAACCTCGGCTTCGCCCGGGTCGCCATCAGCTGAAGGACAGAGTCGTCGTGGTAGTCGACCTTGGAGGTGCGGAACTCGTCAACCGCGTACGTCAAGACCCGAGAAACACACTCCTTGTATGCTCGGGTCGTCGGCACGGACTGCTCTCCAGCACCTCCGGATGCGAACTTAGCGTTGCCGTAGGCGACGACCAGCCGCCCATCGCCGCTGAAACGGCTCAGCAGGCGGTTGAAGAAGTTGGCGAACACGCGCTTCTTTCCGCCGTAAAGCGAAAGCCGCTGTCTCGCCCACCTCGGCTTCAGGTACTCATTCCAGAGGGCCTCCCGGTGTCGTTCGTACTGGATCAAGTACCACCCATGCGCCGTCAGACTGACGCCCTTGGTGGAGGCTTCCGACATGGCGTCGAGGTGCCCCTGAACGTCCCGGGTCCATCGCTGGATCGTGCGCTTGGACGCCGTGATCCCGCTCTCTGAGTCTCCATGCGACCTCATGCGACCTCGCTTCGCGGCATCCCATGTAATCCCATGGAGACTCGGGGATGAAGCATCAAAGCGAATAACCATGCATGGAATTCCATGTCCGCGATCAGATCTACTTCGGAAGGTACCAGGGGCCCGGATCGGTCTGGTCTTTAGTGGTCCACGCCTCCGTCGGCCGCCTGTGGGTCACGCGAGGCGGCGTCTTCCTAGGCGGCGTCTTCCTAGGCGCCGGCTTAAACTCCTTGGCGTTCTTGTTCATGCCCCTCGGCGCCGGCTTAAACTCCTTGGCGTTCTTGTTCATGCCCGTCATGGCGTCGCCCTCCCACATGTCGGCATCGCCGATGCGATGGCGAACAACCGCGCGGGCGCCCTTGACGGCAACATCCCCGACGAACGAGTCCTTCGAGGCTTCGATGACCTGCTGGCGCGTTGTGCCGTAAAGGTACAGGTACAGCTTCTTTTTGCCTTGAAGCGAGGTCGTGGCGAGCCAGGCGTAAAGCAGGCCGTTGCGCTCGGTCAGATCGTACAAGTTGGCGCCGTGGACGCCGACGAACTTGCTAGGGCTCGCAGGGGCCACTTCGACCTTCAAGCGATACACCCACAGCTTGTTTGTTTTATCGGCGGTTTCGGCCAGCAGCGCCAACTCCGTCGGCCGCGGCCAGCGGCAGAGAACGCCGGCGGCGGCCTTCAGCCCCATCGCGGTGATCATCGCGGGGAAGCTCTCGAACCCATTGTCGCGCATGTACAGGAGCAGCCCTTCCACCTGGGCTTCTTCCGTGAACTTGGCGGAGTACGTGACGCCAGAGAGATTGTATTTCGACCGCACGGCGGAGACATCACTGACGCAGCTGTCGAACAGATCGAGGCGAGTGGGGCGGGAAGACACTCGAGTCCCTCTCGAGCTGCGTACGGAGTTCGTGGACATGTTTCTATACTCAAGGGGCGGGAGTTTTTCTTGGGATGAATCCAATAAAATTCTTATGCCCCCCCCCCCCCTATTCAGTGTCTAGCGAATGAAGGATGCATCGCGCTTCCAAAGCTAGTTAGCGCGGCGGCTCACTTCTTGGTGACCTCGCTGCAAACGTGCTTGTGGTGAACCGTCATGTGTGTGTGGCGCAACGAAATATCTAATCGAGATTCAGAAAACCCTACAATGCTCTCGGCCGTAGTCGACGTGCCCTCTGCGCGGGCGCGGGTGGAGGCCACCGCCAGCAACCTGCCCCCCGCCCTCATGGTCAAGGTCGTCAAGGCGGCAGAGGGAGCGTCTTGCAACGTGCAGTACGCCTTCCCGGACATCGGAGCGTCCACGATCCGAGCCAGGGCGATGGCCGCAGCCGGCGTCCGCTTCCCTCTGGCGTGGAACCCCGCCTACGCACCGGCGGTCAACGAGTCGTCAAACGCCCTGTCCTCGGGCGTCTCCGACTCTCAACTCCGCGTCTCCGGATGCGTCGGACACGGCTCGAACTCGGTCTCCGTGTCTCAGTACCTCAAGGACTACGGCGCATCCGTCTCGCTCCTGCAGACGAGCAACCGATACTACCTCGCGGGCACGGAGGGAGGCCTCCCGTTCTTCTCCGTCGGCGCAAGCGACGGACGACTGACCTACGGGCTCTCCAACGCGGCGTTCGGGCCGGCTACGAGATGCGTCATGCAAAACAGTTTCGGGTTCGGCGCCTGCAACGTGGCCGTCGGCGTGTCCAACCCCATGTTGGGAACCGTCTCCCCGACGCTCGTGTCGTCCTGGTACCTGTCGAACGTGAAGTACTACCCACAGGGGGCTTGGAACGTGAAGCCGCCTATCATCGCATCCGGAGGCAAGTCGTACACGGACTCCAACTTCGGCCTCTCCGTCGGTCTGTCGAACTTCGTGACCTTTGCGGACACTGCTCTCGCGTTCTCGGTCACGGGCAACACCAACGCATCCGTGCCCTTCTCGACGACCGGGGCCAACGCGAACGTGCTGACGTTGAGCAGCGGCCACGCCGCCGTCGCCGCGGGGAGCAACACGGGCACCCTGACCTTGTCGGTCGTCAATTCTCTCGACACGACAGGGTTTGCCGCCGCGTGCAACGTCGCGGTTCCCTACACCGTCTTCGCGCTCGCGCCTCCGGCCGCGAAAGGGGGGGATTTGTCCTCTGTCGTGAAGTCTTTGAGCAACGTGTCGCTTCCGACCTTTGGCAGTGACGGATTCACGCTCATGCCCGGTGGCAGTTACTCATACTCTCTCACGACCAACCAGCTGAGCAACGCGGTCGTCGACGCCGGGACTGGTGCGCTGACAGTTACCGGAGTGTCTGGGTGCAACGCTGTATACTCGGTAGGAGTTACCGCAGCCGACCAGTTCGCTCAGTCGGCCCAGAGGTTGATCACGGTGACAAGCGTCCCTTTGCCCACCGTGACCGGGTCCATCTCTCTCTCGGTCGACTCTGCAAGCAACCTCAGCATCCCAAACATGTCCAGCTACTTTGTCCGACACAGCACTGGCGCGTACACGTATTCTCTGACGGACAACCCTTTCGGCAACGCATCGATCAACGTCTTGAGCGGCGATCTGTCCGTCGTCGGAGGCGTCAGCGGTGTCTACACAGTCGGTGTAAGAATCACGGACCAGGTGTTGCAGCAGGCGGACCAGGCGGTCGGCATCACTTCGACCCAGCCGTCTGTCGAGTACCCTCCAACCATCATCGGAGCGGGGAACACATGGGTCAAGGAAACCACTAACACGTTTACCGGGTACCAAGGGGTAGTGTATTCGAAATATTCATACAACGTCACAGGTGCTGCGTACGGCAACGGAACTTACAGGGCATGGGCAAACATGATTTATCTCGGCGGCGGCACTGCCCTCAGCTCTGCATACGGCAACAACGAGTGGCCTCCCTCTGGAGCCTTCGATAAACGACCTGCTCAAAGTTCCACGAAATCCGGGTGGCACACTCCTGGCGCACTATTGAACAGCAGTTCCGACGCTTCCACTCCTGCAGACCTCTACATTCAACTTCCGTCGGCTGTTTGCGTCAAGTCATATTCGATCCAGCATCGGACGGATTGTTGCACGAACCAGGGGGTGTCCAAGTGGGACTTACATGGATCCATTGATAATTCGGCGTGGACGAACGTCGACAGCAGGACAGGGGTCCTATCTTGGGCGTTGTCAGAGACGAAGTCGTTCACTTGCTCTTCCAACTCTACAAAGTACCTATACTACCGCTTGGAAGTATACCGCAACTCGGCTTCATCTACGGATTACATGTCCCTAGGCGAGCTACGATTGTTTGGATACCAGTAAAGGAACACACATGCAGCTACCCCGCACGCCCTCTTACCCTGTCCATTCGCCGACAGATTCTTGGCACCTGTCCTTCTGGCGATTCTTGCACACCTCGGCGTTGTATGCGGACCGCCGTCCGTCCGACCTGCCTCTGGACGGCAGGGTACTCGTGCTCGGCCTCGCCGAAGCCATACCATGCACCGAGTGCCGTGCCGAGTGGATTGCATGCACCGCGGAGCTGCCTTGCTCGCTCGTAGGCGACAATATGTTCCGATGGAGTGTCGACGTCCACAACATGGTCAACAAGCGGCTCGGCAAGCCGTGCTTGTGCTTTGAGGAAGCGCTTCGCCTTTACTCGAGAATGTAAGACGAGTAAGACCCTGCGCACTCGCCAGGTCAACCTCGCGGCCAACCCGCAGAACAACGCATCCATCTCTGGAGGCATACTGACTGTCAACCGGGCCTACAGCGGCACGACGTACAGCGTCGTCGTGACAGCGACCGACCAGCTGTCTCAAACGTCGGCCGGGAACACGCTGTCCGTCACCGACGCCGCCGCGCAGACCTTCCAGTATCCTCCCGTCGACATGACCGGCAACACGACAAACGTCAGCGGACAGAGCTACGGCAACGGTACGTACACCGCATCGTCATCGACGTCCTTCGGAGGCGGCTACGCGCCCTACATGGGCTTCACCGCAACGACGTCGCAGTGGTGGGCGTCGGGGGGGTACCGCTACAACACAGTGACGGGCCTCGCAGGCGGCACCAATGGAACGACCACCACGATCTCGTCGGGCACGACGTACACCGGCGACTGGTGCCAGGTCGCGATGCCCCTGTCCATCACGGTCAGGTCGTACAAGATGATTCCGACGGTGGCCATAGGGCAGGCGCCCAGTCCGCAAACGTGGGTGCTGGGCGGGTCCACGGACGGCACGACATGGACGACCATCCACGTCCAAACCAACGCAAGCCTGGCGTACTCGACTTCGTACACATACACCGTGTCTCCCGGAGGGGCGTTCGCCTACTACCGGTCTTTACCCGTCTCCAGCTTTTTGCGTAGATAGTATAGTCCTGCCAATTGAATTTGGGAACAGAGATGGAGTGTAATTATAAAAATCGGGCCATGCTCGTTCGTATGCCCCGCCAATTTTTCTATCGTTTCCCATTTTTAGTTGGCACGAGTGGTAGGATGAACATGAGGCAACACGTACGCGCGCATCAAGGGCGTATTGGACGTGCATACGAGCAAACCCGCGGTCGCTTTACGAGCGTGCTTGCGCACTCGCCGGGTGAACCTCGCGTCTGCCGCGGTTGAGTGGGAAGACTGCCTTGCGAAGATCTCAGCTGCGATGGCACGGCTCGTGAAGGTGCAGACAACGCTCGTTGCAGTGCATCAAAAAGGCAAGGTGGTCCCGATCGAGAAGGAGGAAAAGAGCATCCTGGTCGTGATAGAAGGAAGCGTCGGCCGTGATCGCAAGCCAGCTGGGACGGTGGAACAGACTCATGGCACGGTCGGACGTGCTGGAGGCTCTGCGCAGCGACGCGTGCTCGGCCAAGGCGTTTGCGTTTTTCAAAGCGGTGTACGAAGACGCCGCCCAGAACTTTGAGAGACAGGCGGCCGAAGTGGGGCGCAGGCAATGAAGATTACCACGGCGTTTTCTGTTTGCGTGCGCTTGCGCTCGTGCGCAAGGCTGCTGCTCCGACTGTCGTCAGATTGAAAGAGTACCGCCCGTCGACGTCCTCTTGGAGCCCAGCCGCCTCTCCTCGCCGTGCGCGTCGGCAGCTGCCTTTGCCTTCTTCGTCGTCGCAGACCACCAACTCACCGAATCGGACCTGCTCTACGCCCTCTCCCCACCCGTCGCTCAGCTGCCCTTCCAGCTCTCCGATCAGCGCGGCGACATCGACGTCGGACGCGGATTTGATCGGCAGCACCCATTCCATCGCCATCGCCCATCGCCCCTGCGCTCCCTCGACAAGCCGTACGGACGCGAGCGTGGCCTTACAATGATGTCCTTTCCTGCCCCCCCATGAGAACCAGGATCCTCGATCCGTGCTGGAGGACCTACGCAGAGGCACCTCGGTCAATAAAGACTCGAAGCCAAACACGTTGTCTCTGACCATCCGTCGCACCATCGCACGGCAGGCCTCAGGAACCACCGTCGCGTGCGAAAGGCCGCGGCCGGCGGAGACCGAGCGGGCGCCGAGGCGGTCGTCGAGCACGATCGGCAACACAGCACGGACGAACACGGTGCCTGCGAAAGCGCTCGATGTCTCTCTGGCCTTCCACTTTCCGACCACCAGCGTAGTCCCCGACGCGATCGGTGAAGCCCTCGACGGCATCTTTGTATTCATTGTATCCGGTTTATTTTGGAGGATATATGAATCATGCATGCATGCATGCATGCATGAGGATGATTGATGGAGACGTCAATATTTTCTCCAAAGGGTGTTGTGTCAGCCTCTCGGCTGACTATTGCGGAATAGTTCGCCTTAGATCCCAACTCGCGCGGTTGGAAGTGGGTACCGATAGGACGCGGTCTGTCCGGCCCGACAAAAATCAGAATGGCGGCTAAACGTTTTCCGGCAGGACTGTATACACCATGGGGGTCACCGTCGTCGTCGGCGGAGGCATCGCGGGGCTGTACTGCGCGATGCACTTGCCCCCGCCCGTTCTGCTGATCGAGGCCTCGCAACGGCTCGGCGGGCGCGTCCATACCGTCGACGGCTTGGAGGCGGGCGCAGGCCGCTTCTCGCCGGTCCTCCACCGTCGCCTGAAGAAGCTCATTGACGGCTTCGGACTGACGACGACGCCCAACGGAGTCGGCGGGCGACCCTACGACGTCGCGTTGCGCGAGGTCGTACGCAAGGCCGGTCGACTCCCCAAGGCTTACCTGCAGGGCGTCTCCTTTCACCGCGCGTGCGTCGACGTCGTCGGCCCGGACGCGGCCCGGGAGCTTCAGTCTCAGTTCGGGTATGACGCCGAGTTCGAGGTCACCAACGCGTGGGACGCGTTGCGCACCTTCTCCACCGACTTCTCGCCGGGCATCGCCTACCACCACTGCACCCAGGGACTGTCGAGCTTGATCGACGCGATGGCCTCCGCGGCGAGGAATCGCGGGGCGGAGATCAGAATGGGCACCAAGCTGTCGAACATCGCGTGGGACTCGCGCGCCCGCACGTTCGCGCTCAACGACGGCGCGCTGACGTGCCATCGCGTCGTGCTGGCGCTGCCCCCGGACGCGCTACGCTCCGTCGCGACCTTTCCGGTCGCGGCATTGGACGCTGTCGAGGCCGTGAGCCTGCATCGCTTGTACGCGCGCACCGCGCGGCCGCACGGGCTCTCCCGCCACACGGTCGACGGACCGATGCGGCAAGTCATCCCGATGGACGACCGGGTGTTCATGGTCTACAACGACACCCGCGCGGCGGACGATTACCACCGGCTGGAGAAGCTGGGAGGGGACGCGTTGCGCCGCGCTCTGCAAAGGGACTCTGGCGTCAAGTTGGTCAGCGTCGTGTCGCACTACTGGCCCGCGGGGGTGCATGCGTGGAAGCCGGGCGTCGATTCGGAGCGGGTCGCGCAACGCATGCTGCAGCCCGTCGAGCGCGTGCCGCTCTTCGTCTGCGGCGAGGCGTTCTCGCGGCACCAGGGGTGGATCGAAGGGGCGTTACAGACCGCGGAGGATGTTCTCTCCAAATGCCGTCGCGCGACTGAGACAGAACACACTGCAAGAAAACGCCGACGAGGCACTGCGGGACTCCTCAAAAAGTGTGACTAGCCCCTACGGGCCGTCGTGCCGAACCCTACAGCAGTCACAATTAAGAATGGGACACCTATCGGTGACCAATCCGTCATTGGTCATTCTACCGTGTGGCTTTTTCAGCCCTCACCCTCTGTTTTGAGA
>Ga0209284_10005045_pt1 | contig 14150 bp, 19 predicted proteins | sample FRY03_FD_187211 | JGI IMG/M metagenome (GOLD analysis project Ga0209284, IMG submission 187211) | Freshwater microbial communities from Lake Fryxell liftoff mats and glacier meltwater in Antarctica - FRY-03 (SPAdes) (version 2) | ecosystem: Environmental > Aquatic > Freshwater > Ice > Glacier... | reverse complement strand
CACAAAGGTATGCAAGGTACTGAATATTTTACTGACGAGCATGTTAAAAACATTCCAGGCAATCCTTGGCATTATGAAGGAGATACTACAATTGTAAACCAATTAAAAGTAGAATGGTTAGAAGCAAGAAACCAAGCTGTTATACAATCTGAGGCTCTCGATAGTCTTAACCTTACTAAACAGCTTTGTAACAGAATGCTTGAGCCGTACATGTGGCACACAGTAATCATCACAGGTACTGATTGGGAAAATTTCTTTGCTCTTAGAGCACACTCTCAAGCTGAAATTCATATAGCTAAATTAGCTGAAGAAGCACTTGCTGCTATGAATCAATCAACACCTAAATCTTTAAAAGAAGGTGAGTGGCACGTTCCTTTCGGTGATACATTTGATGATAAAAGACTATTAGATCCAAAGTTATACGGATACAATAACCAAGATACATTTGATGGTATGCCGTCAGGGTGGTACATAGAAGGAGGAGAAGAAGAGTACCACAAAAAACTAGAGTCTCTTAAAATTAAAGTAGCAACCGCAAGATGTGCAAGAATTTCTTACAACAACTTTGAAGGCAAAGATGATTATGAGGCTGATATTAAGTTGCATGATGTGTTATTAACCTCTGGACACATGAGTCCCTTCGAGCACATTGCACAATGCAGTTTAACAGTTGGGAGATCTGGTAACTTCAGCGGATGGATTCAATATCGCAAAATGATACCAAATGAAAGTCAAACAGATAGCAGATTAATTAAAAAAGAATATGGGGAAAATATGGACAAATCTTAAACAGAATATTGACAGAGGTAAGCAAGGATTAAACACAGGTATACCTTTTGAAGGATTTACAACATTGAGTAATCAAATTTGTAACATTCAACAAGGTAGATTTGATTTAATTTTTGCAGGTACTGGTGTTGGTAAATCTGCTTTTGTTAATGCTACGTATGTTTTTGGTGCAATAAATTATATGCAACAACATCCTGAACACATTAATGATCTTGAAATAATCTACTATAGTTTAGAGATTACTCCTGAATTGCAGATAGCTAAACTAATATGTGCTAGATTGTGGGAAGAACATGACATACTTACTACTGTAAATGAAATATTGTCAAGAGGTAATTTTGATTTGCGACCAGAAGTGGCTTTGTTGATTGATAAATATGAAGAAGATCTTAATCAAATACAAGATAAATTTTTATTTTTTAAATCTTCAGTTACTCCTGATTCATTGTACACAAACATTGTCGCTTACGCTAAGAAAAGGGGTACTGTTATTTATGACAAGCAAGGTGAAATATCAGGTTACAAAGCTTTTAATTCAAACCTTATCACATTGATTGTAATTGATCACGCAGGTCTTATATCTAAAGGTAAGTACAAAACTTTAAAAGAAGCTATTGACCAATCGTCTAAGTATCTTGTATTTTTTAGAAATGTATTTAATTTTTCTCCTGTTGTTATATCTCAAATTAACAGAGGTTCTGAACAAATGGACAGGAGAGATAATGGAGACAATTGGATGCCCATGCTTTCAGATATAAAAGACACCGGTAAACGAAAAACTCATTAATATTGCTTTAATATCAGATAGCATTGTTATATGATATTAAAGTAAATAATGAGTTTCTGCCGTTCGGTTCAGAAATGAATTGATTATTAGGGAGCAATATCGGTGAAGGGTGAGATTCCTAATACCGAGATAAGCATGACAATATAAAAGGTGTCATGCCATCGTAACGCATAGGAGGTGAAGAATATAATAATCCTCCCAAGAGTGTTCCCCATCTAAACAGGTTGTGCTGTAGATGAAAATGTATGCTGAGCTAATCATGAAGTAACATGATGTAATGGACGAATATGAAGTCCTAGAACTATAGAATAAAAAGTCTGTAGGATAACAAAACTGGGGTTATCGGAAGATGCAAACACTGTTTTAGGTATCGCATCACCTTTCTATTTAGGTGTAGAGAAATGTCTGGGGTTCGATATTACCAAGTTCAAAGACAGATATAGATTAGTTAAAATTTGTAAGAATAGAGATGGTGAAGCCAACCTTCTTGCAAGCTTTCTGTTCATAGGTGAAATAGGACAATATACTCAATTGGGTAAAGCAATCGAGTACGAAAGTGGTCCTCCTAATGAGTTAAGAAAAGTGAATCAATATTACAAAAATTTAGTCAATAAAGATTAGTATTAACATTAAAAATGTTGTATCTTTAATGTTCAAAAAAAGTAAATAACCAATAACATAAAACAAAAAATATGGGACAATTAGTGTTTATAATAGGTAAATCTGGGAGTGGTAAATCTACCTCAATCAGAAACCTTAATTCCGATGAGACAATCATCATTAATACCGATCAGAAAGCATTACCTTTTCCTAAGTTCAACTCAAAGTATAACGATGAGAAAGGTAATTACCTGAAAACAAGTGATACGTCATTAGTTGTAAGTAAATTAAAAGAAGCTCACAAAAACCCTAATGTAAAAACAATTATAATAGATACACTATCTAGGTTGGGTACAGATTACATTATGAGTAGTGGTTTTAGAAATGAGAAAGGTTTTGATAAGTGGAATAGGTTATCAGCTAATATCTACGACATCATTAACATCATTAACGATAAGCTTCGTGAGGATATTATTGTATATGTGTTCGCACATCCTGAGCAGATTTCTGATGACTTCGGAGGAGCTTCAGAAAGAATCTTAATGCCTGGTAAACAGTTAAACAACTTTGTGTTAGAATCGTTCAGTTCTATAGTATTGTACACAGAGGTTTTATCTGTACATGGTCAACCTAATGAGTACACTTTTAGAACACAGGTTAGAAATGACACTGCTAAAACTCCAATTGATATGTTTGATGAAGTGAATATACCTAATGATTTAGAAGTTGTGAGTCAAGCAATCAAAGAATATTACGAACTTTAAAAACAAAAATTATGTCAGAATTAACAGAAAAAGAAGCTATTCAACATGCAATAGAAATGGGTTATGTTGCTCCTAAACCTAAAAGAGTAAGATCTTTTGGTGGAAATTTAGCAATAGCTATATCACACACCTTTTTAGGTGATAACAGAGAATCACATCAACGAACACAACGTATGATGGAAAAAGCACATCTTAAAGCTTATATAAAAGGTAGTCGTTTGTTTAAGTTTAGAGGTAAACAATACAAAGTAATGCAATCATATAAAACAGTATAGTAATTAACAATTTTAAAGCAGAAAAATTATGAACATGGAAGACATCAACTGGGGAGTACCTTCAGTAACAGCAACAGTAGTAAGAAAAAAGAAACAGGAAAGATTTGATACTCCTGTATTGTCAATGAGAGCTATCACAGCTCCAGGTTTAAATAGAATGATGAGTTTTAACAAAGCAGCTGAAACATCATTAGGGCTAGTTAAGGATTCTATTTTAAAGATTGGATTCAAAGGTGAGAGCATCTTCTTAATGAGCACAGGAGTACAAGAATTAGCAGAAGGTGAAAAAGCACCTAAATTAGATGCAGGTTCATTTGTGTTAAACGGAAATCTGTCATTTTCTGATAAAAAAGTGTTTAACCACATTGCTACTTTGTTAAAATTAGATATTAATTTAGCTAACCATTTAACATTAGAAGCAATAGAAAATAAACCTTTTATGCAAGTAACTGGTGTTGTAACAGATCCTTCTGAAGTAGAATCAAATGTTATTGAAGAAGTTATTGAAGAAGCGATTGATGATGTTATTGAAAGTCCTTTTGTAACTGAAAAACCTCAACCTCAAGATAAAGTAATTGTTAAAGAAACAAAAACTATTAAAGTTGTTGAAAAAAAAGAAATTCAATTAGCTCCAGAAAGAGTAGCTTTTGCAATTGACGATACTGATGAAGAAGAAGTTATTGAACCAGAAACAAAAGACGAAGACGAAGAAGACGAATGGTAATAAACCATTTTTAAATAGTGCAAGTGCAATTAAATAAGTAAATAAACAATAATTTAAAATAGAATATTATGATTAATTTGAATGATGAAGGATTTGACCAAAAACAAACAACCTTTAAACCTTTTAACGCAGGAATTGCAGGTTTAGTTGAAAATGTAACTATGTCAATGAGTAAGAAAAAGAAAGAAGAGCATGAAAAAGCTCCTGATTACAAAATTGTTTTCACAGACGAAGATGGTGCTATTTGTAATACTTCTTTATATTACATCACTGAAGACACTCAGTATGCAACTAAAGACCAACAAGTTGTTAAACAAGGTAAAATATTAAAGCATTTATTACATGCTGTTATATCGCCTACATTTAAGTTTCCTGCTTTTGAAACTGAAAAAGCAATGTTAGATGGTTGTATGAAAGCATTAAAAGATTCTGCTACACCTGGTGTAAAATATAGAATTTTTACAAATTTTGGTGTTAAATCAAGTCCTAAACAATTCGCTCAACCACGTTCATGGGTTCCTTTTATAGAAACTATGGATGTTGTTGAAAGCAGATTGACTTTAAGTGATTTAGATGCAATGGAAAGATTAGCTCCTGATAATGATGGACCTAAGAAAACTAAAGGTGCAGCATCTGCTGAAGTAGCTGATGAAGACTGGGATTAATTATTGATTATTAATAAGGAGGGGTAACTCCCTCCTTTTTTATTTATTGAATGAAAGAAATAAACTTAAATTCGATAGTTTTTGACAAAAGAATTACAATAGAATCCTTACTCAAAATGCTATCGCAAGAAGAAATATTCTCTTTTTACATAGGTGAAGATATAAGAAATAGTGGTTTAGTGTCAAGTCCTTTTAGAGATGACAAAGTTCCTTCGTTTTCAGTGTATTATCATAGGGACCAGCAAAATGTTTTAATGTTCCATGATTTTAGTACTAAAGATACTGGTGACTTTGTTGTACTTGTAATGAAACTGTATGGATTAGATTATCTTAATGCATTGCTTAAAGTTGCATTTGATTTTCAACTTTCAGGTTATGATGTTTCTGCTAACAAAGTCAAAATGGCTAATATGGTTAGGATTAGAGAACAGAAACCTGTAATAATTGGGATTAATAAATGTGAATGGCTTGTGCAAGATAAAGATTTCTGGTCTAGCTTTGGTATTAAAAAATCTACATTAGAAAAGTATAATGTAGTACCAATAAAATATGTATTTTATAATGGCAATCCTGTTCCTTGTGATCCGTTAGCGTATGCTTATCGTGAATATAAAGATTCAGAGTTGTCATATAAAATATATCAACCAAAGTCTAAAAACAAAAAGTTTAAATGGATTAACAATGCAAATCATTCTGTGCATCAAGGTTACACACAACTTCCTAAAACAGGAGATCTACTCATCATCACTAAATCATTAAAAGATGTGATGAGTATACATGATGTTGCAGGAATACCAGCTGTTGGTTTGCAATCTGAATCTGTAACAGTTAAAAACAGTGTTATGGATGAATACAAATCAAGATTTAAGCGTGTAATATGCTTATTTGATAATGACAAAGCAGGTGTAGAACTAACAGAAAAGTTTGTAAAACTCTATGATGTATCTTATATCTTAATTCCTAAACAAAAAGGAGTTACTGATTTTAGCGACTTGGTAAATGTTACCAATAAAGAAAATGCTAATAAAATATTAAATAATTTAATTAAAGAAAATGGAGAATGGTAAATATGAACTGTTTCCTGGTATTTATGCTAACAAAGGGCAAACAGAGGCATTGGATATGTTATACGATTTTTTAAAATCTGATAAAATAGCTTTTATATTGCAAGGAAGAGGTGGTACAGGTAAAACTACAATTATTAAAAAAATGATTCAAAATTACCCAGGTAATATCGGGGGAATGGCAATATCTCACAAAGCTAAAAAAGTGTTAGGTCGATCAATAGGAAAAGAAAATGTAATGACATTAGCTTCTGCTTTATGCATAAAACTAGATGAAAATACAGGTGAATTTACACCTGATGAATACAAAAGAAAAAACCTTAGTAATATTCCTATTACAAAATTAAAGCTAATTCTTGTAGATGAAGCTTCTCAAATATCAATACCAATAATAAACGAAATTAAAAAGTTTAAAACATCTGGTGCTAAAATCATCTTTATTGGGGACGACGCACAGCTCCCACCGATAGGTGAAGACAACATAAGCTCAGTGTTTAAAATTAAAAATTCTTATACTTTAGTTGAAAAAATGAGACAAGCTGCTACAAGTCCAATAATAAACATTGGTGAAATTGTAGCAAAAAACGGTTTATCTGAATCACCATTATTACATGCTTTATCTGCAGAACATCGTGTAAACAAGTATGATGATGAAAGTGGTTCTGAGGTGTTGTTTGAATCTAACGAAGAAAAAGTTTTAGACATGTTTGCAGAAGATTTTAAAAGAGCTAATGACAATGTGGATTATTGTAAAATGGTTACGTTTAATAATCATTTGCATAAAAGTTCACAATCTGTTAGAGCTCTTAATATTAAAATTAGAAAGAAGATTTGGGGTGAAAATTCTGCAATGTATAATAAAGGTGAAATGCTTACAGCTTATGATGGATATAGCAAATCAGAATTGGTAAAAACTCGCAGTAAAACATTTGTAAAACAAACACCTTTGTTTGATAATTCAGAAGATTTTATAGTTCTTGATGTAAGTGCTGTTGTGCAAAAAGATGTAAATTTAGAACACGATCAATACAGCAAAGTGACTGGTAAAACTGTTACGCATTTTTTTAACAAAACGTATGAGTCTTATGATTTAACAGTTTTAAATAAAGATTCAGAAGTTACATATACAGTTCCTGTTTTAACAGAGTTGGGAAAATCTATGTTTGATAGTGATTTACAAGAGTTGTGGAAAAGATGTAAAAAATTATATTTTGAAGCTAAATCAGTGTTTGCTAATTTGCAATATGCGTATGCTATTACTTCTCACAAAGCACAAGGTTCTACTTACATTAACACTTATGTTTTTGAAGATAACATTTTAGGTAATACAAATGGTAGTACTGTTGAAGCAAAAAATCAAGCATTGTATGTAGCAGTGTCAAGACCTCGTAAAAAGTTAGTAATTTTATCTTCTCGCAATCCTGTAAATGGAAAATCAGCAGAAAAACCTGAAGTAGCAACCTTTAAAATTGATGTCACAGAATACATTAAAGCTACCATGATTAAAGATAGTGAAGAAATTGCTTTTATTGGTGGTGATGGATATAAAAATGTTGTATCTGTTATTGACATGTTAATATACAGAGCAGATCAACCTAAAGGTAGAGTTACTGTTACCATTGAAAAAGAAAACGGTGATATTAAAACAATAAAAAAGAATTTAAAATGAGAAATTTACAAAATGAATTAGATTGGGAGATTTCACAACAACCTATTTACAATGCTGATGGTGTTGTAATAAATGGATACAAAGAAATTACTAAAAACAAAAGTAACAGTTCATCATTGATTTCTGTTATGAAAGATTCGTATTATCCTATTCCTGTTGGTGAATTTACCGACATAGTTAAGCAAATTTCTGCTGAAACAGGTATGGAAATTGCAGGATACAATGAATTTAAAAAAGGAGCTATTATAACAGCTCAATTAAAGTCTACCAATGATTTTATCATTGGGGATAGTGTAATAGAAGGATACCTTACGCTAGGTACTGGATTTGATGGTTCACAAAGTTTTTTCATTGGTCACACTAATGAGTTTCTTAGATGTCAAAATCAATTTGGTAGAATTATTAAAAACTTTACGTCAAGATTAACTAAAGGAAATGTTTCAAGAGTGGATTCTATTATAACTCAACTGTTTGAATATAGTAATTTTGAAAAAGAGTTGTATGCATCATTTGAAAAAATGACTACTGTTAAGATTGATTCTGGTATTGTAAAATCTGCAGTTGAAAGGTTAATAGGTTTGACAAACGAAGAAAGGTTAGACAATAATCTAATTAACACTCAAAAAAGAAACAAATTAATATCGCTTAAAGATTGTATTTCTGCTGAATGTGGAGATCTTGGAGACAATGCTTTTGGTTTGTTTAATGGAATTACCAAATACACCACTCATGAAATGTCAAGTAGACAAGAGGATGTTTTCGGAAACCTTTTTACAGGAAAAGCTTTGTTAAACAATCATGGGTATGATTTAATTGTGAACGAAATAATAAATTAAAATGCCTGAAGAAATAGTAATTGAATTTCCAGAGTTTATAACTCATGTTGCTTTATCCAAAAACAAATGGAAAAAGATAGGATACAACGCTATACATGCATCTCCTCATTTTACTATGAGGAATGCGTTTGTAGGGGCTATGCACACATACATTGAAAAACACATCCCAAAAGGATTAACAATTGAGGGTCCTGTTAAAACAGAAATAATAGTATATGCACCCATAAATTATGGTAATGTAAAATCTATAATGGACAAGACAACAGGAATGCGTAAAATCACTTGGAAACCACCTGCTAAAGATTATATTCCTAACTGGGATATATTCAACTTAGCTGCTGTATGGTTAAAATCATTGGATGATGCTGTTATTAATGCAGGAATATTACCTGATGATAACATTAAATACTTTCAAGGATTTGGAGGAAAGTTCGTAGAGGTAAAGCACTTACACGAAAGAAAATTAGTTTACAAAATAACAAAAATATAATGGGAGATTATAAAAGTTTAAACAAGATGAATCAATCGCTATTAAAGCAAATATTGAAACATCCACAATCATTCCTTAGTACACAAAAAAAGTACAACCAGGAACAAGAAGATAAAGCAAATGGAGTAGCAGTGGTAACACCTCCTGCTTTTGTATTTGGAGCAGCAGTAGATCACATGTTAACAGAAGATATTCCATTTGAGGATGTATTTTATGTAATGGATTCTAATAAAAAACCATCAGAAACTATGATGGCAATTGTTAACACTGTGTTTAACGAATATAAAAGTAACGGAAATCTTATAGATCATCAGGTTGCAATTTTAGAAGTTTGTGCTAGATTAGATTATCAATCAAGATGGAAACCTGATACCAAATGTGCAAAAGTTGTAGAAGATGGTAGTGCTTATTTCAAAGTATTGCAAGAATCTGCAAATATGACTATTCTTTCTAAAGAAGAGTATGATTTAGCTGTAATAGCAACGGCTGCCTTGAAATCTGATGAATACACTGGTTACTTTTTAAAAGCATCTAAAACAGTTGAGATTATTAAAAAGCCAATTTTTGAATTTGAATTTCAAGGTGTTGAGTTTAAAGGTGAAGGAGATTTAATAACAATAGATCATAAAATAAAAACAATTTTCCCTTTAGATATTAAAACTATAGGTGGTGACGTAATGATGTTTCAATCTAATTTTTGGAAGTTTAGATATGATTTTCAAGCCGCTTTTTATACCAAAGGATGTGAATCACATCCACAAGTAAAAAAGTTGTTAGGAGAAGGTTATAAACTTGCACCTTTTAAATTTTTAGTAGTTGAAAAAGACTGTGTTAAAAGACCAATGGTTTATTCTGTTCCTCACGAAGTACTAAAAATAGGTCAACTTGGTGGAACATTATCTAATGGAAAGTTAACAGAAGGTATTGTTTCTGCTGTAAAGCGTTACAAATATCACATGGAAAACAACAAATGGGAATATCCTATGGAGTATTATTTGAATAGTGAAATGTGTTTGGAAATATGAGAGAACAAAAAAAACCAAAACATTTTACTAAGACTGCTACATTTATATTTCCTCTGTTATGTATTAATAAATCAGAATTTGCATATACTAAAACAACATTTTCAAGAATAGAGAATTGTAGCAGATTCCACAATGCGTTTCTATATGATAAAATATCAAATGTATATGATAACTATGTATCAATCGCTATTGATAACTATAGAGATGTTAAATTTGACAGTTTCTATCAAAATATGTTGTCACATGATTTGTTTGTGGATTCTTATGAAGTAGAAGAAGTATTGATATTAGTATTTAGGATTCCTGATGATAAACAGGAAGACTTTAATCTTATCAAAAATGGTGCATACTCAAAAGTATCAACAGAAAGTAAGCAATTGATCATGTCGAATCATTTTTTTGATGGAGGTTCTAGTGTTATACCTATGATACTACATAAATCTAATGAACTTAGAGAAATCTGGGAAAAGAAGATAGATGCTTGTTTAAAAGACAGAGAAGTATGGGCGATATTGAATGATGAGTTTGAAACGTTAACTTATCAAAAGCTTGATAAGTTGATAGTTAAAAAATTAAAAATGTCTAATGAGTTTATATAATGGGAAAGCTAGTAATAACAGATTATGAGAAAAGTGAGTTACATATATTAGATTATGATGGTGCTTCAGATGTAAAGTCTGTTGAATTGTTTTTTAATAAACTAAAAAAGAATTGTGTAATTTTAACACCTTTTTCTGAATGTGACTGGGTGGTACTTGAAACAGTAACAATAACAATACACGATAAAAATGCAATTAACTAAGAAATATTGGGTTGACAAACTAGGTTTGGATTGGGCGAATGCATTGAAAGATGTGTTACGTGATCCTTACATGGAGAAGTTGATGAAGTTTCTTAATACTGAATATAGTAAAAGCGAAATATATCCTGATAGGCAGGATGTATTTCGTGCTTTTAAAATGTGCCCATTTGACAAAATGAAGGTTGTGATAGTAGGTTTAGATCCTGCTTGGACACCTTCACCTAATGGATTAGCTTATGGTACAAACAGTACTGAAACTTTTTTAGGTATCACATATTCAGAAATAAGAAAGCGAATAGAAAATGATTTTCACAATGGATTATGTATAGATTTCGATTTTACATTTGAAAAATGGGCTAATCAAGGGGTGCTTTTACTTAATACAGCACTGACAGCACCTAAGTATAGGACTGCTGCACATCAAAAACCTTGGAATAAGTTCACAAGAACTGTTATTCAAGCAATTAATGATTATCGACCTGGAACCGTATTTATGTTTTGGGGAGAAGAAACTCAATATCTAATTTCTGATTTAAAGAATCAAGATGTTTTAGTGTCGGAACACCCTGCATCAGCAGGTAAACAATACCAAGATTGGGATACTGAAATATTTAAAAATTGTAATAAGCTACTAACAGAAAAGTATGGTGAAGACAGTACGATTGAATGGGCTTGATTTGAAACAATGTGTTTACTGTGGTAACTATTTTCCACTAGCTAAATATTCAATTAATAACTCAAGATTAAAGTGTGGAAAAGTTAATAGAATACCAGGTAATCAGTGTGTATATTGTAGACAATTGCAATACAGAGAGACTAAAGCATTAGCTATTCTCATTCTACAAGGTAAGAGAAAAAAACCTTTTGTTAATGATTGTAAAATGCTTGTACCTAAAGGTGTTACATTTGGTCACAAAACAAGTTCTTACTATGCCACAGATGATGACAGAAAACAACAGTATAATAAATTAATAACCCTTCAATTTGATGATTTATCAAATGAAGAAAAAAGCATATTGGAAAATGAGTGAAGAAATAAAAAAATTTAGTGACATCAATCCTTTAGTGTTTTCACAGATATTAATGATGATGGCAGGACAAGTGTGCATGAACACAATGGTTGATTTAGAAAAGACACCTGCATACAGGAAAAGAGTTAAAGAAACTGGTAATCAGTTTCTTATTGCTCTTGATCAGAATCTACAGAAAGATATTAATAGATTATACAATACAGATGATACTATATCTCTTGATTTGTGTAAGTCTATTAGTAACATTGCTAAAGTAGTTGCTAACTGTAAAAATCCTACAGCACTTGTTACAATTTCAAGACTATTAGATGATGGTATAGATTTAGATAAAGTGAAACTTACAGAATATAAACGAGGACCTTATAACAAAAAGTAATGTTAAAAATAATAGATGATTATGGTGATATGCCTCCTGGTGTTCATTATGTACATGTTTGTTCATTAATTAAACACACTAGATGAAAGAAAGACTGAGTTTAAAATTAATTTTAACAACTATATTAACTAACAGACTGATGACACTAACTGAATACATGAACCAGACAGAACCTAAACGGAACAACTTTGTTGAGTTGGATCCAAAGGAGTATATGTATTACACCACTATCCCTGTTAACTCAATGGTGAAAGACCGTACAATTCTCATCACAGACCCAACATTTGTAAAAATGTTTGGTTATGTTGAGTACTACAAGAAGGGATTAAGTAATTTACTTTACACAACAGATGGAGACGGTAATCCGTTAAGAGTATCAACATTTAGCATTAAATATCATGGAACTGCTGAAACAGCAACATTAAAAGCACACACAAAAGTGCTAATTTATAAAATTACGTAAACTTACAAAATGATAGAATTATACAAATTAGATTCTAAAGGTAGAATCAGAGTATGGAAATGTTGGGCTGTTTTAGATGATAATCCAGGTATATGTTATACAGATGGATTACAAGATGGTAAATTAAAAGATCCAACATTCAAAGCATCTAAACGAATGAATGTAGGAAGAGCTAATGAGTTATCAGAAGTAGAACAAGCTAAAGCAATGCTTGAACAAGAAATAGGTAAGAAGTTAAAAGACAACTACTCTCACACTCCTGAAGGAGCTCGTGCAAATAAAGAGTTTAGACCTATGTTATGTCCTGCAGGTATGAAATGGCATGAATGGGCTCGTAAAGTAGCGTATCCTGCTTATGTTTCACCAAAACTAGATGGAGCAAGATGTAATGCTATGTTAGTAAACGGTGAAGTATTGTTGTTTACAAGAACAGGAAAGCAATGGATGGCTTGTCAGCATGTATCAAATGCTCTTAAACCATTCTTTGAAAAACATCCTAATGTTATATTAGATGGTGAATTTTACAACCATAGATATAGAGATAACTTTGAAGATTTGATGTCTATTTTGAAGAAGCAGAAACCATCAGTTGAAGATATTCTGATGTCTCAACAGAATATACAATATCATGTTTATGATGCTTTCTTTAAATCAGAAGTTGATTTAATATTCAGTACCAGAAAACAAATACTTGAACATGATTTAAAAGATGGTATTGTTGATGGTTTTATTATTAAACGTATAGATCACAAGGCAGTTTACACAGAGCAAGAGTTTGATGAATTACATGAAACAGCTATTAAGCTAGGGTATGAAGGAACAATACTAAGATTAGATTGTCCTTATCAACCAGAAGTTAGAAGTAAGTATTTACTGAAGCGTAAAGACATATATGACCTAGAAGCTACTATTCTGAAACTCATTGAAGGAGAAGGTAATAACGCAGGTATGTGTGCAAGTATGCTTATCAGACTTCCTGATGGTGTGGAACAAGAAGCAGGTTTGGGTAAAGGACTTAATCATGAAAAAGCAACAGAAATGTTGAACAACCCTCAACAGTATGAAGGTAAAACAGCTACGTTTCATTATTTCGGTTATACGAATAGTGGCAAGTTACGTTTTCCTAAATATATGAGATTGCGTGAATCAATAGATGTGTAAATATGGAAGTAAAAGAAACGTCCCAAATTGTCACACTATTGCAGACATGAAAAACTTAATAAAATTATAACTATGATAGAAATATACAATGAGTTCGGAACGATTGGTGCGCCTTCGATTTACGAAATAACAAAACTTATTTATGAAAATAATTCACCAACTACAGAATCTTTATTTCGCATTAGACCAAACAGAACTAATATATAAAACAACAATAGATGGGAAAAGTATTTAAACCACTGTCAGATCGTATTCTGATAAAACAAGTGGAAGCAGAAACAAAAACAGCATCTGGTATCATTATTCCAAATGCGTCAACAGAAAAACCGTTAGAAGGTAAGGTTATTGCTCTAGGTGTTGGTAAGAAAGGTGAACCATTGACTGTAGCAGTTGGTGATAGTGTAGTATTTGGAACACATTCAGGTATGGAAATTAAGATTGGAAATGAATCTTTCTTAATCATGCGTGAAGCTGACATTTATGGTATTTTATAAACAATTAAATTAAAAAGTATGAGTAAAGAAATTTATTTTAACGTGGATGCACGTGAAAAGCTAAAAAAGGGTGTTGATACTCTAGCAAATGCAGTAAAGGTAACATTAGGACCGAAAGGAAGAAATGTTGTAATA
>Ga0209284_10005042_pt1 | contig 14155 bp, 15 predicted proteins | sample FRY03_FD_187211 | JGI IMG/M metagenome (GOLD analysis project Ga0209284, IMG submission 187211) | Freshwater microbial communities from Lake Fryxell liftoff mats and glacier meltwater in Antarctica - FRY-03 (SPAdes) (version 2) | ecosystem: Environmental > Aquatic > Freshwater > Ice > Glacier... | reverse complement strand
ATATATATATATATATATATATATATATATATATATAAACACAGACACACTCATATATGTATATTCATATTAATATATATATAAATATATGTATATATATTTACAAAGTTGTAAATGCATATGTCGATAATGGTATACATGTGGTTTATATATAAGTGCGTATCTTGATATGTATGCTTATATGCAAATGTTTAAATAAATACATGTAGACATATATTTACAAATACACATATTTATAAAAATAGTTACACATATATTCATATATATGATATGAATTATATGTGTATATACATATATGGACATGATTATATTTATATATACTCATAGAAGTTTATGTATACAAGAACGAATAAATGAATACACATAATTTAAGATGTACCTAAACATATAAACACATGAATATGTATGCACATATTCATATGATACATTGAAGTTCATATGTATTTATATACTTATATTCAATTATGTACATATATATACATATATAGATATAAATGTATATGTACGTATACGCATGTAAATATATATAAATATGTACATGTACATTTAAAAATGTTTATATATATAAATGTATAGAAAAGGATACAAATATCCGTATGTATTTATGTAGATATTTATGCATATCTTTATGATAGTAATGTGAATGTATATTGAAAATATTTATTCAGGTATTGATAAAGAGTTACTAAATGCATTTGTGAAAATACGTATTTGTTTGTGTGTACCTTTTTTGATCGGTACTGCTGCACTGTACAGGGTTTGCTGGACTGGTTTGAGGTACACTTAGGGTTCACCGAGCTTTCATTTATTCAATTTGATTTGTGTGTTTTGTGTGTTTTTGTTCTCTACTCCCGCGTCTCACTTTCCTCTTTTCCTTTTTGGACATTCTGCAATGCCTCTTCCGCGCGGTGGGAGTGCCTCTAGAGTCTGCCCTCAATCTTGTCAGTCCCATGAGTCCTTGTTGGGCTCATGATACTCACGCTTGCTGTGCTCGGATTATATATCTAAGCAAAAAAATGAATACATATATCAAAAATATAAGTATTTATACATATATATATGTTTTCATATACATACATGTATATATATACAGGTATGTATAAATATATATATATATATGTATGCATATACATCTATACGTACAGATATATAAATACGCGTATATAAATATGCATACATATATATATATATGTATAAATATATATACATATATAAATATATGTATATCAATATATATACACATACATATATATATCTATATATATATACATATGTATGTATATATGTATAAACAGAGAACAGTACATAAATATGCATATATCTATTGATTTCTTCATTTGTATACACAAATGCACGTGTATTTCCATGTAAATAAATGCATATTGGTGTGTCTTGATGTGTATTTATGTATGTATGTATTCGTTATCAAACGTATTCAAATACATAAAGGTACGTATCTATGTGTATATATGTGTATGTATTTATATACCTATTTGTATATAAATACATAGGTATGTATGGATATATATATATGTGTATGTACATATATATGTAGATATGTGTGCATACATTGATATTTATATATGTACCAATATATATGAATGAATATGAATACATGTATGTAAATATATAAATTCATATTATTGTATATAAATGAATAAATATGTATAGATGAACATATACATATGTGTAAATGTGCATGTAAATACATGTATATATATATAAATGTTTATATATGTATATGTACATGTATATGCATATATGCATATGCGTGTATATATGTATATATATATATATACATGTACATATATATGTGTAGGTATATATATATACATATATGTATACATAGATACACATACGTAGATATCTCTATAGATATATAATTACATCTACGCATACATATATATACAAATTTGTGTAGACTGAAATGCATATGAATATTTGAATAGAGATATATATATATACATGCATATAAATATATATATATGTTTAATTATATATATATATATATATATATATATATATATATATATATATATATATATATATATATATATATATATATATATATATATATATATACACATACATATGTATTGAGGTATGTATCTAAATATGTATACATATATATATGTATATATATACAATATATATCCAAATATATGTATATACATATGTGTATATGCATATATATATACATATATATACATACATACATATGTCAATATATACATACATATATATATTTATATTTATATATATATATACACAAAGACATGTCATCAAAAATATGAGATATGATTTTTGAATGTTCAAACATGTTGAAAGATTTCTTGACAACAGCATAGGAGTACAGGTCCATTCAAGGTACGAACTCAAAATAAATATTCGAGATTGCAAGGTCAAGACACAAATATAGCATGATGAAATGATCGTCATATGATAAAGAAGTTGTAGTTAGTCTTTGATACTTTGGTTTGTCCTGGGGACTCGCTACAGCGTATTGCACTGCACCTCTCCTCCTCCTCTGCCTCAACTACTCCCATTGGTATCCATTCCCGTAAGTTTTAACCAAAAACTCTTCATCAGCCTTTCCATCTCTCGTGGCTCTGATGAAACAACGCGCTGGCATCCAACCCGAGCGTTCGGCGCCTAGTCGCCTCTTGGAATGTTCATCCTGTGTGTCTTTATTCTTCTTCATTTGGCTAGGATCATACGGATAGCGATGACCCTCGAGAACGCAGTCCACATTCACATATTCGCAATTACTCGTAAAGCGCTTTTTCCTTTGAAGCCAAACTGCGTGAGATTCGTGAAGTCGTTTTTTTGGAACTGCGTTAACAGCACTGCCCATCAAATGGTGTTTTCTGAACCAATCCGCCGTGAAACCTCTCGAATTGTTTACAATCCCGTCCGTGGCGACTCCAGAACCTGCCGCTGGCCCGATGCCCCTTATGTGCGAACTCTCCTTACGAACTTTTCGTCTCTTTGCCTCAGGAATGTTCAGTATCTCACCTCCATACTCCGTAAGCCAATCACCCTTCTTGAAAGGTGCCATCGAATGCAAACCATTACCCGCCCTTGGGATCTTGGATTTGCCATATTTGCATTGTGGCAGAACTACAGTACGCATTTTGGACTGGAAAAGAATCTTTCTTGAACGCTTGAAGAGAGTCTTTTGATCCGGATCGAATACCCACTCCTCCGATGCTGCAGGAATGACAAATTCGAACTTTCGTGCATCCTTCTTCACTGGCACCTTAATCTTGACCATTGGCTTTAAACAAGCAGCACGATCCGAGTTTGGTCCTGAAGGACACAATCTTGTCAGATGAATTCATCTCCATGTAACAAAAAAACCTCACATATGGCATATCTTGTTATGTCATGATGAGGTGCAACAGAGAGATATGACAGACCCAAAAAAAAAAGATTCACAAATCCAACAAATACACCTGTACAGTATTTTCAAAAAGAAATCCACGCGATGTCCCAATAGAGTGAAATCAATAGGAAAACTGTATATTTATATAAAAGGATAAACTTCAAAATAAAATATGAGCAATCAATTCGACCTACAATAAGGGCTCAGCACAACCAATACGTGGTGAAATTTATGAATGAATTAGTATTAACAAATAATAGATATATTCCAAAATGAAATGACAACATTGCAAATAACAGAAAAAATAATCAATATATTCCAAAATAAAGTGAAAACATTGCAAATAACACAACTGCACCAGGTTTCAGATCCATAGCAATTGGTTGTTTTAACAAATTGTCGCTCGTGCGCTTTCGTTTGAAACCAGTGTTGTTCTCAGCAGGTTTTTGCTGGACTGCACATCCAACGAATCAGAAAAAGTAAAACAAAGATTATCTATCGCACGAGGTACATCTCACAAGAGCCAACATAAAAATCAGCAACATCTTCCAAGACATCCAAATCATCAATTGTTTGTGCTTGTATGGTTTCTGAACAGGTCAATCGCCAGGATGTCTTCAATTTGCCTCGACAAAATGCCGTTTGCACACATATGCGTATCAAGTGGTTGACAACCTCACCTTCTTTTTGGAAAGATTCTATCTGCTTTGATGAACTGCGTGGAGCATTTACCAAGTTGCAAACACGAAGTGACGGCACAGAGCGACGAATGCACTGCCCAACGTTTTGATCCGTTTTTTGCTGTTGTCCTGATTTAGGTCCCACAAGAGCATTTAACAGTATCCGTGCACAAACACACGAAATGTATTACAAAAGTGAGATATGTGCACAAAATTAAATTGACAAAGCAACTTGTTACAATCAGTAACAGCAATGTCTTGCGCAAAAATACAATCCACAAAGCGAAACAGTAACATGAAATGAACCGCATACAAATTTCTTCACGTAATGCGGGATCAATGCATTTAAACTCAATATTGCCCACTGTGCCTATATGACATCGAAAAGTATAACATGAGGCCACCACAACAGGAATGCCATGCATTTACCATAACAACTGGGCCAAAAGTATTGTGAGGAAGATTTTCAAATTTCAATATACAGTCACAAACTTTAAACATGCATTCAAAAATACCGTGGTAAACATGAAAAATATCAAACCTGCAGCCATTTTCAGATTCATTACTGATTTGTGCTTTAATGTGTTGTTGCTGGTGCGTTTCTTATCAAAAATCTTCCCACGCCTCGAAAATCGTTTGGGGGCTGCACATTCCTCCGACAAATCAGAGAAAATTAATCAATCAAGACCAAAGTATCAAACAAAAGCCAATGCACATACCTGCAGAATCTTCCAAGGGTTCAGAAACAACATTGGTTGCAGTCGCTACGTCCTTCGAGCGTGTCAATCGCGTGGCAAGCTTCGAATTGCCCAAAAAAAATGGCACTTCCACAAATAGTTCATCAGAGCGGTCAACCACCAAACCTTCGGTTTCGAGAGATTGAATAAGTTTGGTTGAAAAGCGTTATAGTAAAAAGCGACGGGAGTGCTCACATTGCTTTGCGACAGCCGTATGCTGTTTTTCTGATGCATGTCACAGGAAAACATTATTGGCGTGCAGATAACCATGATTGACATAACGCACATGTAAGGTATGTGCAGCTTCCAGGTTGAACGTGAAAGCAAATCCTTGCCATCAGACAAAAACAAGGCATTCACAAGCAATCCATCCAAATTGAAGCATAGTAACACTCTATTAACCAAATAAAATTTGGTATAGAGAATGTCCCAAAAAATGTGTACTAAATAGCAAACAAGCTCAAAAATTTAATGCATCGTGACAGAAATACTGTTACTTGAAATGAGTATCATACATATTGAATCCTCACAAATAAAAGAGGAAACAATGCAAAAAATGAAACAACCCAGATGCACGAAAGTGACAGTGCACTTCGCAATCTTTTCCTGGGTTGCAAATTCCCTGGTCAAATAAGATAATAATAATCAAACTCCAGACATCATACGAAAGCAAATAACCTGCAGAATCCTTCAAAGGTGGAGATACGATATTGGTTACAGGCGCCAAGCCCTTCGACCTTGACAATCTCGTAACAATCTCCAACTTGTCCAGAAAGGGCACTTCTGCCATAGTTAAGTGAACAGAGCGGTCAAAAACTACATATAACATTCTACAAATTCTTCTGGTCAATCCATGTTGCGATATATGTACATACATACATATAACGTTGACTGCTGTGCCATCAAACATATCGGGTGATGACGCCAAAAAAACCTCATTCAAAATTGTTCAGATAATTTCAGAGTGACGTATCCACACTCAACCTTCAACACAAAACCAAATACATTGTAACAGAATGGCATGAATCAAGGCAAAATAATAACGAGAGCCCAAAACTGTACAGAGAACACCCGGCTTAATAACGAGTTCAGGCGTATTTGCTATGTCATTTACATTAGTGAAAGCCTGACCAGATAACAAGTTGTTCGACAAGATTGCGCGTGAGGCAGTTGAGCGGGTAAAGTGAAAATCCTCCGATCCTGCCAACAATGTCTCCATAGATTAGCATCAAAAAGAACTGCTGATCAGATAGGCAGATATGTCGTGGAGACACTACGTCAGCAATGCATCACACCTACAATAACATCTAGGCAGATTCAAAACATTCGAAGCGAATTAAATTCACAATGGGGTGAAATTCACGGATTCAAGCATATTGAGATATTTGGTGGTAAACAATCAAAATATCAGACCTGGACCATTAATAACTGTTGCAAGGTTTGATGAATTGTCGCCAGTGCGATTCTCATCAGAAGAAGAGGCAACCTTCGCAGATTCTGCTTGGGCTGCAAATACCTCCAACAAATCAAAAAACGCAACTCAAAGTCCAAACATTACAAGAAAGCCAATGGACAAGCAAACAGTGTGAAACAAGTCAGCAAACCAAATGCACTTGTTTTGCAAAACTGACTATATCTCGTATAAAGAACTTACGGCGAAGGGAAGTTTGCTTCCAATCATCATGAAATGTCCTTGTCGATACAGAGCCCCACGAAACAGAAGATTTCAAAGAATTCACCACGCTGCACAGGTCTGAATTAACAAAAAAGGTGAATTTGGCGCAAAATAGTTATGGGCGTTGCGGAGCTCGATAACAGATCCAAAAACGACAAGGAAACATAGATCATATCTTACGTCCTAATGTTTGCAAAAAAATTGTTGCATGATTATTCAATTCCATTTCATTCTAATTAAATGCCTTGTTCCTTGGATTCAAACCTGTGCCCAGTGCAGGTGATTGTTGAATAATCTGCGGACTTTCGATACTGCACTGATGTCCAACCATAGACACCATAAGTTGGGCACGAACACTGGACTGCCGATGCCTGGGTGACGTAGAAATGTTGGTGCCTGCAATTGTTCAGGAATTTGTCAGGATCACAAACACAAAAACAAAAAACCTATTATCCAATACCCTGCATATATCTAAATTTCACAATGCATGTAACTCCATGCAAGAGATACGAACATATTCCCAACATTTGAGGAGTTGTGGTGCGCGGTAAATGGTTATACATCAACAAATAAACCGTAGTTGTGCAAAAAAATGAAAAACAAAGATGTTATCATAAGTTAGAATTGCTGCAAAAATGCTGCATTCTGAAGTGATTACATTCGATTGAAAGTGCATGTCTTCTTCCTACGATTCCAACCTGCATTCAATGCGGGTGATTCCTGATAATCTTGCAGACATTCGATTGGGCACAGATCTCCAACCATGGACACCATTTTCTTGGCACGGTCACTGCCCTGCCGTGCCCCTGGTGTCGTATACACGTTAGTGCCTGTAAGTTTTCAAGGAAAAATCGTAGTAGAATACACACACAAAAGGTCGTCGATGTATGTTACCGAATACTCAACATGTAAGTATACTCCATTCCTACTGATACAGTTTTAGGGGGATATCAAAAATACACATCCTCAAAAAATATTGCTGCATTCGGATGTAATTCCATTTCAAACAAATGTCTTCTTGCTCAACTTCAAACCTGTTTTCCATGCTGGTGATTCCTGATTAGTTTGCTGAGATTTGATGGAAATCGGATTTCCAACCATGGAAACCACTTGCTTGGCACGTTGACTGCCCGTCAGTGGCCCGGATGACACATGCACGTTGGTGCCTGCAAGGTTTCAAAACAAAAAAGTAGTCAAATACAGACAAGAAAAAAGCCGTGATTGTATGCTACTCAATACACTGCATGTAAGTCTACTCCAGGCGTATTGACATATTTGTTGGAGGGTACTAAAAATACTCATACTCTTCCATAAAACATTTTTGTCATGACAATTTACCACAATTAAACAATCATGATTGGATTAATCAAAAATTGAAAATGAAATTTGACAAGAATGGCACATACGGTGTAATATTGAAAAACAGAAGGAAAAATAATTAGTGCTTGACACTTGCAAACATAATACAACAACAGAATGTGACATCAAAAAACCACAGGAGCAATAACTGATTACAAATTTCTCGTTGAAAACATTTGAAAAACAATAAAATAAAACCGCCAATATTCAAGTGTTTGGTCAAAATTGAAAAAATCAAGTAACCAAGTTTATGAAGCGCTGCACAAAGAAAAACCTAAATATAATAAAGGATCAACAACATATGCTGAACTCTACAAATGCAATGCAGAGCCCTGAAATGGTTTGGAACGATAAACAAGCAATCGTATCGAACGATGATTCTGTGTGGCGGCCACAGTCAACAGTTCCAACAAATGATATCTTGATCCACACCAGACAACAAGACAATTCGATTCAAAAATGAACAATACAATGCCATGTACGTGCCTATTCATACAAGATTTGAAAATTCAGTACAAATATGTTAAATCGGCTTGAATACAAAATTCAAATTGGAATTTCCATATCCAAACCGATTGTTGACCCGGCAGGGTGATCTTTTGGACCCAACTCAACATTCTGGATATTACGAGAACCTCCGGTCCTTGGTACCACCCCCAATTGGATCGTAAGAAAATCTCCCAAAGGGGGGTTTCTTTGTTGGGGGGATCCCAAATCAAGAACCCGGAGGAAGACGAACCCCCCTTCAAAATCCTAAAATCAATCAATTTTGGGGGTTGTTCTTTAGGGGGGTGGTTCTTCCTCCGGGTTCTTAGTTTGGAAACCACACAACAGATTCATTCCCCCGGAGGGGGGGGTTTCTTACAATCAAATACCCACAATCAGTTTTGAATAAAAACTCTATTCATGATTTGATAATTATCGAAAGAAAGATCAGTTTTCAAGAAAAACTCTACTCTCACGGAAAAATCTAAAATCTAAAATGTTCAAAGAGAGGTTTGTGACAAAGATTTTCCACAAAAAAAAAAAAAAATCCATGAACAAGTCTCCGTCTGCTGCGTCAAGAAAGACTATCAGTTTTCAATAAAAAATCTACTCTCAAGACCGAGGGGTGTTATAGCGGAGGGGATTCCTAAGGTGCTCCAGGGTGTTCCAACCCCCGCGTACTTAGGATACCCACTATCAGTTTTCAATAAAAACTCTACTCTCAAGGAAAGAATGAAAGAAAACTCGCAAGTGTTTTTTTTAAATCCCAGCACGACACGTTTCAGTGACTAACGGCACCCCATTCATTGGGTCTCGGAGGCGCGCGGCGGCGAGGCGAAACGCGCCGACGCTGCCGCGCGCCATCTGGGTAGGACAGAACCACGGGTAAAAAAAAATCGGGTCAACTACCGGGGGCTTATCGGAATTTTCTCAAAACCGAGGATTTATCGGGGTTTGTTGCCAATACTGGGGTTTCTTCGGATTGGGCACTAAAAATCCAGGGGTTGATCTTCGATGAACCCCCCGGTGTTTGGGTATTTTGGCCGATAAACCCCCAGTATTGAGAAAATTTTGGCCGATAAACCCCCGTTATTTTTGTATTTTGGCCAAGAAACCCACGGTAATGAACCCGAATTTTTTTCCCCCCTTGGTTTGGACTTACCCTGATGGCAGCGTCGGTGCGTTGCACCTCGCTGCCACGCACCCCTGTGACCTCCGAGTCCCACCAGACTGTGTTACAGAGTGGCGGTTCATGTCAAGAAAACAAAAGAATTCTAGTCAAGATCCACCCACAAAGAAAGCGAGATCCAACTTCTTGTCAAAAAAAAAATTGGGCGATAATGTTGCCCATGGTATCAACAACCTTTCGGTGAAGCTTGAACGAAAAATCCCTCAAGATTGCAACGCGAATAAAATTTGCATGTTTGAAAGAGGCGATCACTAGCAGTGCACAGTGAAAAATTGCCAAGTGATATAAGGCGAAAGGAACAATATCTCAGGTGAATGCTTACCAAGGGAGCCTGCATTGACACACGTTTGACCTCTGGGAACGGACAGATCCAAATTGGTCGAAGCACAAGCACTTGACTTGGGGATTGAAAATTTGCTGGTACCTGCCAAAATTAGTTTATTTGTCACTTTTGGCTCAAAAACCATTCAAATGCCCTCTTGTGCAATGACGCCTGTCTATACAAAAATTAAAAATAATTGTAAACGACGACCAAACACATACCTGGAAAAAGTGAACTCAGATTTGTTTTCACATCTGTATGTGAAGCCAATGCAGCCGAAGTTCCTTGAGGATCTCTATGATGCGACAAACAAAGAGTCCCTGCAGATGCTGCAGACATTGTCTCTGCTGCTGAGGCTGAAAATTGCAATTCCGAAACATCTCGCACGTCGGATTTCATAAATAATTTTTGGGAGACGGCCTTGGAATGCAGGTGCGTTTCCATGCCAAGAATTTGCTGCCCACTCACGTGCAATGTTTGCGAATGCAATAATTGAGAAGGCATGCATGTGAAATCTACTTGCCTGCGAATATTTTGGTGTGCTTGGAAACGTGCTTCCATCCTACTTCCTCTCACATCTGGCAAAGCGAGATGTACGTGCAATGGGGCCTCGTTCAACAGAGCCTTGGAATGAGAGTGCACGAGGGAGGCCTGGACCTGGAACGGCAATTCCTGCTTGCTTGTTTCCGCATGAATTGCAGTGGTGGCTGCACCTTCAGTCATCTCTTCGAAACTATTGAACACGAGCTCTGGTGCACAGGGCAAGTGATTGATCGTTTCTGCTGATTGGTGATGCTTTGCGCAGGATGCGTTTTGGCATCTCGTTGTCCGTTCCATTCCATCGGTGGATGAATTGCATCCACAGATATTTGCAACCGCGGTGCTTGTCTGTGTTACTTTACATTCCTGGCATTGCATACATTCCATGGGGTTACCATGTTTGGTTTTGTCCGGGCATATTGCATAGTGCATACTCGCCATGTCTGTTGGCACGTGCACATTGTCCTTGAAATGTTCCTTGTGCTTAGCCAAAAAGATCCTCATTTGTTCCCCGAGGGAAGGTAACCTTTCAGGTGCACTGTAAACGGGTTGAACGACAGGGCTTATTGAACAGGATTGTGTATGGCAGGACGAATGCGGGCCTCCGTCTGCAAAACATTGTTTGCACAACAAATATTGTTTGCACGAGGAACAGAATGTCAGAAACTATACTGGAGTTTTTACGTTTCATCACGTTACAAATAACAATTCAAAATGCATACGTGTAACAACAATTCAGACGAATTTCAAAAATGAATCCAGCTCAAGTTTCACAAGAACAGCCCTTTATTTACCTGTAGAGGATGCCATGAGCCCGCACAATGGAAGTGGTCGTGCAGATCCGGTCAGAGGGTTGTCAAGTTTTGCCGAGAATGTTGGGAGATCCATCTCTAGAGAGGTCCGTGATGCTTCTTCTGCGAGCACCATCAATGAATCTGAATCTTCACCTGCTTTGAACCGCAAAAGGAAGGCGCGCATGCTATCGCCAAGTTGGGAACGAGTTGACTGCACAAGTGGAATAGGTGTCTTTACCACCATCTTGTTCTTCCGCTTCTTTTTTGTATTCTCTGTTTTCAACTTGCCTTTCATGTTGTGTTTCAACTTAAAAGTTTCACGCGCTGCTTGAGCACAATACGATTTCACAGTACCATGGGCTGATTCACGCTGCTGCGACACGCTGAGAAAGTCTTTCAACCTCTCTTCCGCAAAGGACGCTTCGGTTGCTGCCATATACGCAACATTTGCACATGCAGTCAATAGCGATACTTGCAGTGTTTGTCCCCTTATTGAATCTGCTGCCAATATTGAGGTGGATTCCTTTTCCATCTGTGTTTGGTGCACAGGAATTCAAGATCGTTGCGATCGGGAGGATTGTTTGAACCTTTCAAACAACTTTTTTTGTTTTTTTGGAAATCGCGGGAAACAAGAGTCAAGTAAATCTCTTCAAGAGACAGGGGGATTCTCAGGGGTTGCCAGGGTTTATTCACCCCCGTGTCCTTGGGATACCCACTATCAGTTTTCAATAAAAACTCTACTCTCACACGTCCTTGGGATACCCACTATCAGTTTTCAATAAAAAATCTACTCTCAACACCCCCGTGTCCTTGAGATACCCACTATCAGTTTTCAATAAAAACTCCACTCTCAAGAACTGTCGGATCTCCTCCTCTGCCATTTCCCTCTCTGATGATAAAAAGTGTCCGATCTGAAAAAGATCATTTGACAAGAAAAAATGCTTCTTTGTGACACATGTAACGCCGGCTGGTACATGGACTGCCTCCTCCCCCCCCTCACTACAATCCCTCCGGCAAATGGAAATGTCCAGTGTGTACTTCTCTTGCGCCCTTGTCCAGAGGTGCCCTACGACAGACAGCTCAGCTTCCCCTCTCCCATCCTTCACCCTGACTCTGACCAAAAACCACCTTGGAAAAAAGAAATAAAAACCAAAAAGCAAAAAAAACAAAAAAAAACCTCATCCTTCAACGGTGAAACATAACACTTTCAACTCCCCAACTGTGGAGATAGAAATGACATTTCAAGAGGAATAAGCACTTCAACCTGACCAGCCACACAGCGGACCCCACTACCACCCACTTTGTCTCTAGTGAACTTAATTTGACCGGACACCAGAATACGACACCAGCATACGTACTTATGACGAGGGGTCAGCGTTTGAACTCCAACTTTAATACATTTGTTCGCCATGGTGGGGACTTGGGACCGTGATCCATACTGTTTTCTTACGGTGATTGTATCCGTGCGGAACGGTCCCTTCCACCCTCCTCTAGAGTGGAATACGTTTCCTCCACTAGTAGCTGCCGTGTTAATTATATCTAGGGGTGCTGAGTCGCCAGGCAGTGCTCGTGAAGGCTTCATAGGTGCATTGATTCTTTTTTCCATCTGACGCCATCTGGGATACACTTCGCTCTCCCTGGCTGGCCCAGTAGAACACCAAAACACTTAGTCGTAGTCGTATACTCTGCGGATTGTACTCTCTCTCTCTCTTTCACATGCACACACACAATGTTTCTTTTTCTCACACTCACAGACGCGATAGTGCTCTCGCTCTCTCTGTATCCCTATCTTTCTCACACACGCTCTCGCTTTATGTTTATCCTCATCACTCTGACACACTCTCTCTCTGTCTCACTCTTGCGCACTGTCTCTGTCCTTTTTACTGTCGCTCTCTCTTTCTCTTCGTTTCTTCCTCTGTCTATTTCTCTTTCTCTATGTCTCAGTATCAATCTGTCTAGCTATCTGTTTTTGTGTCCTTTTCTCTCGGTTTCTGTGTCTCTTTCTCTCTGTTTCTCTCTCTCCTTCTCTGTCTGTCTCTCTCTCTTTCTGTCTTGATGTATCTCTCTCACGGTATGTCTCTATTTTTCTGTCTCTCTATTTCTGTAGCTCTGTCTCTCTTTCTCGCTCTCTTTCTCTCTCTCTCTCTATTTTTGTCAATCAATGTTCCCTCGGTCTCGAAGTCTCTCATTTGCTTTCTGTTTTTTTCCTTTCTGTCTCTCTCTCTCTGTCTCTCTCCCTCGTTCTCTCTTTGTCTGTTCGTTTCTGTCTCTTTCTGTCTCTCATTGTCACTCTTTATCTCTCTCTCTGTCTCTCTATTCATCTTTGCCTCTTTTTCTCTCTCTGTTTCTCCGTCCCTTACTCTCTCTCTATCTCTTTCTCTTTCTTTCTCTCTCTCTCTTTCTGTCTCTCTGTCTTTTTCTCTCGATCTCTGTCTTTCTTTCTCACATACAAAATTTCTGTCTCTCTCCGTCAATGTCTCACCGTTCCTTCCTCCCTGTATCTTGGTGGCTGTGTGCCTCTCTTCCTCTTTCTTTCTTTTGCGATCTTTTTATCTTTCCCTCTCTCTCATTTTTTTGCATTTCTCCAACTCTCTCTCTCTTTCTTCTGACTCAATCCTTCTCTCACTCTATCTGTCTCATGCAATGTTTTATTCTCTATTTCTCCACCCTCCCCCGCAGTCTCTTTCCATTTATCTGTCTCTCTCTCTCCCTCATCCCATCTTTTTATCTTTTTTCCTGTTTCTCTCTGTTTGTCGCGTTCTCTTTAAGGCCTTCTCTCTCTCTCTCTCTGTCTCTCACACTTTCTCACGCTTTCGATCACACGCAAAAGCTGTCTCTTTCTCTCTCTCTCTTTCTATGAACCTTTCTGTCTGTCTGTGTTATATTCTCTCTTTCTCTCTCTCTCTCTCTCTCTCTCTCTCTCTCTCTCTCTCTCTTTCTCTCCCCCTCTCTCTCTTTCTCTCTCTTTCTCTCTCTCTCTATATCTCT
>Ga0209284_10005039_pt1 | contig 14162 bp, 12 predicted proteins | sample FRY03_FD_187211 | JGI IMG/M metagenome (GOLD analysis project Ga0209284, IMG submission 187211) | Freshwater microbial communities from Lake Fryxell liftoff mats and glacier meltwater in Antarctica - FRY-03 (SPAdes) (version 2) | ecosystem: Environmental > Aquatic > Freshwater > Ice > Glacier... | reverse complement strand
TGCTACCGAGGTAATATCGTTACAAGAAAATATGATAAATACGAATTGTCCTATATTACAAACGTCCTTCCAGGAAGGTGATATAATTGTTAGAATTAAACATTGTGGTCATTGTTTTATTCAGGAGGGATTGATTTCTTGGTTTAATCAAAGTGTATTTTGTCCGGTATGTCGTTATGATATACGTGAATATCCAAGACAACCAAGACAACTAAGACAACCAAGACAACCGAGACAGCTTAGACAACCAGATCAGTCAAATGAACCATCAACACCCAATAATACATCTACATCTACACCCATTAATACATCTACATCTACAAGACCAATGGATATAATCAATGATTTGTCAAATACTGTAGTAAGAAACGCATCTAATAGAAATATTAATAGTAACATCAACGCATTATCTGCTAATTTATTAAATATATTTACAACACAATTACCTGATTCTATACAACAATACATAAATAGTAATGATAACTCGCATAACAATCTAAATGATGGTATTTTTACTATTGACTACATAATCGAAACACCTAATAGTATGTATTCATCATCTTTGCCACTAAGAACTTCTCAATTGAATGACAATGATACTGATAATGATAGCGATAGTGGTAGTGATATAGAGGATGTGGTAGGTGATGTTGACAATTAGCATAAAGGTATCACGGTGTAATCATATATGTCATTTTATTCTAAATATTGGAATAACATATATGATTTCATATTGAAATTTAAGTTGCCTGTTATATTTTATTTAAGCTGGATTTTTATTCATTATACAAGTTCACAATTGTATATTTATTATTGTTCTCCTAATACGCACTATGGTATATATTTCGCTCCATTTCTCTCTCTACCTGAACAATGTAGCGTATTTAGATGTGTCATAGATGAAACAAATAATGCTATATATGGTATGTTGATAGCAGGATGTTCATGGCTGATGATAACTAAAATATTATACCCTTACATATTATCATGATATCATAATATACCCATATGTAACGGTAAAAAAACAAGTAAACGAATAAGCAATTCAATCTCAAATATTGTTTGTCCTCAACTTTTAATTGATACAACACTCAATATTGTCATTCCTGAATTACACCGAATACTTGAATAATTTTAATAATTTTAATAATTTTAATAATTTTAATAATTGTTTTTACATTTTAATTTGTTTATTATTACTGTCGTAATCACTTCCTCATCCACCCTTCATTATATTTAAAGGGTTGGGTAAAGGAAGAGATGGTTGACCTCATCCACCACGCATTTTATATTTACGAGTTCCTCTGTTACGTCGTTTATTATGGTATCTACCAGTTTTTACATGTTTTTTTGTCATACGACCTTTATGCGGTTTACTAGCATCTCTGTTTCTAAATAGACTAGGGAGAGAAAATCCAAACAAGTTCATCAAATATTATATATTACGCAGATATAATATTTTTTATATACATGGTATTAGATTACACCACAATTAGGTTTTAACAAGACTTTTAATCGATAGTTACGGACTCGTCGTTATCTGTTTCGTCTGTTTCAGTATTTGTATTGTCAGTATTATTTGGTTCGCTTACTTCAGGTATACCGTCAGAAGGCATACTATCTAAAACATTTTGTATATAGTCGTATCTGGGAACTAAATATATATTCCAATTATCATTGTCTAAATATAGTATAAATTGTGTACTTTTTAGACCAGTGGACAAATTATCGTTATTTTTATTCAAAACTTTTAATATTTGCATAATTTTATTACAGTCTGGTAGAGTTTCCGGATAACGTCGATTCAATATACAATTAAAATCGTCCACAGTATAAAAATTATGAACGGATGGTTTAAAAATATTTATCGGATTATATACAGTTGGATTATTTTTATCGGACGACGGATATATTTGTAATATCGCATCTGCTACCGGTTTCAATTCGGTTGAAGTTAAGTTACTTATGCCTGGTATTATTTCCTTAATTCTCTCCATCGTATCTTTAATACATTGTTCTCTATTTAGTGTTATGTATTCGTCTACTTTAGATTGATATTGTTGTTTATATGAACGTAATCCTGTGTAATACGATACAAACTTTGATTTTATAGGGGGCACGTAACTAATTCTTTGTGCTGGATAAGTTTTCCATTCCTCGTACGGAAGTTGTTTAAAAGCTTCTATTTTTTCTTTTAATTTGTTACATTCATTACATTCCTTATTATCACAACTAATTTTTAAAGCTTTTATGAGTTGATTTATATGACTATTGTTACTACTACACTTACACTGGTTTGTATTAACATCACAGGTGGTTGTTATATCGCCTTTATATTTTTCAGCCATCTGTTTTGAATAATCGTCTTGTATTTTTCTTGACGCAATATTCACTGCCTGACTAGCATAATTCGATTGTGGAGCGATTTTATATGCTAATTTTGCCTTTGTAGTTTCAAATAAACCACCTCGTTTTATACGATATTTACGTGTATGCTTTTTTGAAACATCATGCTTTATACGCGTTTTATTGTTTTTTATACGCGTTTTATTGTTTTTTATACGCGTTTTAGTTCCCCTTTTACGTCTGTTAGTTGTTTGATGTTTCCTTTTATGTGTACGAGACTTCATTATAATATAAAAATATTAAAAATAATAGAGTAATAAAAATAATTTCATCTATTGTGTGTTACCGAAATTTATACTAAATATTACTAAATATTACTAAATATTACTAAATATTACTAACATATCATATTTCAAGCAAAGAAGGAGGTAATACTTTTCATATTGTTCTTCATATTGTCTGTCTCTCTCAAATATTTATCAAACAACAGCGCTTTTACTTCTTTATTTCTCAAGTCGTCTATCTTTGCCGACAACTTGCCATCATCATCTATAGTATGTTTCAAAGTATCTATCTTCATTTGAAAATTGCGCTTCTTTCTCTTAAACGCGTCTATATCTTCTAATACCAGAGCAAATACTTGTTGTACGGGTTTCATTATTTGATTTGTAATATAGAACGAATAGTTTGGACGTATATTGTTCTTTATAATATATTCAGGATGCTCGATTTTCTCACCTTGTAAGGCAGCCTTATTTTTAGTTTCAATATACACAAATGGTATTCTATCTCCACTACTCGGCTTATTACCTGGGTCTCGTTTGCCCATTCTGTCTGCCAATACTTTATGCGCTATCTGTTGCGGATTTTTATAATTTGAACGTAACGATTTTGTAATGATAAGTTTGTCCATCGGATATTTCTCTTCGATTATATTCTGTAAACTGCTTTGTAGAAAGTCTACTGCTTTTTGAATATTCTTCTCCTTCATCAGTATATCAATAATACCTCCATACACGTCTTTTACAATGGGCGCATTATCGCGTCGCTTCAACACAATTCCCATGCTCTTACGTTTCCCTTTGTTAGGATCATTTTCATATAACATCCCTACATATCGCTTCTTTGATAGTAAGCAAAACGGCATAAACGTCTTTTCATATTCCAAATCATGTGGTTTCTTCAAGAATTTCGTTGCCATATGACCAGCTTCTTTTGCTAACTCAATCGTAATTTCAAGTGCCTTTTGACCACGAATTTCTTGCCCTTCAGGCGTTTTTAGGTTGAATGTAAAGAATACACTATCCGTATTATGAACAATCATATTACCAATACCAGACGCAAAATGATGATTCTCTGTTGTTAAATCATATACATAATCATCGTATTCTATATTCATCATTTTCTTGATAGCATTACCTACCTTTCTCTGGACGCCTTTAGTAGCAGTAATACGATAAATATTCATCTTATCCGCCCGTGTATTGATAGACGTCTTATATCCAATACTATTTGCCAACCAACAAATATGAGCCGCACTGATTTGATTTTTTTGGTCAATTCTTACGTATCCATTTTCATCCTTATCTCCATCAGCATCATACATACCTTCCCAAAAGGCTTCTCTAATCTCATTAGAGCCATTTAATATAAAATCCGGAATAATTTTACTGTTACCTTTATACATACAATTGCGATATGTTTCTATAAACCTACTCTTTGTACCATATTCATTACTATTAAATGTTATTTTATATACACCTGAACTGTCGATAGTGTCGTATGTTTGCCATGTAAATTCAGGGTAACATTTTTTACACAAATTAATATATTTGTCTAACAGTTCCACATTTGAATTGTTTAATGCCCACGTAGCCTTTTTTCCACTTGGACAATTATATATTCCACAACTTCCATCACCAAAGAAGAAACCATATATTTTTGCCATATCTACACTCACCGTATCTAAACACGCATCAGGTTTCAATGCGTCATGTTCCAATGTTTTATGTAATAGTTTTGTACCGATTTCTACGTCTTTTGGGGAAACTTCGCTTCCATCTTCCAATAATAGCGAATGATCATCTGTAACATCAACCATTCCTGTATGAGTTAATATACGAACCATTTTTTTATGACTTGCTAACTTATGTCTAATAATGCGATGTAATTTTGTCCAACCTTTATCAGTCCAGGTTTCAACATTAGTTAATTCACAAAACTCTTTTTCCTGCTTTCCTTCTTCAATACATTTGGACCAGTTATTACATCCATATTTTTCTGCCAACTGTTCCATTTCAACAATCTGTAATTGTCCGTTCGCTCTCACATATACTGGAGTATATTTTGCTACACTATCTCCGTACACATACTCAGCGTTCGAATGAACCTTACCAAACTTGGTCTCCACAATAATATCACCATAGGTTTCTTCAATCACGCGTTTAGCATATGTCAATAATTTGCGACCGGTTGCTGTACAAGACGCAGCAACATCCTTTTCGTAAAACGTACTTGTTTTCGCACCACATTGTCCATATAGTGAATTCGCAGTCAGCTTATAACTTAATTGTCTTTTGTCCAAAATATTTTTCATAAATTCGTCCGTTTGTAGTGGAATCATTTTCCTCGTCGCTTTTCGCGATGCCAATAATTCTTCCAAAATAGAAGGCATTATAGCACGCCCCTCTGGAAATTGCGCAAAACGACAGACTTTGGTTCCGCTATGCGTTTTCTCCGACTTTCCTCTCGCATTCGGTATCCATTTAAATGTATCATATTCCACATCCACATATTCGTAGTCCGGCAAATTATCATAAATGAACTTATTATTTTCATCCTTTTCGCCAATTTCTAATAGTAAGTTGCCATGTAAATCATACTCCTTTGTCCATACCTTGCTATCATGTGACAAATTTTCACTAATCATGGACGATGGATATAGAGAACTATAATCTACACATGCTACCGGATTATCCAAATACAGATTGCATTTAGGGTCAAGCACAATGGCACCCTCGTATCCGTCGTCGAATAGAGGCTTTTCCAATACAGGCATAAGCGTCTTTTTTTCCCTACATTTTTTCGCAATATAACTAGTGAGTTTAATACCTTGACCACGCATAACCAAGAAATTAATAGGAACGCTACAGATTTTCGACATCTCTGTATATCCAGTAATGACATCAATCTTATTCATCAAATGATGAACTAAGTTACAATCCTGAATACAATATTTCGCAATTATTGCGCGTTCATCAGGACCTTCATTTGTCATGCGGAATATATCTTGAGGAGTAACGTCGTCCTTTGCGAGACCCCATTTCACGTGTTTTGTCATATCAGGACTTTCAAACCCACTTATTTCAAATGTTCCATCCTCCTTGTTCACATTTGATACCTTGAACTTTTTTCCATCCTTGTAATAATCTGTAGAGTGACTTGTCTCTTCAAAATTAATATAACTACCGTTCTCTAAGCCGGTTAAATTCTTACTGAATATTTTGGTTGTTTCGGTCAGATTCGCATCATAAGTTTCGGCATCCACTTCTGTATCAGCCGCAATAGCCGTGTCATGAATATGCTCCACCTTTTTTACATCATCTCCAATGAAATATCCAGATACATAATCTAATTTATACGAAGTCAAATTATAATCTCGGCGGAAATAATTATACATATCTACTTGAAGACGTCCATTCATTTTGATAAATTTCAAATCATGTTCGCCACTAGCAATGACAATCTTGCTTTCTTCTATCTTTATTTGTCCGGTTTCCTCATCTCTATTTCCACATATTTCATTCACATTTCGTGATAATTTTAAAAACTCCTCTTCGCAATCGTTTTCGCGAGCACGAATATGAATAAATTGATAATCAAAACCAAATATATTATACCCAATAATAATATCAGGGTCTTCTTTTAAAATCAGGTTTTTCCATGCGACTAGCAATTCACGTTCTGTTTGATAACTTACGATTTCACTATTTTCAATTTCGTCTACATTACTACATGTATTTAATGCCAAGCAATTATTTAAATACGGTTTCTCCTGACCATACTTTAAAAACGTCGACCCAATAAAGGTTACTTTGTCTCCTTCCAAATTAGGAAAGCCGGCACCTTTAAACGCGTCTGTTATTTTATCCACCTTTTCCTCACGTTTTACATTTGTATTGTTAATTAAATCAACAATGTTGATATTTAAATCTAGTTTAAAACCTTTCTTATTATCGTAGTCTACATTATCATCATCTTCTTCCGTATTCATTTTTTCAAACATCTTTTCAATCGTATTTTCATTCGATTCGACCTTACATAAATCCTTAATCGGAACGCTATATAAACGTTCTAGTAAACGGTTCAATGCTTGTAGACTAGGCATTTTTTTAGGATAGACCTTGTCTATGTTTGTCAAATCATCATATCCAAAGGCGGTTTTTATAATTTTTGTAATTTCACCCTTTGATATTTCATCTTGTAATCCATCATAATATTCCATTATACTAATGGCTAACTTCTTATAAGACTTGATAGGAACTGGAAAATCCCCATGACTACTGCTTGCTTCAATATCAAAACTACATATCTTATAAGGAACAATTGTCTCCTTGTTATTTAATGGAATAATACTAGCGTGGTCTATTTCAAATTCATATTTACATGTTGTTTTCTTTGTTATAGGACGTTTTGCTTTTTTCAAAGGAATACACACCCATCCAGATGGACTGATTTCTCTAATATGAAAATAACGTAGCAGCGGAGGAATATTTGCTTCGTACAAATAGGTTGACGTATCTTGGAATTTATAGCCGGTCTCTATTAATCTACGCCCAGATTTTCCATTTGCATAAAATAAATTTTTCACCTTGTTCATCGCTATCGTATTGTTAAATTTGAAAAGCACGAATTTATGTTCCTTTCCTCCATCAAATCCATACAATTTTTTTCGCTTGATTATTTTACATTCATATAACGATTTTTCATAATACCTACCTAATTTTGTTTTAATATGGTTTAAAAACTCGTCTTTTTTTTCAGTTGTCCAATTTTCGCCAACCTTTACATAAAAGAATGGCTTGTAATCCTTTACAAACAAACTAAACGTTTCTCCTTTTTCATTGATACCAAACATTTGAATTACAAAACGTTTCGTATCTTGTTTATTTGTATATTCATTACCATTATCATTACCATTATCATTGCCACTATTTGCTTCTTTTTCAACAACCACTTCGTCGTATATGTTAAAATCTAGCAAGCGAACCGCCTTTTCCAGAATAGGCATTGTCTTTTCAACGACAGGCATATTTGATTATTATATACTATCAATATCTGTTTAATTCTATTATCAATTTTTTATTTTTATCATTAACCCAAAAAAATAAATAATAATTACGATATCAATGTAATTAGGATAACAAAAAAAACAACAAAAATCAAAAAAAACAACAAAAAACAATATGAACAATATATATTCTGGCGTAGGATAGTGTTATTACTACGTTTCTAGTTTATTTCAATGGTTGATTGATACGTTGTTAAAACATGTTCAATTGATCTAGGATATTTTGATCTATTTTGTGTCATTCTTAAATTTGTCATAAAGAACCGGTTTAATATATTTTTTTCAGTTGTACGGTTAAAGCGGGTATAATCACTCGATGGTGTTTTTAACATAGTTTCAATCTCATGGCGATAATATAAATAATTATAGCTGTATATAGCCATCAAATATTCTTCTCTGTGTGTTTTTTCACTAAATATGGGGTTAAATCTTTTTGTAAATGGAACATTTTTATTGTCAAATCCACTACTTACCCTACATTTAATATCTGTTAAATTATTTCCCTTTTCAACACATTCTAACCACGAATAATTAGTATAGCAAAACTTCGTAAAGCAGTCATTCTTAAATATTCTGTCTAGATTATATACGGCATACTGATTAGCCTCTTGGAATGTTATACTGGTGTCTTTAAACATAACATTTTTATCGATTTTGTCACTTTCACTGTTTTCATTACCTATATTTATTTCATTACCTATATTTATTTCATTAATCTTATAGTAATTAACTAATCCTAGTATAAAGGGCTTCAACCAACCACATTGTTCAATAAAATCAAAATCGTCCATATTGTTTTAACAAGAATGTTAAATTTTATTAACTTATTTGATATTATTATTCAATAGATAACAATATCAATTTTATTTTATAGATTTACTCTTTCTTGCTTTAGTATTTTCTAGATTTACTCTTTCTAGCTTTATTCTTTCTAGCCTTACTCTTTCTAGATGTACTCTTTCTAGCCTTACTCTTTCTAGCCTTACTCTTTCTAGCCTTACTCTTTCTAGCTTTACTTTTATATCCTCCCTTCATTTTTGGCTTAATCAAATCGTTTTCTAATAAGAATTTTATCATCTTATCCTTTTGTTTAGGGCCATCATATTCCATGACTTTTTTTCCACTTTTTAAAATAACAATTGTAGGGACATATGCGACATCACTGAAAGTGTCCATACCTTCTAATTCAGTCATCCCTTTCGGATCTATTTGTGCCACAATCATGTCTGTATTGTATTTTGCATCAATATCTTTACACATATTATCCCATTCACTTTCCATAGATATACACGCAGGACATGTAGGGCTAAAATATTTGGCAAAGACCGGATGTTTCTTATTTTCGTCGTTAAAAATTTTGGCGTTTTCTTTATTTACATACAAAATTCTCATTTATATTATACTCTTATAAAAAGTATATCAAAAATAATAATGATAGCCTGAAGTATTATATAATATATTACATTATTTGATATACTTTTTCTAAAAGTATAGTATATATGTTAAAGTTATTAGGAATACTTGTAATTTTTTTATTAGGGTTGTATGTTAATTCAAAATATACGCATAAAGATATTATTGAAGGATTTGATACCAGTAATAGCAATTGCCCTAATATATTAATCCAAAAAGGAACCGAATTGTATTTACATAATTCCAAAATGGCTAAAATACCTGGAGTCAATCCAGTCAAATTTAATAATTTAGAAGATTATGTTGAATTTTTAGATTGGCAACGAAGTCAAAATATTAAATGTCCTGTATTGTTTTTACAACATTCTTATGATGCTCAAGGTAAACCTGTTTATAAATTTCGCCCTAGTCCAACTGATGTTCAAGGAGGTCTTCCACCAGTATTAACATATGGAACCGACGCTCATGCTATTCCTCTATCTGTTCAAGAAGCACCACAAACAAAATTAATCGATGCTGGGCGCGACGACAGCCCATACAATGATAATTCGTATCCTGGATATGACCCGATTAATTTATATCAGGGAGAATATACACCTTTAGACAAAATGTTTAATGAACAAGAGACTACTGGTCCTAGAAGCACAAATGCCATGGATACAAATTGGGGAGGCCATGCTTATACTGAAGGTGCTGTAGATGCCGGATATTATAAAGGTGACGAAGTTTATATGGCACCCGCATAATAAACCATGTACATCTACATATACTGGTGTTTTATTGTGGTACATAAGAATATTATTTCAACCCATCTAAATACTTCATATTATCTCTCAACGTATCCTTGTATTTATTCAATTCATTCAGGTTACCAAGAATAGATAATAATTTTTCATTTTCTGGATCTGCCTTTATCATCGATGCTACTGATGCTACCGATTGTAAAGAGGCACAATTTATTCTGTCTTCCATAGCTATTATCAACTCTTCCCAGAGTTTTCTATTTTTAGATAAGTTCAGCTGTTCTATTGATTTAGTCGTATCATCTTGAAGGTATTTAATATGTGTTTCTAAGTCGCTAATAGTATCATCTTTTTCCTGATTATTTTTGTCGTCTACTTTGAATAAACCCATGAATCCTTCTTTTGATAATGATAATGACAAACGTTTTGCCAAAATAGTTTTACCAATCAAATATAACAAAATAGCAATCAAAATATAGCCTAAATATGTATACAAGTCTTCCATCGTTCGTATTTGTATATATTACATTCCTAGAATTTATTCCTGATACAATACATATTGTTTTATGTTTTCGATACAAGTTTTTGCGATTTTTCTACTTTGACCGTTACTACCTTCGATTTTAACATTATCTAAGCAATTTTCATCTTCCTGTAAATTAATTATCAAGTTAACCAAAGTTTTGTGTATATCCATAATAGCAATAGCACTTTTACTACTCACCCCAGGTATGTTAGATAACATAATTTCTCCTATGTTTTCTCTCGTAATATTACTCTTCTTTTCTTTTTTTATTACTTCACAATATTTTTTGTTTGTGTGACTCAATCTGTTGTCGGTATTAATTATGACAGTTGGGTTAATATCTTTATTTTCGTACATATTGTACTCTTGATAATAGCCCAACTTTTTCTGCTCCTTTTCTAGTTTATTAGCAAAATGTATTATAAATTCAGCGGTCTCATTCACGTTTTTTGTTCTAATTACTGAAAAACCTTTAAAATATTGTAAGGCAACCATAGCAGAATACAATGTTTTCTTTTCTAGTCTACCTTTTAGTTCATTGTATCGTTCCATGTCACCTTCTATTAAATAAATTATGTTGTGATTATGGAGAGAATATTTATCTAAACGAAAAGATTGTTCATTATATCTTCCATCTTTAATACTAGACGCTAAATCATATAACGTTTTTCTCTCTATAATTACCTTTTCAACGTTATTTTCTGATTCTAAAATAACATCTCCTATGGCTAAATTTTCAGATACAACATCATGGCTATGCTCCTTAAATAATAAATTCATGGTTGCTTTCAAACTATCCTCCCTGTAATCTATTTTTATAAACATAAGTATGTTACATTATGAATACTTATGTTTAATTAGTTATTGTAAGTTATTGTTATAAGTAGTTATACCTAAACACATTGATATACTAATAGATATATTGTGGTTTATAGCAATGGTCCGCCTGCGCCAGCATATCCTTTGGCAAAGTTTTGTCTAAAATTAAATAAAAAATTAGGTCTTTGTGCATTGGCTGCTGGTTGAAATGCTTGAGACGTTGATTTAGCAATCATAAATCCTGTAGCACTTGGAGCAGCACCACCCTTTTTAGGTCCACCAAAATAACTGGTTCTCACTGTTTCTCCAGTGGTTGTCAATACAAACACAGAAGGCATTATTCCATTCGTTCCACTAGGTCCACCAAACTGGGCTCTCCTGGCAACAGCAGAACGCCCACGTTGACTTCTATACCCATTTCTTTGAGGCATGATATAATATACGATTAGATAATATATTATACAGCTGTCGTCTTAATTCTTAACGGAACATAAGTACACGCTTTCCAACCCCTCCAGAAGTAAGAGGATTAACGGAAAGCAACTTGTTTTGTTGTAAATAAAGTTTTTGTTCAGCAGGTGTCTTACCATATAACTGAGGTAATCCCTTGGATCCTTTAATTAGAATATGTCTGTACGCAGCAACGTCACGAACACCAACACGGGGGGCTAAACCGCCCATTATACCGAAAATTTTTGTACTATTCGCAATAGAAGGCGTGTTTCTAGCACGTTTGCTACCTTGCATATATCCTGGCATTTATATAATCACTAAATATTTTTTTTTTAACTTATAATATATTTAACAAACTAACCTAAATGTTAAACAAGATAATGGTTATAACTATAAAACATAATGACCGAAATTAAACTTTCGCATGATGACGATTTGATTAGAACAGATGATGGACTTGTTTTTAATCCCTATAATTCTAACAATGTTGAGATTACATTGAGCCAAGTTCAATTTATTCTAACAAAATACGGTGTTCCAGGCAAAGTTCACAACATGGCTCTTTATAACAGAGCCTTTGTACACAAGTCATATACAAAAAGACCACAACTTTACAATTTACAGGAAAATATCACCATTACCGAACAGCCGATTGATTGTATGCCTCTTCATACTAAATCAAATGAACGATTGGAATTTTTAGGAGACGGCGTTTTAGAATGTATTACTAAATATTATTTATATCGACGATTTCCAAAAGAAAATGAAGGATTTATGACAGAAAAGAAAATTGCTCTGGTGAAAAACGAAGCTATTGGAAAACTGGCACTTGAAATGGGGTTACATAAATATTATATTATATCAAAACATGCCGAAGAAAAGAAGACGAGAACTAATCTAAAAAAGCTAGGATGTTTGTTCGAATCGTTCCTAGGAGCATTATTTTTAGATTTTAACAAGATAGACGTTCATGACGAAGAAGGTTGGTTTAAAAATGTGTTTGTTACTGGACCTGGGTTCCAAATTGCTCAAATATTTGTGGAAAGTATATTTGAAAAACATGTGGATTGGGTGAAACTAATTCGAGACGATGATAATTATAAAAATATTCTTCAAGTGAAAATACAGAAACAGTTTCAAGATACACCACATTATATTGAAATTTCACATGATGATGATTATGGATACGAAATGGGCGTATATTTGTGTTTAGGGCAAAAAATTCATCAGGTCCAAAAGGAAGACGCCATCAATTTCAATGTATTTGGTTCTTTTGAAAATGTTCAAACCAAATTTGATATTGAAGGGAAAGTGTTTGTATTTTTAGGTAGAGGAACACATAAAATTAAGCGAAAAGCAGAACAAATGGCATGCGAAGAAACGTTGAAATTGCTAGAATAGACGTTACCTGTCATAAAATAATAATCATAAAATAATAATCATAAAATAAAGATAATAAAAGTTTTTTATTGTCTTTATTTAATATAGTAGATGTCTACAAGTGTTTTAGAAAAATTAAAAGTAAAACCGATGCCTAAAAAAATAGAACAAATCCTGGTTAAACTAGTGGAACAAGAACCTCAACAAAAAGAAGAAGTTGAAATAAAAACAAAGATTATAGATAAAACAAAAGATAACTTAGTTGACATGGCCGATTTTCGTAGAAAACTTAAAACAGTAGTATCCACCCAAAATATTACTGAAAAGGCACCTGTCCCTATTAGTATTGCCGTTATTGACACCGTTATTGACACCGTTATTGACACCGTTACCGAACCTCCTAAAAAGGTTAAAAAAATAACCAAAAAGTTACGTCTTGATGTTGAAAAATCATCTGGGCAAATTCGCGAACCAGATACTAGACGAACCCCTAAACCAAAAATGGATGTTATTGTCGACGATATTGACTTGGATACACTAATTGGTGATGCTAAAGTTATTTCTCGATTACCACCAAAAGAAAGTCAGGTCTTATTAAGAGCCAATGCTTATTATATGAACAATAGAGAAGTATTCACCAATTTTATTACCGCTTTATTTAGACCATATAAAGAAGAACTCGATAACCTAGAATCAACAATTAGTTGTGATAGACCAGATGATGCCAAGTTTACACTACTTACCCATCAAAAAATAGTAAGAGACTATTTAAATTTATATACACCTTATAGAGGATTGTTGTTATATCATGGTCTTGGTAGTGGTAAAACATGTAGTTCTATTGCGATTGCCGAAGGTATGAAAACAACCAAGCAAATTATTGTAATGACACCTGCGGCATTAAGAATGAATTATTTACAAGAATTGAAAAATTGTGGCGATACCATGTATAAAAAGAACCAATATTGGGAATTTGTGCCAATTACATCAACCGACAAAAACAAAAATGATAGCAAAGAAACGGAGGAAATTATCATGATTCTATCAAAAATATTGAGTATTACACCTGACTATATTAAAAAACATGGCGGTGCTTGGCTAGTTAATATTAAAAAAGAATCGAACTTTAATC
>Ga0209284_10005036_pt1 | contig 14164 bp, 18 predicted proteins | sample FRY03_FD_187211 | JGI IMG/M metagenome (GOLD analysis project Ga0209284, IMG submission 187211) | Freshwater microbial communities from Lake Fryxell liftoff mats and glacier meltwater in Antarctica - FRY-03 (SPAdes) (version 2) | ecosystem: Environmental > Aquatic > Freshwater > Ice > Glacier... | reverse complement strand
GCTCATGGAATGCCACATCAATCTGGTAATGAATATTCACTAGCTCAAATCGCTTGCTCGATTGTGGCCAGAATGAGGATGACTGCTTGCACCAAATCTCAACCTGACGATCCGATAACACATGGACGTGACCACTACACGACGCCATTGGATGCAGCCAGTGAGGAAACCGAAGTTCGACTTCGGCTCCGGTTTTGCAAACCCGCAATACGTCTCGCAGCACACCGACAGCATTCACCACATGCTCAAGACAATGAGCAGAGTACACCTCATCGACACTGTCGTCCTCAAATGGGATAGGCTCTGTTTCCAGATCTATTTTGATGTCTGCGATCTCAAGGATATCCAAGTTTATGAACCCCCCACCGCGAGGGGTTGAGCCTCCGCCGATTTCTATTTTCATATCTGGCTATCCTCAATCATTGTTTCACTTTGATCTGTCGATTCACCTTTTCTTAAATGCAAATCTGACGTTTCGACAAATTCCTGTTTTTCACGAAACGTCTGCATTTTATTATCGAGCAAGTGACTCCGTTGTGATTCGTGATTAGCGAGCGTTGCAATGAACACCGCGACGAAGATGATGAATAGAACTTGACGCATTTGTAACTGCTTTCGTATGTGATCAATGAACGCAGGCATGTTTCGCATTTGCGAGTTTCCACTCCACCCACGCTGGCCATATCACTTCTTTCCAGTATTCGTATTCGTAGAGACTTGCGCATTTGTCGTGAAACAAAACCCCACACTCATTTGATTCCGCCTGACAGCTTATCCAGTTTTCTGTGCCCCAGTACTTCTGTTCGACTTTTTTCCAGTCACGTTTCCCCAGCTCTGCCAACCGCCACCAAAAGAAAGTGCCACTGTAGTGAAAGTTTCTGCACTTCGTTGTGAAGCCGCCGAACCTACGAAAAGAACCTGCGGACACTTTCGTCTTCAGTTGCTCCTCGGCAATCGGCCAGTAGTCCAAGCATGATTCGTACATCACTTCCGCCCATGCTTTGATATGGTCTTCTCTGGTTTCATGTCGCACGCCCTTCCCGTGACACGCGAACACAACCTCATTTGGACCTGCGGTTTCTGGATTAAGTAGCGTTAGCATTGGAACCCATGTCGCCACCTCCCGAAGACTCTTGTGGTTTTCTCGCACAAGTACATGATCAAACACCATGCCGCGATGGCGGCAGAATTCCGTGACAGCTTCATGCTCGACAGTAGACGAGTCCGTCACGATCGTCAGAATCTTAGTGCCGTTAAAAAGTCGCCACCGCTTTGATAACTGTTCCAGATTCCACTGCCAAGCGTCGTGTTTTATCGTCGGCCAGAGGTGCATCGTTATATGCCTGATCTCAGACGACCACGGGCAACCCGTCGCCTCAGAAATCCATTTCAATGCGTTTTCTTTTGCGACTCCCGGAGCAAGTGTAGCCCCCCATCGTTGCCAGAACTTTGGGGCTTTAGTTTTCGCGCGATCAACCATCCCGTCTGCGATTGTAGATGCCTCTTGCGTTACCTCGGAAGCTGATAGCAAATTGAGTCTGGTTATCTCATCTCGGCAATCTCCGCATTCAATCCGTCCGACTTCTCTCGTAACTATTTCATGGAGCTTCGTTCCGATATCACTCTTCACTCTTGTCAGTACGGGCAACTTGATTGCGGATTCAGGTAGATCACATGAGCTAACATTGATTCGCAGAAACCTACTAACGATCTCGGCCCGATCTGAGTCGTCAAACGGAAGCCCATTTGACTGCCGATGCTCGCCAGTGCAAATTCTTTTTAGGTGTCCGGGTAACTGGTTGCAGTCGATCATCCTGTGATGGTTATCCTTAATGTCGTAGGAGCGGTGACTGTACTTGCACCAGCCCCGTAGCAATAGTTCCCGGTTATTTCATACTGAACGAAGAACGGTGAACAACACGAGACGACGCGATCTTGAGTAGCTAAACCACTCCCTCCTACTGTGGTAGCGGCATAACTATTGAAATGGAAAACTTCTAAAATCATGTTAGGCCCAAGTGCTGACCCTGACGCTCCGTCGCCACAGGCATCCGCGGTATTATCTGCACACTTGAGCTCAAGGTTTGCCAGCCTGATCTTTGTTGGTGGTACTCCGCCAGGGTTATTTATGCAACCGACAATTTCTGGAGGTTCTGAATCTGACGTCGGCGATACAGACCATCGTATGTTCGCCGCCCCTGAGCAGTCCAATTCAGGATTTCCGCGGCGAGTCAACGTCGCTCCAAAGGATGTTCCGGAAGGGCAAGGACAGTCACTGGAAAGGACCTCTATTGTCGCTGATAGTGTCGTCGGAAGTTCATCGCACGGCTTCCCGCAGCATGGGGATATTTCAGGAGGCGATGGTTCGTCGCACTGGTTCGCACAATCCTGAACATTACACGCCCGAATCAGGAACCATTCAATTGGATCAATGCCGTTCAAGGCTGTGCGACCGGCAAGGCCGCCTGGAATCTTAGCCATGATGACACGATCACCTGGCTCCAAATACGGAAGCCCAGGTGCCTCCATGACAACATCTTCGATAAACTCATCCGCAAACTCTACGCATGGATCGTCGTCAATGTCAGCGATATCATGGTAGATAAGAACTGTGTACTCACACCCTTCATGTGTGAATTCTATCACCATCTCGAATCGGCACAGGTAATCACCTGAACCTGAACCACTTCCATCAGGATCTATTTCCTCACAGATACACCGCTCAAATCCTTCGTCAACTGTACGATAGCAATTAGTTTCTGCGTATTGATTGCAGCACTTTATTGATTTCACGACCGCTGACGATCCAAATGCAGTTGCCGACCAGTCGTTGAGATTCTCAAGAATAGACTCGGGTGTAGACTCGCACTTTAAGCTTAACTGCATCGGATTGTGGCCGAGTTGCGTTGATAGTGGATCAATCCTAAACTCATCGCAGGCTCGATATGGCCCACATCCGTCTGGAGTAACTCTGAAAATTTTTGCCCTGAGCTTCACGTCCTTTAGTGCATTACCGCAGCATCGACATTCGTTTGATGGGCCAAAAAGTGGCGTGGTACTTCCCGACGCAATCACCCGCAGGATATGCCACTGCCTGTCAATCTTGCCCACAATTACCGACGCGCCGAGATTACCGACGATAATGTAGTTGCAGCCCATCTGGCAACCGTACGCCGTTATGCCGACGCCAGGGTAACTGTAGTTTGGGCCCTCTGGGAAAACTCCGTCTGGTATCGGACCCGGATCTAATGCAGTTATGTTCTCACAAGGAATTGTAGCTCCCTCATCGACTCTGGATTCTTTCCCGACGCCAGTGTCTCCCTCAACATGCAACGGCCAATGGCTGTTATCGATTAGTGCCAACAGCAACTTAAGTCCGGGCGGAACATCATCACTCAGGCCATACGGCGCGCCGACGTGCGTGCCTTTAGGCTCGCCAATGTCCGACTGAATCTCGCAGTCATTGCCACTCATTATGAACCGCTCCCAGAGCCTGACTCGTCGTCACAATTCGGCTGGAGGTATCGATGAATGCGCTGAACCCTGTATGTCGAGCAGGTAGCGCTGCAGACTTCGAGAATCACGCCGTGAGAAAGTTCGATGCCGCCACCACCGCTGGACTGCTGCCATCTTGCACGATGCGGAGTTTCATTCCGCATCTGCCGCGTGACTTCGCGAGCGATCTTTTTGTATTGCTCAGCCCCAGCAGCGTTGAATGCGATCAAATCATCAGCCATTGGAAAACCTATGCCAGCGGCAAGGAAGCAAATGCCAGGGACTCGTACACGACAAACGACAGGAACACATTATTGGTCAGGCTTGGATCGGCGAGAACTGCGCCGAGGCCGTCGAGCGGGACAGGTGCAGCTGGCAGTTCATCGTCGCCGCTGTTCCGGATGTTTTCTCGTGCGCCCGACGCGATCTGACGAAAGCCAGCGTCCAGTGGTTCCAGCAGCCATCCGTTTTTCTGCAGGTGCATCGTGAACGTAACCGTGCGAAACGCTGCACTGTTTCGATTCTGGACTTCGCTCACCGTGACCGATTGAATCTTTGCCAGCCCGATCCCAATGGTGACTCCGTCGAGCGTGAAGGAGTCTGAATTGACGGCATCCTGATAAGTCAAAATCCACGCGGGAACCACGGCCAGATTTTTTGTGATCGTCACGACGCGTCGCGAATCGTCCATCATGTTCGGCGGATCGAACGGATCGCCTGCGCTGTTGACAATTGCTGCACCGGCTGCATCAAAAATTGCTGGCCGCTGAAACTGCTCTGAGCCCCATTGGATTCTCGCCGACTCGTCTGTGGCAACTTCAGCCATCGGAAATTCTGTGTCGTACTCTGCCGTTGCCGTCCAGCCTCGCCACGGATCGGACGGATCCACGCTGAGTGTCCGGCACCACGCTGAAAGGTCAGGATGCACAGACCCGACAGCAGGCAGTGAAGGATGCGAACCGACGTGGTACGCGCGTTCTGTTTTGACGGATGTTTGAAGCTTGAAACTTCGCGTCAGTGATATGATGCCGCGGGCACTGGAAGCGGGCGCGTGAACTTCACCAAGGTAAGTGATCGTCATTCTGGGATCTCCTCCGCGACGCCAGCAGCGACAGCATCAATGGCCGACTGACCCGTCAGAATACTGCCACGACGATGGCAGGCGAAGTACGAGTGGCCGTCATCTGTTTGGCGTGCAAACACGATTTGTTCAAGCCGCGAAAAAGGCCATCTCTCTGCGTCTTCTTCCCAATATTTGACCGTGAGTTTTGCTTTCATCCGCCCACCGGACCCATCACGAACGCCATTTGTGCCTTCGGTGGCTTGAGCTTCGCAACAAGTTCTTTCGTTTGTTTCTCTGTGGCTTTCACGACCGGGTCTTTTCCGCCGCGAATCATTGATTGAACGATTGTTGAGAACGCTTCCGAAGAGCCCTTCTGCATGGCACCAGCAAGGCGTGGTTCCACTTTTGGTTCTGGCTTTTTCTTTTCGCCGCCGAAGATATTTTCAAAGGTGCCCATCGCTGCGCCGGCCTTAAGTTTCGTGCGGTCGAACATTCCCTGTGCGCCCATCTGTGCCTCTGCGATCGGGCCTTGCAGTGATTCAAAAAATGATGAGATGCCGGATTCAAATTTCTTCTGGCTCGGAACTTTATTCGCCTCGTCCCTTTCCTTAATTGCCGCCTCGGCTTCAGTGTTTGCTTTCTTAGACCTGCCGAGCGCTTCATCGAATTTGATCGATTGTTCATCGAAGATTCGGCTCGTTTCTGTTCGCCCAGGATCGCTAAGCGGCAATGAGTCACGAACCTTGCCCGCTGCCTTAATCATATCCATGGCTCGGGCCATGTCTGCCGCGGCTACGTCCGACGCTTTCATCGCCGCGTCAATTCTTTCTTGCGGCGATTTGACTTCGCCCGGCGCTATGCCATCAGCCCTCTTGCCATCCGGCTTAATCTGGTCGAGCAGCTTTTGCAGTTTCGATTCTGCGTCGGAAAGATTAGTCGCCCGGTCGTTGCCTGCGTTGCCTGCGTTCTGTACGATGTTCGCCACCTCGAACGCGGCTGTGACAGGGTTAGTTAGCTTACTGATTAACAGCATCTTGTCGATCGCAGCGTCGACCATCTCTGCCAGCATCTTGTCCCAGTTTGCGCCGATCGTCTGGAACGCGAAATCAAACGTCGCGCTCATCACATCGCCGATGAACTTTAACTTGTCCGGCATCGCATTGAGCCGCTCGAGGCTTCTGCTGATCGGAACAATCATTTCAGCGGCTTTGTTTGCGACCAACGTGAACGATGGGGCGAGTCCCACCACCGCCTGATCAATCATGGCAGTGAAGGCGGCCTTCATTTGCCCGAGTGCGTCATTGGCCTCCTGGACTTTTGCCAGTCCGGCTTCGTCGATGCCGATTCCAAGCGATCGAGCTTTTTCCATCAGGCCAACGATGCCCTGCATGCCGTCGGTGAACAGCGGGATCATTTCGATGCCGGATTTCCCGAACACTTTGACCGCGGCGGCCGCCCGCGCGGCAGCAGTCGGGAGCTTTGAAATTTGCTCGGCGAGCTTAAGGAATTGTTGCTCTGGCGACAGTCGCTGCAAATCTTCCATTGATATGCCGAGCGATGAAATATCCGTGGTGCCCTGGCCGACAATGATCGTCAGTTTTTTGATCGCGGCAGTCACCTGATCAACACTGACGCCAGACTGATCGGCTGCGAATTCCAGTTGCTGCAGGAACGATCCGGAGACGCCCGTCTTGATTGCCGTCTTGGCGATTTTGTCCAGTGCGTCGATCCTCGACGTTAAGCCGTAGACCGCCATGCCAGCGCCAAGGGCCGCTGCGCCTACTGCTGCGATTCCGCCAGTGACTACTGTGAGCCCGGCCATTGCGGACGCACTGAACTTCTGCACGACCGCTTTTGACTGCTGAATTCCGGCGTCGAATTTCTTCGTGTTGGCGGAAAGGTTGACGACCAGATCACCGATTGACGCCATTGGCTTTAACCCTTTCCACCGCTGTCAAATCCACGGTCTCTTCGTTGTTTTCATGCACCTTGAGATATGTCCTCAAAGCCGTGATCATGTCCGATAAATCGCTGTCCGATATCTGACTCGGACTCGTCGCGGCAATTTGCATTGCCGTCATCCACGCCTGTCTGAGGTCCTGCCTGCGCTCGCCAAACGGGTCGACTTGATACATCGCCCACTGGCACGCCCACTGATGCGGTGTGTGCTCCGCTTTAATGTTCCACCAGTCAAATCTTCCGCAGGAACGAGCGATCTCAGCAGCAAGCCGTGCATCGCCGTCCCTGATCAGTTTTTTATGATAGCCTCTGTGGCGTGCTCACTCGGCGTCGTCGACAGTTTGAAAATGAATTCAACGATCGGATGGAATACATCCAGAGGCATGTCGATTTCAGACAGGACTCGTGTACCGAAATCACGACACGACTCCTCAGCCAATTGAGTGAAAACGACAGAGCCTGACTCATCCATCAGGCTGTGACCGATCGCATAACCGTTCGCGGAATGCTCAGAGCCAAACGCTTCGATCGATTGCAACTGCCCGATCGTCAGCGCCTTCAGATGGACGGTCTCGCCGTTCACCATTTTGAACGGATAGAACGCCCGCTTTTTTATGCGATCAATTACACTGCTCATTCGATGTCGTCCGTCTTTTCGATTTCGGCTTTCGCTGCCTGATACGCAGCCCAGTTCGGCCCGGGGATGTAGCTCAACTTGTCGTCGTAACCGAGAATGATGCCGGCGCGGAACAACTCCTTGTCGTCCTTGTCGTTGACGCCAAGTGTCGCCATTTTGTATTCGGTCTGCAGCCAGGTCATCTGGTCGTCAGTCATGCCGCAGGCGAGCCGGCATTCTTCATCAAGCGGCGACGCCTGGCCTGTCTGGCAACGAATCAACGCTTCGTCGCCGGAGACGACTGACCCCTTCGCAAAGATAGCGACGGGGCCATCCTTGGATTGCAAAAACGTCAGCCGTGAACGCTGCTCCTCAGTGCAAGCGCCAGCGTTCGCGTACAGGTCAAGTAGCAGTGCGGCTTTCATTACGTTGGGGCTCCGGTTGTTTCACAGGTCAGGGTGGCTTTCACGCCGTCATTTGCCACGACGGTCTTGTCAATTCCGAAGCCAACGCCCGCATAAATCACTGACGTCGGCCCGGAGTCTGTGTAGGTGATTTTCACGTTGTTGTTGGCTGGCGTCGCAATCAATGCTTCCCACGCGGCCATGACTGCGTTGGACGGATCATAGAACGCTTCCGCGCTGATCGTGGCTGCTTCGCTGTATCCTGTGTGGTCCTTGGTCTTGACGACTGCGCCGTCAAGCGTCGTCGAGTCGTAGGTCTCAGCCTTTTCGCCGGACACATTGACGCTGATTAGATTTGGAATCGCCGTATAAGCGGCAGCGACAGTCATCAGAAAGGAGGTGCCCTTGCCCCGAATTTTTGCCATGTTATTTTATCCTCTTGAGTTTCTTTACTTCTTTGGTCAGTTGAAGAGCACCACGCTTTATCATTTCCGACTTGATCTTGCCCTGGCTTTTTTCGTAAGCAGTCGAAGCCAGTCCGGGTTGTTGCGCTGGCATACTGCCGCGATTCATTTCCGGTGTATCAACTCGCTTGCCTCGCCTTGATCCTGTCGTTCTTTTCTTCGTTCCCGCCACCCACCAATGGATGTTGTTCGGGCCAATTCCTACGCCACCTTTTCGTTTTGCTTTCGCTGCATTAGTGGCGCCCTGCTTTTTATTCCGCGGCCCGACACCAAATCCGACCTTTGCTTGGATCCGCAATTTGCCTTTTTTGAATCGTGACTTGACGGCTTTCCGACCGAGCTTCACTTTCGGATCAACGTCCTTTTTCATTTGCTTGCCGATGACATTCAGCCCGGCTCGAATTGCCGATCTCATGACCGCAACTTTTGACGAATCTTTGAGCGACTCCATTCGCCGCAGAATCGTGTCTAAGCCGTCCATGTCCATTAGCTGGCCTCGACTTCAACCCGCAAGAGAATTGACGTGACAAAGAGACCGGCTTGTCTCAGCATGCCCTTGTCAGGGCTCTCTTTCGATTCCTGATCACACTCCCAAACCTTGACCCGTCCGTTCGTCGTGTCATAGTTACTGACCCTCTGAAATATCTGACGCGTCAATAGCTTGAGCGGATTGATTTCGTCATTGCTGGACGAATCCACTTTCTTCCGAATCCAGATCCGCAGCGCATGGCTCGACCGGTCTTCAATGTCCAGTGTCTCTTCAAGTTGTTCTTCCGCGTCCGAAATCACATCAACACGAGTTTCGCTTTCCTCGAGGTCGTCGATCAGGTGCTCGCCGTAAGTCGCCGAGACTAGCAGGCAGTACGTTTCCGCACTGTTGATGCGTGCTACGATAGCCTGCATGGCCTCGACAGATGGTGCGATGACGACCGCCATTAGTTGACTCGCTTCGTGTGGATCCGCGTCATCTGTCCTGAGATTTGTCGGAAGACTTTCTCTGACGTTGTCGGCTGTACTTCGTAGCGGATTCCGCCACCGATAATCAGGTCGCCTTTTTGCGGCTCAGGGTAAGGCATTGCAGACGTTAGGCCGATGAAATCCACCGGCCTGACCTCTGTTGTCTGCCCGTTGCCCGCATCAAGAAAGAAGGATTGCTGCTGCGACTTTCTTAGCGTGATTGCCGTACTGACTGAGCCACGGCGATACGTGAACGAGCCACCCGCTTCCGCGAGCAGATCGGTCGTCATATCACCGATGGCGTCGTCAAAATCTGACATTGTTTCGTCTCTTACAATCCGTCAGGAACGAGAGCAGCCTGAGCAGCCCCGAGCTTCGTTAGGCCGGTCACGATCCAGAAGCCTGACTTCGTGTAAACGCACGTGTAGAGTGCTTCTGCTGTTAGCGCCAGCTCGTTCGTCGCCCCAACCGCCACTTCATTGACCTTGTCAGCAGCGACAGCCGAAATCAGTTCGCATGCGGTCGTGCCCACGAGAATCCGGAGCACCTGACCAACTGCACCTACTGGCAGGCTGATCTGCTTATCTGCACTGTCGCTGGTAATCGTCACAAACGTTGCACCGGCGGCGATCAGGCCAGTGGTCGCCCCACCCGTTGTAGCGGTTACAGTAGCAGTCGTTACGCTAGGCGATGGCTGATTCAGAATCACAAATGCGTAGTCGTCACCGGAGCCGCTAGCCTCGGCAGCGACGCCGACATAAATGCCCACGCCAAGTTGATTGGCTGCTCCACTCGATGCGTCGCCCGAATCTGGTGAGCCCGTCGCGTTCCAGTGGATCGGCAGACCGCGAACGATTGCGGCTGTGGTTTTTGGAAGTTTGAAAATCCCCTCAACTGCGAGCGAACCTTTGATGTCCGCCGCGATATCGTTGACCGCGATTCCGGCCATCCCATTGAGAATGACTACGGTTCCGCCAGCCGTTGCAGCCGACGGAGTGTAGTCGATAGTGTTTGCTTCGCTGTATGTCAGCGCTGGTGACTGAGGCATTGTTCGTGACCCTTAAAATATTCGTTTGGAAGTGGCCCGCTGGAAATGCCCAGCGGGCTCGTGTCAATTGTCACGAAGTGACTATGCAGCACCCTTGCTCTTCACGCCCGCCAAGTATTCCGCCTGGTCAACACCAAAATCATGATACCCGCGAAATTCTATACCTAGGGTGCTGAAGCTTGCGTCCTGGCTTTCTACGGTTGGTGTTTCTACACCGTCCAGGAATGACACGACGACACCAGCGGCGACCGATGGGTCACGCAGCAGATACCACGCTGTCGCTGATCCGCCTGCGATCGTCGCATCGTTCAGGAACACGCTCTTAACTGGCTTGAACTTGCCTGCGTGGATGTTGGTGGTGGCAACACTTGTTCCGCCGCCCATGTTTTCGGTGACGAAGATTCGTTCAGCCACTCGGCTGATTCCACCACCAGGAGTCAGCAGGATCGTTGGCATTCCACCGAACTTTCCGCCCGGGACTTTTGCACCATCAGCGGCTGGAGTTCGCAGCAGATCGAACGCATCCAATCCGAGCTCGAGGCCGACATAATCTGACAGGAGCGTGGTCGTCGATCCTGTGATTAGGTTCCCGCGGCCAGCCGTGAACAGTGCGGCATTGTCCAACCACTTCGTCCAGAACACACGGTTCAGTTTCTTAGCAGCCCCACGACCAATTCGGTTTCGCAGGTCGTCAAATGCGCCCATGTCGTCATTGATGATCGCCTGACGAGTCAGGCTGAACATCTTGGCATAGGTCCGTGCCTGTCGAGTGTAGCTTTCTTCGCCGATCGACCCGTGCTTGATCTGACCACCGGGACCGAGCTCCTCATACTCCATGTCGTCCAGCATTCGATAGCTGGTCACGGTCTTGAAGTCGGACACGGAAGCCACGCGGGAGACTTCTCGCCACGATTGCTCTTCTTCCATGTACCCCTGCAGCAGCTCTTTGTTTGCGACATTGGACAAGATGCCGGGAAGAGACATTGTGGAAAACGCAGCCTGCACGCCATTGCCCCAGGCAGCTCGACCGATCTCTTGCCAGTTGCTTCGATTTACAGTTTCGCCGCTTGGAATGTGATGGCCGTTGGCGGCTGCACATTCAATCAACAGTCGCTTGATGCCCATCACGCCGCGGTACTTCGTGTGCGCGGCCTGCAGGATCTGATCAGGGAAAGCCTTTTCCGTTCCCTTGATTTTGCGAGTCATGCACAACGCAGCTTCCAGAACTTGCCCCTGATTCTCTGGAGCATTCTGAGCTGAGCCGAATGATGTTGGGCGAACACTGCCCGACTGAGCCTGAGCTTTCAGCACGGCGTTTTCTGTCTTGTCACTGCTCCATCCTTCAGCGATTGCTGTGGCCTGGATCGCCGGATGTTTTGCGGTCAATACGGTGATTGCTTGCACGCGGCTAGCCTCTGCGGCGAGTAGCTTTCGGTTCGAGTCAATCGTTGCCTGGATGTCCATGTTTTTGATTCCTGCTGATGCCACGGGAGCGACGGGAGCCACGACCGGCGGCAGAGCCGGAGCAGCCGCAACGGGCGGCATTGGTGGTGTTACTGGTGCGGTCATCGACGCTTCGTAGGCTAGTTTCAATGCAGCGCCTGCGTCGGTTGTGAGAGTCGCTGGATCGAGTCCCAGTGACGCCACGTATTCTTCGAATGTGCCCATGTTCGCCGTTCCCTTAATAAATTTTCCGGCTGCTTTTGCGGCCAGATTCACTGACGTTGTCGCGTCGGCTCCCATTGGCAGTACCGACGTTTCGCGGAGAACCGATCTCCGAGCGACGATCACAGGACCGACGAAAGTCTGTCCATTTACTGCGACAGTTTTACCCGCCGCTATTTCTTCTGATTCAATTACCATTGCACCGATTGACGCCTGCCATGTGTGACCAGCAACTGACTGAGCGATGACCTGCCGAGCCGTTGGGCTCTGACCTGTGACGACTCCACTGAGTACCAGCGTGAAGCCATCATTCCGCACGCTGTCCGTCAGTCCGAGAGTGGCTTCGACGCTCTTCGTGTGATCGATCAAAATTGGAATTGAGCCCGGAACATCGAGGCCGGATAGATCCACGATCACGGGGACCGGAAACCCTTCGACTGGAAGCAATCCCCCTGAGTACGCAAGGATCGTGAACCGTCGTGGCTTACCGGCATCCGCGGCTTTGATACTTAACGTCGCGTCAATTTTTAGCGGTTTCATACAGCCACCTCATGGACAGCAGCGTCATCGATTCCGCCATCAAGAGCGTCTGCAATCAGGGCCGCAATGCGATCCGGAGCGAGCCCGATGGACGCCAAGGTTTGCTCGGCCATTACTTGAGACATTTCACCGGACGTCAGTTGGTCCAGTGATGACTTGATTCGTTTTTGATTGTTCGAAAATGCTCGCTGTCCAAGTTGCGTGTACTCGCCCTGAGGCAATGCTGCGGGCTGTGCCGTGACGCCCGGAGCGGCTGGCATTGGAGCGCCCGGAACGAGGCCAAAGGTCTTTGCGAAGATCGCTGCTTTAAGTGCTTCTGCTGGTACGCCATAATCGTCGGCTGCCCGCTGAATGCCCGTAGCGAAATCCTTACCGCGGCTCGCGTATTCTTCCGTGAGCGATGTCTGACCGCTTGACAGTCTGGCCGTTGCCGCGTTCGCGTCGTCGATCGGATCGAGTGACGGAATCGGAGCATGATGCCACACATGATCGATTTGACTGATTGGCGGCAAGCCTATGAGCAGCCCGGGGACATAGATCGCCGACTCAAGCCACCAGACAAAAACACCTGACAGAATCGAGCACTCCAAACGGCTTTGCTCCGACTGGACTTCCGGTTGCCACAGCATCCGCATGTCCGCCTTCGCGGCAGAAAAATTCGATTCTTGGAACGTGCCGGCTGCGATCCCGTACGGCATGTTCGTGCATCGGCAGAATGATTTGAGTGCCTGACTCTGGAAGCTGTTGTATGTGCTCGTTGGTTGTTCAGGCTTTACCTGGCCGATCTTCCAGCCGGCAGGCAACGTCGTCAGCATGTTGCGTGTGATCTCGATTTCCGCAAAGTCGGCAGGGCTTGCTGACGGGTCCAGATTCGGAGACGTTGACTCCAGAAACATCGCGAAATTCGCAGCAGTCTCAGCGGAGTACAGCGTCGCCAGTTCCTGCCGTCGCATGATCGGCAGAGTCTGCAGTGACGCCGTCGCTCGTGGGATTCCGTGAACTTGTCCAGGGCGTTCGACGCGGAACAGATGCAAGACGTCGCGAGCGCTATACCACTTGCCGCCAAGCGTCGACACTGGCGTATTGCTGCCCGGATGATGGTCGTAAACGTAGTACTCGATTTCGTTTGTGCTTCGGTCGAACCGGATACCGTCATCGATATATGGATCGTCGTAAGGATGGCTCCATGGACTGCTGATTTGATCGGCCTCAAACGTCCGCAGGTCCAGCGTGACATTTGGCCAAAGCGACTGGCGATCGGCACGCATGACGAACACTTCGCCGTCCTGCCAGTACGTCTTTACGAGCGTTCGCAGCATCTCCGGCAGGTCAGCTTTCGCAGCCCACAATCGCCATGCCTTTTCGACCCGAGCGTTTGCTTCAGGATCTGGTGTGAGCAGTTGCAATCGCGGCCCATTGCCCACGATGTGGTTGGCAGCCGTCCGCAGCATCCCTGAATACCAGGAGTTGTTTTCGGCCTCGTATCGTGAGCGGATTCGTACGACACGACGGACAGCGTGAGATGTGGCAGCGCGTGCTGAGAGACCGTCAGCGGCTGCCCAGTGATTGCGATTGTCAGACGTCGTCTGTGCAAGATCAAATTTCGCCTTGATCTCTTTCGCCTGCTTGCCGCGGTTGAATGGCCACATGATTAGTGGCCTCCTGGCGGAACGAATTTCGACACCATCGAGCGGAACATTGCCGCCGGAGTCGCTGCCGTCGCGGTTTTGCTTGCCAGATATTTTTCGTACTCGATCAGTTCGGCGAGCGATCGACGCGCGACCATCACTCCGTCATTACTGACGGACTGGGCCTTCAACGCTTCGGCGGCGAGCTGATCGGAAATCTCTGACACTGGCACCTCGTGAAACCTAGTTATGGTTTGACGTGTGCAGTCTGTGCTGATGTGCCGATGCTTGTCTATAGCGGCTCGCTCCTATGTTTCTACCGCTA
>Ga0209284_10005034_pt1 | contig 14165 bp, 9 predicted proteins | sample FRY03_FD_187211 | JGI IMG/M metagenome (GOLD analysis project Ga0209284, IMG submission 187211) | Freshwater microbial communities from Lake Fryxell liftoff mats and glacier meltwater in Antarctica - FRY-03 (SPAdes) (version 2) | ecosystem: Environmental > Aquatic > Freshwater > Ice > Glacier... | reverse complement strand
GCGTTCTACGATTAAACCGTGAATTCTTCCTTCTTCATTTTTTGCCCAAACGATGGCAATATCAGCGAAAGGTGCATTCGAAATCCACATTTTCGCACCATTTAAAAGGTAATGGTCTCCCATATCTTTGAAGTTGGTAATCATACTTCCTGGATCAGAACCATAATTAGGTTCGGTCAAGCCAAAGCAACCCATAAATTCTCCCGAAGCTAGTTTGGGTAAATATTTTAATCGTTGTTCCTCGTTTCCGTATTTCCAAATGGGATACATCACCAATGATGATTGAACTGAAGCTGTGGAACGCACACCAGAATCGCCTCTTTCAATTTCCTGCATAATCAAACCATACGAAATATGATCCAAACCGGCACCACCATATTCTTCAGGAATATATGGACCAAAAGCACCAATATCAGCTAAGCCTTTGATGATTTGTTTTGGAAATTCTGCTCTTTGTGCATAGTCTTCTATGATTGGAGAAACCTCGCGTTTTACCCATTCACGAGCTGCAGCACGAACTAATTTATGTTCGTCTGATAATAAATCGTCAAGGTTGTAATAATCTGGAGATTGGAATAAGTCTGGTTTCATAACTACGAATTTTAAAGAAACAAATCTACATAAAGAAATATAACAAAGCAATGAACAAATGTTATATTTTAAATTTATGTGTATGGAAATATTCCATTTGAATTTCAACCTTCGTTCTTTGCTACATCTTCAAATAAAATTCCTTTGTCAGTTCTATATATTCTGGAGTGTAAATGTGTCGAGCGGTTTCGATAATCAATTCATCCATCGGGAAGTTCACTTTTTTATTTCGGCCTAAAGCCAATAAAGAGCGTTTGGTTTCGGAAGTGGGAGTTCCATTTACCCGAGTAATCTTAATTGGAAAAAGCTCCTGTTCTTTGGCCAAAGCCAAGAAGTTTTCTTCTTCCTTGAAGGGAATTATCACAGATAAAATTCCCTTTTCAGAAAGCAATAAAGCGGCGGCTTCGATCAAATCTTCAAAAGGCATAGCATCTTGAAAACGAGCTAAATCGCGTTGATTGTCATTTGATTTATAGTCTTCGCTATAAAAAGGCGGATTGGAAACAATTAAATCGTATTCGTCTTCGGGTTCTTCGACAAATTCATCCAAGCCAGCGTGAAAGCAAAACAAGCGGTCATTCCAAGGGGAATTTTCAAAATTATCTGTCGCTTGTTCATAAGCATTTTCATCAATTTCGAGAGCATCGATTTGCGCTGCCGAACTTCTTTGTGCCAACATTAACGCAATTATTCCAGTTCCAGTTCCAATGTCTAAAATGCTGTACGGATTATTTTCAATTGGCGTCCAAGCACCAAGCAAAACGCCATCGGTCCCAATTTTCATTGCTGATTTGTCTTGTTGAACGGTGAATTGTTTGAATTGGAACAAAATGATTTTAGATTGCAGATTAACGATTTCTGAATGCAGATTTTTTAGCAACTGAAAACTGCGACTGAAAACTGAACATTAAATTAAAAGTACATCTCAATCAAGCCTTCTGGTAAATCCATAATAACTTTTTTGTTTTCTCGATCAATTTTAACCAAGAAATGGTCAATCATAGGAATAAGAATTTGCTTCGCTTGTTCGCTTCCGCTCGAGTCGACTTCGCCGTTAAGGACTTCAAAAAGAGGTTGCGCGGTAGAATCGTTTATAGATTGAATTATTCCAACTACGCCAAGACGTTTGTCTTCTACTTCAAAACCAATAACTTCGTGGAAATAGAATTTGTTGCCCGTAAGTTTGGGTAACATTTTCAAAGGAAGATATAAATCATTTCCAAGCAAAGCATCGGCTTCTTCCTCGGTGTTTACATCTTCGAAACGAATTCTAAGGAAATCGTTTTTGTGAAGGGAACTGCTTTCAATAAAAAAAGGAACCAAGTGTTTGTTGCATTCAACAAACACTGATTCCAAGTTTTCGTATAACTCTGGTTCGTCCGTGTCTAAATAAGCAAGGACTTCGCCTTTGAAACTAAATTTTTTTGCGATTTTACCTAAATAGAAACAATCTTCTTTACGCATCGTCGCTTAAAAATTATGCTTCTTTAGTTTCGGTATTGTCTTCAGCAGCAGGAGCTTCTTCAGCAGCTTCTTCTGTAGCAACTTCGGCAACTGGAGTTTCTTCAACAGCAACTTCAGCAACTTCTTCTGTAGCAACTTCGGCAACTGGAGTTTCTTCAACAGCAACTTCTTCTGTAGCAACTTCGGCAACTGGAGTTTCTTCAACAGCAACTTCAGCAACAACTTCTTCAGCAACAACTTCTTCTTCAACAGCAGGACTTGCGGCAGCAATTGCATCAGCTTCAACTTGTGCAGCGGTAGCTAAACGTTTTGCGTTTACAGTTTGTTCTGCTTTGAAAGCTTTTGCTTTAGCATCAGCTTGCGCTTTTGTCAAACCTTCTTTTTTAGAATCTACTTTTCCTGATTTTGCTTCTAACCAAGCAGCTAATTTTGCGTCAGCTTGTTCTTGTGTCAAAGCTCCTTTGCGAATTCCCCCATCAAGGTGGTGTTTCAATAAAGCTCCTTTGTAAGAAAGAATTGCCTTGGCAGTATCAGTAGGTTGAGCACCATTGTGCAACCATTTTACTGCGCTTTCCAAGTTTAATTCGATAGTTGCAGGGTTTGTGTTTGGATTGTAAGTACCAATTTTTTCTAGGTATTTACCATCTCTTTTTGAGCGAGCATCTGCTGCTACAACCCAGTAAAACGGTTTTTGTTTTTTACCGTGTCTTTGTAATCTAATTTTTACTGACATAATCTAATGATTAAATTTTGAGGTACTCGACCTCGATTAATTAAGGGTGCAAAGATAGAAATTAATTGATAATGGGCAATTAATAATGTAGAATTATTTTAAAACTATGAATTACACTGTTTTAGGCAAATTTTTGTTTCTATTTCTATTTTTAAATCAAAATAATATACTTTTGTGTAGTTCAATGCTACAAATTATGAAAAAACAGTTTCTATTTATAGTTCTATTATTTGCTTTTATCTCCTGTGAATCCGACGTGAAGTTTAATAACCCTACTTTTGAAGGGCAGAAAGACAATGTGTTTTGGAGAGCAGTTGATTCAAAAGCCATACTTGCGGCAAATGGTTCTTTGACCATCGAAGCCTACACCCGAAATGAAAAACTGACCTTAAAAACCACTAATACAACTGCTCAAAATTATGTTTTAGGGACGAGTACTTCTAAAACGGCAACTTATGTTTTGACGGATGCTGCAGGAACAGTCACTTTTTCCACAGGAATTGGTATAGGAAATGGAGAGATAGTAATAGAGGAATATGATGCCGTAAATAAAACGGTTTCAGGAACATTTAAATTTAATGCGGAAAACACGACGAATAACCCATTATTTGGGCCAAATTTAAACTTTCAATACGGTGTTTTTTATAAAGTCCCCGTAGTATCATTATAAACAAGGAAGTAAATTTTAGATAAAACGCTAATAATAGGAGGTTTTAATTCTAAATTTTGAATTTTCCATAAAAATAAAAAGCATAAATAATCTAATACATAGTAGATTAGAAAAAATAAGATTACCTTTGACGCAATTATTATAAAATAAGTACATATGAATATTTTTGTTGGAAGCCTTCCGTTCAGTATTGAGGAAGCAGATTTAAGAGAGTCTTTCGAGGCTTACGGTGCAGTTGATTCTGTAAAAATTATAACTGATAAATTTACTGGAAGAAGTAAAGGATTCGGTTTTGTAGAAATGTCAAATGATGACGAAGCTCAAAAAGCAATTGATGAGTTAAATGGAGCGACTGTTCAAGGTCGTGCTATCGTAGTGAATAAGTCTGAGCCAAAACCAGAAGGCGAAAGAAGAAGTTTTAACAGCAACAGCCGTGGTGGAGATTCACGCGGAGGTTATGGTGGTGGAAACAGCCGTGGTGGAGATAACCGTGGTGGTGGAAACAGAGGAGGATATTAATATTTTCTTTTAACGATAAAAAAAGGTGTCAATGTAAATTGACACCTTTTTTGTTTTCCTCAAAAAAATTATTTACTTTTTAATAATTTTTTTAGTAAAACTACCTGAATCAGATTTTACATTCATTATGTACAAACCAGTTGCTAATGGAGCAATATCAATTTGAGCTTGTGATACTTTGTTAAATGTATTTTTCATTACTATTCTTCCATTTAAATCGGTGATATTTATATCGCTAATTAAACTTTCATCTGAAGCAATAAACATTAAATCTTTTGCAGGATTTGGATATACTGAAAAATTGTTTTGCTTAATATTTGTAACAGTATTAAGTGATCCGCTTGCCCATCGTAATTGTGGACCTGTAGATTCCATTACCCAAACGTTAGTAAAATCCCATGTAGGTAAATTTGTTGCATATAATGCTGCATCTTTAAATTGCGCTGATGAAATGTCATCTCCGTCTTTACCTAATAAGTTTAAATCCGTTTTATAGGGGTCTGTAATTGTCATAAAATCAAATCCATAATTATTAGTCATTACTGCTGTTAGCCCATTCTCATTAGCGACTACACGATAAGTTTTTACTATATCGGGGTTAGTTGATTCAATTTCATCCTGCATAGCAATACAATTAGAAACTATAACAGCACCATCTCCACCATCAGCAATACCTAATATTGCTCCTGTAAAACCATACTGACTTTTTACAGTTCCTTTTACAAAGGAATTAGTAATTAAACAAGTTGGACTTGTTGCCCATCCAACTAGACCTCCTACTTGCCATGCAGTAGAAATTATAACAGCTTCAACAAAACAATTATTAATAGTACCAGTATTCATATGACCAACCAATCCGCCTACATGATCTCTACCGGTTACATTAGCTTTAGAATAACACTGTGTAATAGTTGAATTAAAAGCATGCCCAACTAATCCACCAGCAAAACCATTGGAAGAAATCGTTCCTGTGATAAAACACTTCGTTATGATTCCATTAGAAGAGTTTCCTGCAATCCCGCCAGCCCAGGCATTCGGTGTATTTACTGTAAGATTTTCAAGCCCTAAATTTTTTACTGTTGCATCAGTAATATTATTAAACAAACCTCCTCTATCACCACTATGATTAATATTCAAATTTTTGATAGAATAACCATTCCCATCTAGCGTTCCTTTAAAATCAAATTGATTCCAAGACTCACTTGTCATATCAATACTATTATCCAAAATATAAGAGCCGTTTACGTTGGATTCTATCCCTCTTAAATCGTTTGGGGTTGACAGATGGGTTTGAGCAAAAAGATAGTTTACTCCAATTAGCATAAATAAAATTGTGCTGTGAATTGATTTTTTGTAATAATTTTTCATAATTGTATAATTTAATTGTTAAACTTGATTAATTTTTTTTTAATTGTATTGCTATTAATTTTCCTTGTTCATAATTTTAGAAATATTTTTTCATAATTGTATAATTTAATTGTTAAACATGATTAATTTTTTTTAATTGTATTGCTATTAATTTTACTTGTTCAAGCTTTGCAAAATAATTTCGGTCATTTGCATTATTTTTTACTCAAGGAATAGGGTGCATTACTTGAGTTTATGCCCCAATTTTTATTTGGGGACTCATTCATTAAGAATTCTAAAACTCCACCATTTTGGACATCTTCAAATTTTAAAAACGTATTTTCGTATGCTTTTCCATTTAAATTTGCGGATTGGATATAAAAATTATTTTCCAAATTATTTTTAGCCTTTATAGTGAACTTATTCCCGTTTTGCAAAGTCAATGTTGCTTTTTCAAATAGAGGACTTCCAATAACATATTGATCTACTCCTGGTGTTACAGGATAAAAACCTAAAGAACTAAATACATACCATGCTGATGTTTGTCCGTTATCTTCGTCTCCACAATAACCATCTGGTTTAGCTTGATATAATTTCTCCATTACTTGTCTTACTTTTTCTTGTGCTTTCCACGATTGCCCTGCATAATTATAAAGGTATATCATATGCTGAATAGGTTGATTACCGTGAGCATAATTTCCCATATTTACAATCTGCATTTCTCTTATTTCGTGAATTGTAAATCCATAATATGAATCATCAAATTTGGGAGGAATCGTAAATACCATATCTAACATTTTTGTAAATTCTTTGTTACCTCCCATTAAATTAATTAATCCATTTACATCGTGTAAAACAGACCAAGTATAATGCAAACTATTGCCTTCGGTAAACGCATCTCCCCATTTTAAGGGATTAAATGGCGTTTGAAAAGTTCCGTCATTATTTTTACCACGCATTAAATTGGTTGAGGAATCAAAAACATTTTTATAGTTTAATGATTGCTTATAATATTTGTCTGCAATTTGTTTTTTACCTAATTTTTTTGCCATTTGAGCAATTGTAAAATCGGCATACGCATATTCTAAAGTCCTAGCAACGTTTTCATTAATACTTACATTATAAGGCACGTAACCTAAACTATTGTAATATCCTAATCCTTGTCTTCCTACAGATTCCACAGGTCTTCCGTTTTCTACTTCAGCATTTTTTAAGATTGCTTCAAATAAAGTTTTAGCTGTTTCCTGCGTAACATTTCCTTTTAGAAAAGCATCAGCAACAATTGGGGCGGAATTAGAACCAATCATACAGTCTCTATGTCCTGGACTTGCCCATTCTGGCAACCAACCAGATTCTTTATATGTATTTGCCAATCCGTCCATAATATTGCTATTTAACTCGGGATACATCATATTAAAAAAAGGATAAACTGCTCTAAAAGTATCCCAAAAACCATTGTCTGTAAACATATAACCTGGCAATACTTTTCCGTTATATGGACTGTAATGAACTACTTTATTGTCTTTATCATACTCATAAAATTTTCTTGGAAATAATAAAACACGGTAAAAACAAGAATAAAAAGTTTTAATATTATCGATATTATCATCTTCTATTTGAATTTTATTTAACTCATTTTCCCAAGCTAGTTTTGCTTTTTGCTTTGTTTGGTCAAAAGTATCTTCACCAATTTCTCTATCTAAATTTTGTTGAGCTTGTTCTAAACTTATAAATGACGATGCTACTTTTACATGAACAACCTCGCCTCTTTTTGTTTTAAAACCAATAATAGCTCCTACATGTTTGCCTTCACTATTTAAAGTGTTTTCTTGTAGCTTCCAGTTATCATTCCAAGTGTCTTTTGTAATAAAATCTTTATCAAATTCTAGAACAAAATAATTATGAAAATTATCTGGTACTCCACCACTATTATTTCTACAGTATCCTATAATTTTTCGTTCTTCCGGAATAATTTTAACCATAGATCCTTTAAAAAAAGCATCTAATATAATATAAGATTTCTCAGCCTCAGGAAACGTAAATTTAAATTGAGATGCTCTCTCGGTAGGGGCAACCTCCAGGGTTACATCATAATCGGCTAAATACACGGAATAAAAATATGGCTTTACAATTTCTGCTTTATGAGAAAACCAGGATTCGCGTTCATCCTCCTGAAATTTTAAATCTCCCGTCACTGCCATTAACGAAAATGCTGCATAATCATTTATCCAAGGACTCGGCTGATGTGTTTGTTTTATGCCTCTAATCTTGTTTTCATTATAATTATAAGTCCAGCCATCGCCCATTTTAGAGGTCATAGGAGTCCAAAAATTCATTCCCCAAGGAGTTGCTATTACAGGATACGTGTTACCATTTGACAAACTATTTTTTGAGTCAGTGCCCATTAATGGGTTTACTAAGTCAACATAGGAATAATTTTTAGATTCACTAATTTTAGATTGTCCAATCAGTGCCTGAGAAATTAATATCGAAGACAATAGAAGCGTACTGATTTTTAATCGTTTAAAATACTTCATTTAATAATTTTTTAGTTTGCTCTGGTCGATATTGCATTCTCATTCTCCAAATTAATTCTTCAACATTTACTACCTTGTAATCTTTATCTAATAAATCAGTACATAATTTAGCAGCACCTGGGCCTTTTATATCACCTGCTGAAATGCCATCGGATGCGAATCCACTCCAAGCATGCAAGCATACCAAACTAAATGGTTTTTCAGTAGACTCTGCATTCAACTTTCCTGCAATATATTTTGGGGAACCTTCTCTGGCTGTATTGTTTCCATTAAAGTTCCAAATGCTATATTTTACAGTTATAACGGGAATGTCATAACCCTTGCTATTGGTGATCCAAAAAACATCACCCTCTCCACCAGCATAAGGTGTATACTGAACAGCAATAATCCCCTCTAATTGATCATTCGCATCAATATAAGCCTTGTAAGCTTCTTTAGAAGCATCTGAACGTACATCTTTTGCTATTAACGCAAGTACTTTTATTCTATGTTGGCGCATGTGCGCAGCAGTACCTTTTGAAATGTATTTAAGGTTGTCAGAACGCCCACTATCTATCCCAAAATTATCAGCATAATTATATCCTCCTCCAAAGGTTTGAACGATAGAGGTGTTTTTTCCTTGTTTATTTATAAGAGATTCAAACATTGAAGGTGCAATCATCGATAAGTTATCCACAGGAAGTCCAAATGACATTTTCATATTGTTGGCTTCAGGGTGAGTATAATAATTAGTTCCAACAAAATCATTCATCATCCATTGCACGTTATCTCCATCAGACAAATAGTAAGAAACATATTTCTTTCCCTTTTCATTAAAATCTATAAATTGTGGATTTAAAACTTTAGCATGACCAGTCTGGCGTTCTTTATATAATAAAGAAGTTAAACTAGTATTAAAAGCCCAATCATAGGGAATCATAATTTTCCCACTTTTCGAAACCGGTACTACAAATTCATCTTCACCAACACCTTGTTCCCATCCATAAACTGGAGCGTTCGGAGCTAACCATTTTAAAACCTCTTTTAAAAGTGCCGTATTTTGTCCAGCTGATGAATTATTATATTTCTTATTTAAATTAATAACAAATAGGTTGTTTTTGATAGCAAACTCTCTTAATTGTCCTGTTTGTACGGGCATAATTACTAAAGCTTTATTGCTACACTTGCCTTTAAATTCGTTCCAAGCATCTTGAGTAGTTTTACGAGTTGCATCATAAGTCATTTTATAGCCTTTAAATTCATAATATGCTTTATCTCTTACATCAACAATAATGGAATTATACACATGGGAAGCTACAGAAGCTACTATATTACTTTCTGGATTATTCTTAACGTCTGTTAAAACATAACCATCAATTAATTTCCTTAAGTTTAATTCAACTCCATTCACATCAGGCGCATAATCGTTAGTCGCCAATTCTATTCCACTTTGCATTCCTTGCTGTGTGATTCCCATTGTTTCAAGGGCACTCTTAGAAATTTTATAGGATTCTTTATCGCTATGATCATTTAGCCAAACACCTACTTTACTCTTTCCTTCTTCTACAGCTCTGTTTGCTAAGCCTGCCAATGATTGGCATAACAAATGGTATTGAAGACCTCTAATCCTTTGATTTTGCCCCAAATCATTAATAGTACCAACTCCAGCAACCTCAATACAATTCCAGTATTTTACTGGTTTTACTTTCATTTCTGGATGCCAATATTGACCCACATCTTTAAAAGGATCAAATTGTTCCACATATAAACTTCTAGTATTTGCTTTGTCATTATAATCACTAGGATTAGGAGATTGATAAGTATCACATCCTGAAAGACTTAATGCTATTAAAAATAGATAAACGCTCATATTTTTTATATTTAATTTCATATTATGCTTATTTAAATGAATTAATAATTTGGGTTTTGATCGAGTCCTTGAACTTTATTTCTTTCATCTTGAGGAATAGGACGTACTAGATGCATTAATTTAAGGTTATTGTATTTCTGAACAAAAATATTATACGCTTTAGCTCTTTCAATTAATGTACCTGTTCGTTTCAAATCAAACCATCGATCGTGTTCTCCTAACAATTCTCTTGCCCGCTCATCTAAAATAAAATTAAGGTCAATAGCGGTTACTTCCATTTGATTTCTTACGGAAGCTGTTACAGCAGCTCTGCGCCTTAAAACATTTATTCTATCTAAAGCTTTAGTTATGTTTCCTGCCCCTAGATAAGCCTCTGCACTTAAAAGATAGGTATCTGACAATCTAAAAATAACATCCTCCCTTGAGCCGGGGCCTTCCCAATTAATTTGAGTATCCTTAAATTTTTTAATGATAGGCATTCGATCTGCTCCCACCTTAAGGACTGGAAGAGCTGATGATTGTGGATACCAGTTATATTCACCATCTTTCTTAAATGGATAGAAACGGATAGCTGCATTAGTAATTCCAGAGACATCATTCCATCGCGGGAAATAGATTCCAAGTTTACCAAAATTCAGACTTTTAGTATTATTCACATAAAACTCTCTTTGAAAAGTAGCATCATACCTAGAGTCAATATCAGGGTTTTTGAATAATTCATGAACTTTTGGGTTTACCCAATAAAACCGATTCATAGAAGAATAATCCTTTTGTATTTTATCAAATAAGTCTGATTCAAGCGCTACAATATTAAAACCAAATGAACTTTGTTGAGGATTACCTACTCCTATGAAGTTTCTATCTAAACCATATTGAATTGACCAAATAACTTCAGAATTATTTTGTTTGCTTTGTTGGTATACTTCCCCGTAACTTTCAAGAAGCTTAAAATTGCCTTCAGAATTATCGATAATCATATCAAGGTTTTTAGAAGCATTTTCAAAATCTGTTGATTCTGAAAATGATTTATAAGCTCTGGTTAGATAAATTTTACCCAAAAGTTGCAAAGCAGCTCCTTTGCTTATTTGTCCAGGCTTATTAATTTTCCATGGAAGCAGCGCTGCGGCTTCAGTAAGATCAGTTACCATAAATTTATAAATTTCTACTTCAGGAGTACGTTCAACCTTTAATATCACCTTTTTTTGTTCTTCTGAATAAAAGGGAACTGGACCAAAAGTTTCCACTAAATAATAGTAAGCCAACGCCCGTAAAACGCGTCCTTGAGCAGTAATGCTATTGAATTCTTCTATTGTCATACCAGGAGTTTCCTTAGAACATCTTGAAAGCAGAATGTTAGATTCTTGAACAATCTTGTAAAGATTTGCCCAATACGGCCCAACAATACCAGCTGTTGAATTGAATGAAGCATCATAACCATTAAACATTCTTTCGTCTGGGCTTTCTGTGATGGCCATATATAAATCTGTACCATAATATTGAAGCTCACCCGTATTGAATACTGAACGGTATTTGGAATAAATATCAACCAAAAGTTTTTCTTGCCCTGACTTTGAATTATAGAATTCATCTGTAACAGCAGATGGATTGTCTGTCTCAAGAATATTGGAACATGAGATTATTAAAAATGTTGATACTATTACAAAAACAATATGTTTTATTTTATTTTTCATAACTGAAATAGATTAAAAGTTTAAGTTAATACCAACGTTAAAAGTCATTGGAAAAAGAGATAGTTGTGTGCTTACATTTTCACCTATAACTTCTGGATCGGAACCAATATAATCAGTAAAAGTGAAAGGGTTTTGTACAGATCCATAAATTCTTGCTTTTGAAAGTCCTAAGTAATTATTTAATTTATCGGGACAGGAATAACCAAAAACAATATTCTGGATCTTTATAAATGTTCCAGATGTCTGGCCAAGCACTTGTGTATTGTAGGATTGAGCTCCAACTTGTTGATAACTATTACTTTGATTTTCAGGAGTCCAATATTGAACATTGGCCTTATTCCAATGTTCGTTATCCCAAGCGGTAAACATATAGGCAAAACCGTCATTGTAAACACCTCCATAACGTGCGTATAAATCAAAAGAAAAATCAAAACTCTTATAGGTAAAGGAATTAATTATACCTCCTGACCAGTCTGGATTAGGCGATCCTACAATCTGAAAATCACTTTCGTCTAGTTTACCATCTTTATTCAAATCCTCTACTTTAATATGCCCAACGCTTTGACCATAGGAAGCTGCTAAAGCGGCTTCGTTTTCTTGCCATATTCCCAATTGTTTGAGATCGTAAATTACATTTATAGGTTGTCCAATAAACCAGCGATTTCCCAGATCATCTTTCTTGTCTCCATATAAATCTATGATCTTATTTTTGTTTTTAGAAAATGTAAATTTAGTTTTCCATGTAAAATCTTTTGTCGAAATGTTAATAGTATTTAAGCCAACTTCGATTCCTTTATTAGAAGTAGTCCCAATATTTTCGGAACTAGATCTAAAGCCATTTACAGTACTAACAGCTCTACTAAAAATTAAATCCTCTGTAGTTCTGCTATAAGCATCAATACTACCAGTAATACGGTTGTCAAAAAAACCAAAATCAAGACCTAGATTATATTCTGAAGTCATCTCCCATTTTAAATCTTTATTCCCTTTAACATTTCCGATACCAAATCCATTATATCCCGCACCTCCAAAAGTATATTTAGAAAGGTCTAATTTTGACAAAGTGATATCATGTGCAATATTGTTATTTCCTGTTACTCCATAACTCAAACGTAATTTTAAAGAATTTACGGCGTCTACATTTGCTAAGAAATTTTCTTTTTTCATTTGCCAACCTAAAGCCATTGAAGGGAAAAAGCCCCATCGATTTTGTTCTTCTAGACGCGACGTGCCATCGTATCTACCAGTAAGAGTAAGCATATATTTATCCTTGATTGCATAATTAGCACGAAGCATATAAGAGGTAATCGCAGATTCCCAATAATAACTACTCACATCCCGAATTTCATCTGCAGTTTGTATTGCATGCCAATTCGAATCGTAAGGAAGACCATCACCTCGCATTGTAGATCCTTGATGATTGTCCTTTTGAGCGCTATATAACCCTATTACATCCAAACGGTGACCGAAATCGAACTCCTTTTTGTAGGTTATGATATTGTCCCAAATCGCAGTTGTGTTTCTTCCTTCGCTGCGATAGGCTTCGTTCCCATTAACACCATTTTTTTGTTGAGTGTAGGTTCCTATCCATTCCCCAAAAACATCTGTATCAAATTGGTAAGCTAATCTAGATTTTATTGACAGACCTTCGATAGGCTTTATTTCTAAAAAACCGGTATAGCTTGCAAAAAAAGCTTCTGTTTCGCGAATATTATTTTCGTTTTGAATAAATGGGTTGACTTTACTCGATGTTGGCTGCACAATGAAAGCGTATTCTCCATTTTCATCATACGGACTTACAGTTGGAGGTAAAAAGTATGCATTTAATAGAGACTCAGCCGCACCAAGATTAGTGTTGTTATTGGAAATATATGATGACAGTCCTGTTGTTATTTTATTGGACAACCGTTGTTCTAAACCAATGTTAGCCGTAATTCTCTCATAATTTTCTTTCCCCACCATTCCTACATCATTTAAATAGCTCAAACCGAAGGAATAGGATGTCTGCTCCGTACCTCCTGTACAATTAACAGAATGATTTTGAACAATACTATTATCGGAGACTTCTCGTAACCAATCATAATATTCCCCATTGCGTATGCGTTTTTTTTCATTAGTAGTAAAAAAATCTGGACGTGAAAGTGAAGCCTCTCCATATTTTTTCGTCCAAAGGGCAATTTTATAATCTACATATTCTAATCCATTTCCTTTATTTCCAAGCATATCTGGGATACGTGTTGGGGTTTTTACTCCAGTATGTCCATTATATTCAATGGATACTCCTTGCTTTTTACTAGCTCCTTTAGTAGTTACAATTACGACCCCATTGGCTCCTCTAGACCCATAAATAGCGGTTGATGATGCGTCTTTTAATATATCAATAGATTCAATGTCTGAAGAATTAATAAACCTAAGTCCAGAATAAGATGGTACTCCATTAATTACATAAAGAGGTTCATTAGAAGAGTTAATAGAATTCATTCCTCTAATTTGCACAGACATATTTGCTCCTGGTCTATTTGATGATTTACTAACCACCACACCAGCAACTTTACCGTTTAGGGTCTCTGTTACATTGGAATTATTAACTCTGACCAAATCTTTTCCTGATATTGTTTCCATAGAGCCTGTTACATCCTTTTTCTTCACAGAACCATATCCTATTACTATTACTGTCTCCAACTTTTCCTCGCTACTCTGTAATACAACAGATAAAAAAATTTCTTTTGTAATTGTAATTTTTTGTGTCACCATTCCTGTGTAG
>Ga0209284_10005032_pt1 | contig 14167 bp, 14 predicted proteins | sample FRY03_FD_187211 | JGI IMG/M metagenome (GOLD analysis project Ga0209284, IMG submission 187211) | Freshwater microbial communities from Lake Fryxell liftoff mats and glacier meltwater in Antarctica - FRY-03 (SPAdes) (version 2) | ecosystem: Environmental > Aquatic > Freshwater > Ice > Glacier... | reverse complement strand
TCCCGGCGTTGATATCGCCTTCACCGAGCCAGGTGGCGTTGAACGACGCAAGGAGTTCATTAAGAGGCGTGCTGGTTCTACTGCCCTTATCTTTTTTCGTGTCGCTGGAGGGCGGTTTCGATGGGGGGCGTCCCGCTGGGGAAGTTGTCTGGGGAGGGGTGCTCATGGAGAATTGTGGAAGGTTTTAGAGGAATAGTTGGAAGGATGTCAGGCTGCTGGGGGCTGTTCTGTGATCTTTCAGGCTTCACACTAGCAACCCGATCAGGGCATCCATCTCCTTCCTCGTTGTCGGCATCTCCACGCCATACCGTTTCATCAGCAGGGGCAGGACCGGGCCGACCACCTGGCGGATCATGCGCACCTCGAAGTCCACCGTATCCGGCACCTCTGTGGTTTCTCCTCCGGGCCTCTCGTCGATCTTGCGGATACACGCGGCGGTGAACTCGGTAATACAGGCCAGCTTCTTAAAGTTAATCCAGGCGAGGTCATCTTTCTCGTGGTGGTAGTAGCGCCCCTGGGCACAGCTCAGGAACAAGGTGGGTTGACCTCCGCGCTCAAAGGGCATGTGATCAGACGGAGCACCGATGTAGCGGCTCAGGGTGGGGAACACTTTTATCCCCCTGGTTTCCGCTGCGGCCTCTTCCACAATCTCGGGGAAGACCGCGTCACTCTCGGCACCGAGCACAAAGACGATTTTCCCCACCTGTGGCATGAGTAGATCCACGCCGGGGATGTCGACCCCGAGATCGGCCAGCTTCAGGTCATGCCCGATCAGGTCAGAGACAATGACACCGGCAAACTGGATCCCCTGGCAGTGATCGTTGTAAAAGCGCAGCGATCCCATCGTCTGACTGAAAAAGTGTGGGGGCTCCTCGGCATCAAAGAGCGCGATGATGAGATCCCGCTCCAGCTCTCCCCTGGCAAACTCCTCGGCGATGGCGAGGTTCAGGGCTACCGAGGTGGCGTTGTCATCGGCACAGGGCGCATCAATGACACTGTCGTAGTGCGCACCCAGCAGGATGGGGGGCAGACTCCTGTCCTTACCCGGTATCACCGCGATGAGGTTCGTAAACTCCTGCACCTGTTTTGTGATGGGGTGGGGGAGTTCATAGGTGAGGGCGAACCGGTCTCCCTTCCATGGGGCCAGCTTCAGCTCGGCAAGTCTCTGCGTGAGGTAACGAACGGCTTTTTCATGGCCGGGTTGACCGACACGTCGTCCTTCCCGCATTGCCAGGGCTGAAGTATCTGCCGTGAGCTGCCGAATGAGTTTGCGAGGAGTGAGTTTCATTTGCTATGGGTGAGGATGGGTCTCGTCTTATTGGCACTACCAGACCATGGGCTGCATTGACGCGCCGACACGTGCCGGCAAGTCCGTCACCTACCGCTTCAAGCACTACCTGCAAGGTCTCGTGATTCGCAAGCTCCTCTGGGAGAAGCTGCCCTCCGAGCAGATCGTGAAGCTGATGGCCAGCAGGGACACCGGGGAGCTGAAGCGGCTCTTGCTGGAGGGGATCGAGATCGTCGCGGCGGGGGGAGGAGGAAAGGATTCCCCACGCACCGACGGCGGAACATGGAAGCGGGTCGTGCTTGCCCCCGGGGTGGAGTTGCACTTGGAATCATCACGCAGTCCGCTGAGTCAGGAGGAGACCGAGACGGTCCTGGAGAAGGTGCGGGAGCGCTTGTGAGTTCGAGACGGGCGTGGGGCACACGAGTCACGGGGCACGGAGAAAACCGTGCTTGTTCTATTGCTCAGGACGGAGTTGAAACCATTTGATGGCCTCCGCCTTGTTCACCACCTTCCGATAGTTTCGGAAAATCATTGAAGGGCTGTTCCCCATTTCGATGGCAACCTTCTGAGCGTCATCCGTGCTGGCCATGCGGTAGCTGGCGTAGCTGTGCCGCAGCGCATTATTCGGCCACGGAATTTCAAGCGTCTTCGCCAGTTCACGCCTTTCGGTTTCGACTTCGTTGGTTGGGCAGACCAGGCCGGTGCAATTGCGATAGGGTTTCAGCCAGGCCTTCAGGTTGGGCAGCAGGAGGGCAAGGCGTCGCTGCGCCGTCTTGGATTTCCCGGATTTGATCTCGATGTGGGACTGCTCGAAGTCTATCTCCCCCCATTCGAGACGCAGGATTTCGGCTGTGCGCAGGCCGGCGAAGCCACCAATGGCGAGGAGCGGAATGAGCCGCTCAGAGGCTCCCGTCAAGAGCCTGCTCATATCCTCCGGGGTTAGGATGCCAATTTCTTCTGAATCCTCCTTGGCCTTTCTGAGGCCCTCGGCAGCAGTCGGGAGCCCGGATGGCAAGTAGCCGTGGGAGCGCCCGAATTTGAAAAGGCTGACGAGTAGGCCACGGAAGTTATTTTTTGTCCGTCCGGCAACCTTGAGGTCGTTCAACCATGTCTGAAGATCACGCTGACTGATCTCATCGATTGGAGTAGTGAAGGAGGCCGCGAGCTTGTGGAGCCGCGTTCGGGCATCCTCGACGTGGCGCTTCGACCGGTTGTCGGCCTTCAACTGGTCGATGAAGCCTTCGACCACGTCGGCAAGATCGCGCTTCTCAACGTTCCCGGCACCGTGCCGGGCGAAAAAGCGCGATGCCTCGACCAGAGATACATCGCCGGGCAATAGTGCGCGGGCCTCTTTAAACTCCATGAGGACACCATCAAGAGGCCGGTCGAGTTCCGCCGCGATGCTTACCGCCCGCTCGTGCGCACGGCGCTCCTCGCCCGTGAGTTCCAGCTTCCCCAGCGTGCCATTGTAGATCTCCACGGCGGCATTCTCCGCCTCCAGCTTGGCCTCGTTGTAGTCCGCGAAGCTCCGGGTCATTCGTTTGCCATCAGATCCCCGGAAGACGACAACGTAACGGGGGCGTCCTCTGACGGGCGATCCGTAGATCTTAACTTGGGCGTTGCCTTCCCGAATGACTTCGGGAGCACCCTTGGCAGGCAGTTTCTTTTTTCGAGGCACAGGTACACTTTGTTGTGCTAAACGGGTTCTCACCCGTACGGGATTATCCTTCGCTGCGCTCCGGATCTGCGAGTTTGACTCGCTGCGCTCGCGTTTTTCCGATTCGACTCCTGCCTCGTCGAACGTGGGCAGTCGAACCCTGCGGGTTCTCATCCCAACGGGTCACAACAAAAAAACCGCCATTACTGGCGGTTTATTTTGGCGACCCGTACGGGATTCGAACCCGTATTACCGCCGTGAAAGGGCGGTGTCCTAACCCTTAGACGAACGGGTCACTTTGTTATCAAGCGTAGCGCTAGGGGAGCGGGAATATGAGGGCATTCAGAAGAGAAGCAAATGGAAATTATCGGAGATTTTTCGGTGGACGCTTGCGGTGCCCCCGCCACAGTGGGTCATGGTTCTCCTGATTGATCTTCTCTGGCTTGCGGCAGGCCTTGTCGCGCTCTATTTCGGGGCGGAATGGCTCGTCAACGGCGCGGCCAAACTTGCGGTACGCTACGGCATCTCGCCGCTCGTGGTTGGGCTCACCGTGGTCGCTTTCGGCACTAGCGCGCCGGAGCTATTCGTAAGTATCGGTTTTAATGCGCGCGGCTTTCCGGACATGGCGATGGGCAATGTGATCGGCTCGAATATCTGCAACATTGGCCTCGTCCTCGGGGTGAGCGCCTTCATCTGCGTGCTCCATGTGAAATCGGCGATCCTCCTGCGTGATCTGCCGATTCTCATGATCGCGACCCTGATTTTCTCGGTGATGCTCTGGAACGGGGGCATCGGCCGGGGCGAGGGAATCGTTCTTTTTGCCGGTATCCTCGCCTACACCACCTTCCAGCTGATCCTCGCGAAGAAGGAGAAAAATCCCGAAGTCCTCGCCGAGTTCGCTGAGGAGTTCGATCCTGCGGGGGCAAAGGCGACGGCTGTCTGGAAGCTCGCCGTCGCGATCCTGGGCGGTCTCGTGGCGCTCTACTTCGGGGCGCAGTGGCTGGAGAAAGGCGGTGTCAGTCTGGCCCGGAGCTTCGGGGTGCCCGAGGCGGTCATTTCCCTGACGCTGATTGCCTTCAGCACTTCGGTGCCGGAGCTGGCGACTTCGATCGTGGCCTCGCTGAAGAAAGAGGGCGACATCATCACGGGGAACATCATCGGCTCATGTATTTTCAATCTGCTCTGTGTGATCGGGGTGACCTCGATGCTGGGCCCCATCGTGACCTCGCAGATTGAGATGGTTGATCTCTACGTGATGATCGCGATGACCGCCCTGCTCATTCCCGTGATGGGCAGGAAACGCCGCATCGGTCGCTGGGATGGGGCGCTGCTGCTCGCTTGTTACGTGGGCTACACCGCGTTTCTCTGGTTCGACCGAGTTGCGGTGACGACGGCGTAAGGGGGGGATGGGTAGGGACGCTTCGCCGAAGCGTCCGCGATGGCGGTTCTTGGGAATTCGGCGGTCTTTGAAAAATCGGCGGACGCCTCGGCGAAGCGTCCCTACCACGAAATGAGGCGGACGGCCGCAAGGTCCGGGCGCGTTGAAGGATGGTTCAGACCATGCCGAGCTTCATTCTGCCTTCGAGGGTGATCATGTCCTGATTCCAGACCGGATCCCAGACGATATCGACGCGGGCATTGGAGATGCCTTCGAGCATGAGGATTTTGGACTGGGCATCGGCGGCGATGGTCGGGCCCATGCCGCAGCCGGGTGCAGTGAGGGTCATCTTTACCTCGACGTTGGTTTCGCCCTCGTCTTTTTTGACCTGGCAGTCATAGACAAGGCCAAGGTCGACGATGTTGACGGGGATCTCGGGATCGTAGACGAGCTTGAGCTGTTCCCAGATCGCACCCTCGACGTCGCCCGAGGCGATCGCCTCGCTCGCAGCGGTAAGTTTGCTTTTCTCGGCTTCGAGATCGATCCCGAGAGCATCGGCGTTCTCGGACTTGATCCGGGCGAGGCCGAAGTTCGTCGCCACGGTGTAAGTGCCGCCGAGCGCCTGGGTGATCATCACCTTGGTGCCGACGGGCAGATCGATTTTGTCCCCGCTGGGGATTTGGATGGCTTCGACGCCGCGGGAGAGAGTGATTTCGTTGTGCATGGGGGAGGTATTGGAGGAGGTATTGGAGGAGGTATTGGAGGAGGTATTGGAGGAGGCTAAACAGCTAAAGAGCAAAATGCTAAAAGGCTAGCCCAGTTTTACGATTTTGAGTTTGCCGGAGCGCAGGGCGGGCTGGTGCATGTCGCCGAGGAGGGTGTTGGTGGCTGATGTCGGCGCTGTCGCTGTCGCTGTCGCGGACTTGTCGTTGTCGGCCTTGAGGGCATCGCGCAGGGCGCCCTCGACCATGTCACCACAGTGGAGCTTCATCGGGGGGAGGGGACCGAGCGGTCGGGAGAGGTCCGATGACTGAAGTGCGCGCGCTTCCTCGACTGTCTTGCCCTTGAGCATCTCGGTGGCGAGGCTGGCCACGGCGATCGCAGTCTGGCAGCCGAAGCTCTGGAAAGAGGCCCGGTCGATGATTTTTTTACCGTCTTTTTCGGTGAACTTCAGCCACATCCGCACCATGTCGCCGCATTCGGGATTGCCGACCGTCCCGACCGCGTCGGCGTCGCTCATCTCCCCCATGTTCTGCGGGTTGGCGATGGCCTTTTGGATTCTGTCGTCGGTGGATTCCATAATGGATTGGGGTGTTCAGAAACTAAGAACTAAGAACTAAGAACTTATTCTTCGAACTCGAGTTTGTAGCGGGGCAGGTCGGTGTCGGTCTCGGCGGCGTAGGCGTCGATCCCGCCGCGGAGGGCGCGGGTGTTTTGGAAACCGTGACCGATGAGGTAGGCGGCGGCGTCGAGGGTGCGGTCTCCGGTGTGATCGTAGAGGACGATGAGCCTGTCTTTGCTCTCGGTCCCGAAGATATACTGGAGGAGGTCGTTGCTGAACATCTCGGACCCCGGCAGGGCGACGGCCTCGTGCTCCTCGCGGGTGCGGAGGTCGAGGAGGCGCGGGGGCGGCGTCTGCGAAAGCGCTTCGTGAAGCTCGACCGGTTCGATAAGGATGCTCTGATCGCTCTCGTGGGCGCTGAGGATGTGGGCGATGACCTCGGACACGGGAATGTCCTCGTTGCGTTCACAGACCTGGGCGAGAGTCTCCGTATTGTCGTAGCTGCAGCTCTGGCACCCGCCGATGTGGTAGCGGGCAAAAAGGGAACGCTTTGCGCCGGGGAAGCGGTCAAGGACCTCGCCCATCGTGATGCTGCCGTCGATTTCAGGAAGTGTAGCCGTCTCTGCCATGGGGAAATATGAACTCTTCTGCGGGGAATGACATTTGAAATTTGAAGTTTGCGAATTGAAACGGAACGTGAGCGCATGAAACGACACGTCCCCGGCCCCTGGAGCGATCCCCAGGTTTATCTGTTGCCCAATCTGATGACGGCCGGCAATCTCGCCTGCGGATTCAGTGCCGTGGTTACGATTTTCGCGGGTATGGAGGACGTCGGAGGCGGCACGAAGGACTTCCACCTCGCCATTTTCCTCATTCTCGGAGCCTGCTTTTTTGATGCTCTCGACGGACGTCTCGCCCGCATGAAGGGGCAGGAGTCCATGTTCGGCCGTGAATTCGACTCGCTCGCCGACATCGTCTCCTTCGGCATTGCTCCGGCCCTACTGGTGATGGACATCGTCCTGAAATCTTTCGATAACCGTCTCGGCTGGACGATCGCTTTCATCTACCTGCTCTGTGGCGGGATGCGTCTGGCGCGTTTCAACTGCCTCTCACAGGCCGCGTCCGAGGCGGCTGCGGATTCGAAGTCCGGGGTAAAAGACCGCGACTTCGTCGGCTTCCCCATCCCTGCGGCGGCCGGGCTGATCGCCTCGCTCACGATGTTCATGATCTGGCTGAACGAGGGGCAGAAGGACCTCGGCCCCTGGCGTTACGTCCTGCTCGTCCTCATGCTTCTGCTATCGTTCATGATGCTGAGCGAGTTCCGCTACCCGAGCTTCAAGGCGATGAATTGGAGGGCGAAAAAGTCGCTCATCTGGCTCTTCGTCGCGGTGCTGGTGCTCGTCTGCGCGGTGAATTTTGTCGAGTTCGTGCCGCTCATCATCTTCCTCTCTTATCTGATTTACGGGCTCGTACGGCCCTGGATCTCCCGCAAGTGGCGTCGCGAGATCGAGGACGGTCTCGACGACGAGGTCGCCGAGGAGATCGCCGAGGAAGAGGTCGTCGAGACCGGGGATACCACTACCGAATCGACCGAAGAACCCTCGATCTGAGAAATTCGCATCGTTGACCGCGGCAGACTCTGCCGTATGAATTGCGATGAGTTACGTCGAAGACCTGTTTTCACTGGAAGGAAAAACCGCTGTCGTCATCGGGGGCACGGGAGTGCTCTGCGGCGAGATGGCTCTGGGCCTCGCGCGGGCCGGAGCGACCGTCGCGATCGTCGGGCGCAGTGAGGAAAAAGGCGCCGAGCGTCTCCGCGAGATCGATGCCGCCGGGGGACGCGGCTTTTTTGTCCCCGCCGATGTCGCTTCGCGCGAATCACTGGGCGAGCTGCTCCAGACGGTACTCGCGAAGACCGGTCAGGTCGATATTCTCGTGAACGGGGCCGGGGTCAACTCGCCCACGCCGGTGCTCGACATAACGGACGAAGAGTTCACCCGCATCCTCGACATCAATCTCGGCGCGATCCTGCGCAGCTCGCAGATCTTCGGGCGCCACATGCTCGAGCAGGGTGGGGGATCGATCATCAATGTGGGGTCGATTTCGGGGCTCGGGCCGCTCAGCCGGGTTTTCACTTACTCGGCGAGCAAGGCGGCCGTGCACAACCTTTCCAAAAACCTCGCCCGCGAGTGGGCCGAGCGTAAGGTGCGGGTGAATACGATCGTTCCCGGCTTTTTCCCCGCCGAGCAGAATCGCAAGGTCCTCACCGAGGATCGCGTGGCGGCGATCATGAACCACACCCCGGCAAAGCGCTTCGGCGAGGCGCACGAGCTCATCGGCGCGACTCTCTTGCTCGCCTCGGACAAGGCCGGCTCTTTCATCACCGGCATAGAGATGATCGTCGATGGCGGGTTCTCGGCGATGTCGATCTGAGGCGTGGGTTGATGGGTCAGGGGTTGACGCGGTGGCGACGTGGACGTGACCACTACCGGGGAATGCTCTGGTCGTGCGACTCGATCCAACAGGGTTAGGTCTCCGGCCTAACTCTCTTCTCTGCCGACAGGGACAATTTTTTTTGACCTTAGGCTTGCCGCCGGGGTGAAAAATAGACAAGTATTCACCATAACTCAGGCGAATCGCTTGACTTATCTAAGATTTCTTTATAATCTTGTAAATCTGATAATTTAGATAAGAGTGAATAAGAGACCCTTCTTTTTAGTTTTTCATGAAGTGCCCCAAATGCCAGCGCCCGGTGGACCACGAAGCTGAGAGCTGCTATTCCTGCGGCTACAGCGAAGTGGTCGCGGCATCGACGTGCGGGGGCAATGTGGTGTTCCTCAACCGCATCCACGACGCGGCCCACTGCCTGCGTAAGCAGGAGCGCGATGATCTCGCCCTAACGCTCGACCAGCTCGAGCTGAAGTTCCCCCAAATGCTCTTCTGCGTCTACCTGGGCACCCTGCCGGCGCACCTCAGCATCAGCGAGCTTGGCTTTTGGTTGCTGAATCACGGCCAGGTGAAAGGCGCGGAATATGCCCGTCCCAATGAGAATGCGATCCTCCTCCTGATGGATATGAACTTGAAGCAGATCGGCGTGTCGATGGGCTACTTCGCCGAGGCTCTTATCACCGAAGAGGATGCCTACCGCGCCCTCATGATGGCTCGGCCGAATCTCGTGAACTCGGAGTACGGCGAGGCACTCGAGCGCATCTTCCTGCGCCTCGGAAAGACCCTCGACCGCAAGGGGCGCCAGCTCCGCAAGCCGACCCGCGAGCAACTCCATGCGGGTCTCAGCGGGTCGAAGAATGACGTGCTCGATCTCCCCAATCACTTTGCTCCGCATCTCGCGGCGAGGGGCGAACCAATCGAGAAAACCCTGAAATCCGCTTAGTTTTCCCTTCTCCGTTCCTTTCCTCTCTCCGATTCTCAGCATGAGGCGTCTCGCTGCTATACTCGTCCTGGTGACGATGCTTCCGCTCCCGGTCCGCGCTGCCAAAGTGGAGCTGCCTGAATGGGGCGGGGCGGCGGAGTCCGAGTCCTACTTCCTCGGCGGCGGTCTCTGGCCGAAGTCTCTCCTCCCCGATGAGAGCGCCGCCGCGCAGGATCCCGGTGCCTCGGGCGAGGTGGCTCCCGGCGTCGCCCCGGACGGCACGATTCTCCCCGCCGCCGCCGGATTTGAAATCGCGGGCCCGCCGGCTCCCGGGGCAACCGCTCCCGGCGCGCCCCAGTTTTACGGACCTCAGGGCCCCGTCGACGGCACCGGGGTCACTCCGGGCAATAGGCCGGCCGTGATTGAGAATCCCGACGGCACCTTCGTGATCCCGCAGGAAGTCGTCGAGGAGGAAGCCTACGAACCCCTCCCACCTCTCGAGGGAGAGCTGAGTGATCTTTATTTTGCCTACGCCCCCGTCGATTTCCTGATCGATCCCCAGCGGCTCCTCACCGAGCAGAAGTCGAATGACATCAAACGATTCCTCGAGTTCCACTCCGATGAGTCAGAGTTCCGTATCTTCGTGATGGCAGTCGGCGAGACGCAGAAGATCCCCGCCGACATCGACATCGAGGCGCTCCACAAAAAGTGGTTCTCTGACTCACCCACCGTCCTGATGCTCTATTATCGCGAGCAGCCCCAGCTCACCCGGCTCGTCTTCAATGAGTCGGTGCGCAGCTCGTTGCCGAAGTCGGTCTTTGACCGCATTCTCCAGAACACCCTGCGCGAGGGCGGTGTCACCGAGCTCGCCCCTGATCAGGTGGAAAAAATGGCGATCGAGCTCAGCATCCAGCTATACTGGCTCAGCAAGCTGATGGAGCACGAGAACAAAGACGACCAGGCTCGCGCGGCGAACTCGAGCATCCACGAAATGATCGCCTCGTCCGATGCACCCGAGCTCCTCCGCGAATATGCCCCGGGCATCTTCATCGAGGACACCAGCAAGGTCATCTCGCTCGTCTTCACCCTCGTCATCGTCGTCGGCGGGCTCTCCCTCATGGGCCTGATCGGCTGGGGTATTCTCGCTTGGCGAGGGCGTGAGAATGTCTCGGGCCAGCCGCTCTTGTTCCCCGAGTTCAGGATCTCGCCCCGGCTTGGCGGTGAGTTCTCGGGCGGCGGATTTGTCGGGATGTCCTTCGAACTCGGTGACGGCAGCGCCTGATTGCCGAAGTGCTTTGCTCCCGCATTCGGGGAGAAATTTTCCGTTGCTTCCGGCCCTCCCAACGGTTCAATGAGGGTATGTCATACAAAGTCGGGATCATAGGATATGGATGGGCGGCCTCGGCCCATGCGGATGCAATCAACGGAACTCGCCAGGGCACCGTCGCGGCGGTCTATTCGTCCCGTCCTCTCGACGACGCCGAGGTCTCGGCCCGCCATGGCAGCGAGATCAAGACCTACACCGACCTCGACGAGATGCTCGCCTCGGACATCGATGTCGTCTCGATCACGAGCTACCCGAATCAGCACCGTGCCCAGGCCGAGGCGGCGGCGAAGGCGGGCAAACACATCATCCTCGAAAAGCCCATGGCCCTGAACTGGGAGGACTGCCACGCGATCAACGCCGCCGTCGAAGCGGCCGGAGTGAAGGCCTGCGTCTGTTTTGAAGTGCGCTTCATCAGTCAGTTCCTCACCACGAGCAAGCTCATCGAAGAGGGGCTCATCGGCGAGATTCACTACGGTGAGGTCGATTATTATCACGGCATCGGCCCCTGGTATGGCCAATACCGCTGGAACACGACGGTGGAAAACGGCGGTAGCAGCCTGCTCTCGGCCGGGTGCCATGCCCTCGACGCCCTCCTCCTTTGCATGGGATCGAAGGTGGAAGAGGTCACCTCTTACGCGACGCAGTCGAAGCACGAGATTTTCCAAAAATACGAATACAAGACGACCTCGACCTCGCTCTTGAAGTTCGAAAATGGTGCCGTCGGCAAGGTCGCCTCGGTCATTGACTGCATGCAGCCCTACTATTTCCACACTCACCTCGTCGGCAGCGAGGGTAGTCTTCTCGACAACAAGTTGTATTCGAGCCGCTTCGGGCTGCGGGACAAGAAGTGGGCCGAGCTGCCCATGGCCATGGCCGATTCGGGCGATGTAGCGGATCACCCGTATCAGGCGCAGTTCCAGGCCTTTTTCGACGCGACCGACCAGGGCGAGGACATGCCGCGAACGAGCATGAAGGAATCGCTCGAGTCCTTCCGCGTCGTCTTTGCCTGCGACCGCTCCGCCGCAGAGGGGCGAGCGGTGAAGCTGAGCGAATTCGAGTGAGCGAATATTGCGTAGAACACCGCTTTTACCGGTGCCGCGCTTGCGAATCGGTCAACATGGGCCAAGGTGGCAATCCGGTAAATACCATGGCGATCACTTACCTTGAGGCTATCCGCGAAGCGCAGGCCAAGGCGCTCGCAGACGACGATTCTGTCTACATCTACGGACAGGATGTGGCGGCCTTTGGCGGTGCCTTCAAGGCGACAAAAAATCTCGCCGAGCGCTTCCCCGGTCGCGTCACCGACGCCCCCATCAGCGAAGACGCGATGATAGGCTCGGCCATCGGGGCTGCTATCGAGGGGATGCGGCCCATCATCGAGATGCAGTTTGCCGACTTTTCTTCCGTCGCCTTCAACCAGATCGTGAACCAGGCCGCGACCCATTATTTCCGCACCGGCGTTCCTCTGCCGCTCGTGGTGCGCCTCCCCTCGGGCGGGACCGAGGGGAGCGGGCCCTTTCACAGCCAGAGCCTCGAGTCCATCTACTCGCATTACCCCGGCCTCGTGGTGATGACCCCGGCCACGGTCGAGGATGCCTATTCCATGTTCCTCGAAGCTGTCGCGATCGACGATCCTGTCATCTTCTGCGAGCACAAATTCCTCTACTACCACCTCAAGGCCGACGCCCTCCCGACAGGGGATGCCCTGCCCGCCGGCCGTGCCCAGATCGTGAAAACGGGCCGCCATGCCACCATCGTCACCTACAGTGCGATGGTACACGAGTCTCTCAAGGCCGCCCACGAGCTCACCGCCGAGGGCTGGGACATCGAGGTCGTCGATCTCCGCACGGTGAAGCCGATCGACACCGACACCGTCCTCGGTTCCGTCGCCCGGACTGGCCGGCTCCTCTGCGTCAGTGAGGGATTCCCCTGGGGCGGCGTCACTGCCGAAGTCGTCTCACGGGTCGTCGCCGACGGCTTCCACCTCCTCGATGCCCCGCCGCAGCGGCTCAACTGCCGCGACACGCCCATTCCCTACCACCCCAATCTCTGGAAATCGCATCGCCCCACCTCGCAGAACATTGCCGAGTCGATGCGCAGCCTGCTCCATCTCTGAGCGGGGTATCTGTCATATGCGGGCTTGCCCGGCGACGAATTGCGGCTTGATTCCCGCCATGACCGGTCTGGACCAACTCCCCCTCTGCGATCCCACCTCCCTCCTCCGCTATCGCGACGGGATCTACGCCATCGATCTCCTCACCGCCGCGATCGTTGAGTTCCGCCTCTTTGACCATCTCCGCGATCAGCCCGGCACCCTCGAGGATCTCTGCCGCCATTTCGAATGGCATCCCCGTCCAGCCGATGTCCTGCTGACTCTCTGCCTTGGCAACGGCTACCTCGAGCAGGATGAAAATGGCGTTTTCTCGCCGAGCGGACTTGCTCGGGAGCATCTTTGCAATGATTCGCCCTGGGATCTCTCGGGTTACTACGCTTCGCTCCGCGATCGTCCCGTCGTCGCCGACTACGTCCGTGTCCTGCGCTCGGGACGGCCCGCCCACTGGAGCGGACTCGACGAGGCCGGGGATGACTGGCACGGCGCCATGCTGAAAGAAGAGTTCGCGAAAACCTTCACCGCCGCGATGGACTGCCGCGGCGTCTACCTCGGGAAAAAGCTCGCCGACACCCTCGCTCCGGAGTTGGCCGCCTCGGCGAGGCTGCTCGATATCGGCGGCGGCTCGGGGGTATATGCCTGCGCCCTCGCAGCGAACGCCCCGGCGCTCGTGGCCGTCGTCCTCGAGCAGGCCCCTGTCGATGCGATCGCGCGGGACCACATCGCGAAACGCGGACTCGCCGACCGGGTCACCGTCGCCACCGGCAACATGTTCACCGATCTCTGGCCGGAGGCCTGTGATCTCCATCTCTTTTCCAACGTCATGCACGACTGGGACGTCCCTGACATCCTCGGGCTCCTGCGTCGTTCGCAGGATTCCCTCGCTCCCGGCGGACTCGTCCTCATTCACGAGACCTTCCTCGATGCCGACAAGAAAGGGCCGCTCGCGGTCGCGGAGTATTCCTGCATCCTCGCGCACTCCACCCGGGGTCGCTGCTACTCGGTGGCCGAGATGAAAGACTACCTGGACCAGACCGGATTCCGCTTCCTCGGCCATCGTCTCACCGGCGGCGACCGCAGTGTCATCCTGGCCGAGCGGAAGTGAGATACACAAAAAACCGGTTGCGATCCTGAATTCCTCGGCGAGGTTTCCAGCCCGGTATCCACCAAGATTTTTAAATCGCGGGATGGAGCAGTCTGGTAGCTCGTCAGGCTCATAACCTGAAGGTCGTAGGTTCAAATCCTGCTCCCGCAATCTCTTTAAACCCTCTAGCTCAATGAGTTAGGGGGTTTTTTGGTATTTGGGCGTTTCTAGTGTAAATGAACAGTAAAACGGCCTAAATACGGCAGGAATACGCTAAAAGTGGCAGGAAGAGTGGCAGGAAAATCCAGGTCGATCCCGTTGGCGGTCTTCGTGGCCCTTCCCCGATAGACTCACGGATGCCCGCCATGGTCGCGCGGTGGCAGGAAGAGTGGCAGGAAAATGGCAGGAAAATGGCAGGAAAATACTCCCAGAAAGGCAATTAATGCCCTCGATTGCATCGGGAATGGCCTCAAATGCGGGCGGATTACCGGCAACAATGCCGACGATAGGGGAAACTACGGTGGCGGCGTCCACGATGACGGGCAGTTCGTGAGCCTGATCAGCATCCCGTCGGTCACGATGACGGGCAGTTCGTGAGCCTGATCAGCATCCCGTCGGCTATGGTAACACTGCCCAGAGCGTTACCGGCGCTTAGGCGCGATTCTGAGAGC
>Ga0209284_10005030_pt1 | contig 14169 bp, 6 predicted proteins | sample FRY03_FD_187211 | JGI IMG/M metagenome (GOLD analysis project Ga0209284, IMG submission 187211) | Freshwater microbial communities from Lake Fryxell liftoff mats and glacier meltwater in Antarctica - FRY-03 (SPAdes) (version 2) | ecosystem: Environmental > Aquatic > Freshwater > Ice > Glacier... | reverse complement strand
AAAATTATGGCACTACATTTGGATTCTCAAAAGGTGAATTCCTTTACTCCCAACGATTTCGGGGACTCGCCGGCTCAAAAAAAGTGGTTTTTCGGTGGTTTGGGACCCTGGAATGTTAAACTTGGGTTAGGAAACAGCGTGAAGCCTTTTCCCAAGCCTTGAAGCATGTTTGTTGAAGTTTCAAAACCATTCGAAAGAGAGATTCCTTTTTCAACTGCTGAGGTGTTTCTTCCCCCTAATGCAATAAAATCATCAGTCAGAAGTGCAGAGGAGCCTTTTTCGTAGTAATAAGCAGTTCTTAGCGGATTGGTGACCCCAGCCGCCCTTCCCGTATTCAACATCTGAGGTATTCTTGAAGCTCCATTTGCTATTCCTCCAACACCTGAGGCAAGACCAAGCCCTGCATCAACAAGGTTCGAAGTGCTTCTTGAAACACCTGTTGACTGAATCGCCTGTGATGTGAGGGAGTCAACCTCGTTTCCAGTTATGGCCTGTCTGAACCCTGCTTGGATTGTATCAATACCATGTAGTGCCACGGCTCCCCCAGCGACGGCACCGACTCCAGTCCACGAAGTTGCAGCTCCTATTGAAACTCCCACAGCAACCTCCGCAATCCCTCCTAGCGCCTTCACAACTCCCCACGTCTGATTCCAACTCCACAATCCAAATGGATCGTTATTAGAAATCGGGTTCCCGTCTGCGTAGGCGAACCAGTTCGATCCACCGCTGAAGCCAATCGGATCGGAATTCAGGAAGCGCATTAGATATGGACTGTAGTAGCGGGCGCGCATGTTGAGCAGCCCATTCGCATCCGTTTGGATGCCCCATTGCCCGTTATATTGGAATGGGGTGGCCATGTCGCCCTGCTTCCAGAAGCAGATCCCGTAGGCGGAATACTCAGCTTTTCCGATCACTGCGCCGCTATCGTTTGTGCGGACGATGGTGCTGCCGACTTGGTCGTAGTGATATGTTTTGGTTTGTTCGGCTTGGTCCACTTCGTAAAGCAAGCCGAGGCCGTAAACGTAGTAGGTTTTACTGCCGTCTGGGTGATGCCTGACGAGTAAGCGACTCATCGCCGAGTTTGGATCTATCACGTCCCGGGTAGTGCTACTGGAAGTGGTGGTGGTGCGGCGCACTCCTTCGGCGTCATAGGTGTAGCTCAGGCCGTCCGCACTGGTGAGTTGGTTGCGAGAGTTGTAGGTGAGGTTGAGGTGGCCAGAGTCTTGCCGGATTGGGCCGTTGGTCATGTTCCCGTCAGCATCGTGGGTGACGGCTTGGCCGTTGACGGTGGCGAGGCGATTGTCGTCATCGTAGGTGCCTGTGAAGGTGGGATGTTGCCAACCGCTTTGCACGAGGGGAGCGCGGAAGCGGCGGTCGATTTGACTGGCTGCATCAAAATCGAAACGCAAGTAGGAAATGAGTTTCCCACCGGAGGTTTCGCGGATGGAGGTGAGTTGATCTGCTGCATCTCGTGCCAAAGCGGCAGTTGTGCCGTTCGGGCGGGTGATGCCTATGAGTCTGCCGAGACGGTCGTATTGGTAGGTGGTGACACGGCCGTTCCAATCGGTGACGGTGGCGAGCAGGTTGCGGGCATTGTAGGTGTAGTTGACTTGCTTGCCGTCCGGATAGGTGATGCGGGTGAGGTTGTTGTTGGCGTTGTATTGGTATTGAAGAAGGTCGCCGTCCGCATTGGTGTAGGTTTTCAATCTACCACGTTCATCGTAGGTGCGGGCGATGATGGCACTGCCCTCGGTGACGATTTTTAGTAGCCCGCTGGTATCGTAGCCGTAGGTGATGGTTCCGGTGGGATCAGCTTTACTCGAAACGAGGTTCTTGCTGTTGTAGGCGAGCGTGGTTGTTTGGAGTGATGGCTCGGTGATGGTTTTGGCAAGGTTGTTGTTCCAATAGGCCATCGAGGTGACCTTCCCACTAGGTGTGGTGGTGGAGGTAGGGCGGCTGGAGTCGTCGAACGCGAAGGTGTAGTTCTTGGCTCGGCGGTTGCGGAGGAGGGTTTGATTGCTGTTTCCATCAAGGGTGGAGTTGGAGTAGTGGCTCAGCGCATTGGTGGTGCGGGTTTTCTCACCTCGAGCATTCCATGTGAATTGGGTAGTGCGGTTGAGTGGGTCTTTGACTTGTGTAGGCTGGCTGTTGGAATCAAAGGTGGTCTCGGTGATGCGGTTGAGCGGATCTGTTGTGGTGATGGGGCGGCGGGCGGCATCATATCCGGTGGTTACTGTGTGGCCTAAGGAATTACTAGCCGTGGTCGCCCAGTCGCGTAGGTCGTAGCCTGTGGTGATGACGTTGGTTCCGGCAGGTAGAGCGGGCTGCGTGCTCGTAAGATGCTTGCCCTCCGCGTTATAGGTATGGGTGGTGACGTTACCTTTGGCATCGGTGGTGCTTTGTAGATAGCCGCTGTTATCATAGGCATGGGTGATGATCGCTGCGGGGTCGCCTGGCACTGTTGGAAGGGTGCTAGTGAGCAGCTGGCGGCGCTTGTTGTAGGTGTTTGTTGTGGTGCGGCTTTCGGCGTCCGTCGCAGTGAGCGTGTCGCCACGAGCGTTGTTGGTGAAGGAGTGGAAGGTGCCGTCGTGAGAGGTGATTTTGTTTACATTGCCCCATGCGTCGTAGGCGGCGGTGGTGGTTTTGTTTTCTGCATCGGTGACGGTTTCCGGGAATCCATTCGGCTTGTAGCTGTAGCTGGTGAGATGCCCTAGCGGGCTGGTCACAGTTTGAAGCTGATGCTGAGTCGTGTAAGCGTAGAGGGTATCCTTGCCACGCTTGTCAGTCATGCGTTGGAGGCGAAGTGCTGTGTCGTAGTAATAATAGGCGTGAAAATTCCGCGCATCCCATTCTTCGATCAGGTTGTTATCCGCGTTGTAATACCAGTCGATGCGCTCGCTTTTCGGGGAGGTGTGAGCGGTGCGGCGGTCTTGTCCGTCAAACTCGGTGATGTCGGATTGTCCGAGGGCGTTCTTGGAGCCGATTGATCTTCCACGAGAATCATAGTAGTAGGAAATGGTTCCGCCGATCGGGTTTTCCTCAATGTTGCAGTACCCACTGTAATAGAGGTTGTAGGTGCGGGCCGCTTCCCCTTTGTTGCGCTGGACGATGACTCTGCCTTTGGAATCATAGTCGTTTTCCACGACGGTGCGGTTCTGCGGGTCTTTGACAGAGGTGACGCGGTGGGCTGCATCATATCCATAGGTGGTGGCCTTGCCTTCCGCATCCGTGACGGATGTGAGATCCTCGCCGGTGTAGCCGAAGCCTACTGAGCGGCTTGTGCTGTCCGATACCGAGGAAATTTTCGAGCCGCTCCAGTTGAATGTGAGGGTTCGTGCGAAAGCATCGGTGACGGTGGAAAGTTTTCCTGAGGAATAGGCAAATTGCTGGGTCTTTCCGAAGAGGTCTGTAATGCTGCCGATTTTTCCATCAGTAAGAAAGGTCATGGTAGAGCCATGCCGCTGGGTGAGGGTGAAGTAGGCATTGGCACCGCTGCCGTTGCGGGCGAGGGTTAGGTTCATGCCTGCGGGCGGCACGAAAGCTCCATTGGGCATTTCGATGAATTCGAGGGTCTTGTTGCCAATGGTGATCGCTACGGCTTTGTAGCGTAACTGATCTACAGCCCAGTTTATAGCGAGGGCGGCAGTGGCCCATTCCTTTGCAGTGGTGTGGTTTCGGCTGAGATCGGCGGCAACGGCGAGGGCGGCAAAGAAAGGTGCGGCCTGATATGAGGTGGTGGCACCGAGTCCTGCTTTCACACTGCTGCGGGTGGTGGCAGAGATGTCATAGTTGTGAGTCCAGCCGAATCCGAGTCCAGAGGTGTTGTTGTATGCGGCGTTGGAGTTGTAGGAGCGGGTGAAGTTAATTCCCGCCGGATCACCACCGCCGAGGGTCAAGTCGGTCACATCGGAAACCCAAGCGCCGGTGGCGACATCCACGGGATCGCCGAAGGTATGGGCGGGAGTGGTGTGAGGTGTGGTGGGGATCGCTAAATTCGAGGTCGAAGACAGATAAGCAGGATTGCTTTTGAGCCATGCAAGAAGTTCAGATGTTGAGACGGCTCCGGGCTGACTATTGTAGCCGCCGTAGTTGGAGCCGATAAGCATGCTGATACGGGTCGGTTCCTCCAAGGCGTAGCCAAAGCCGGTGTATTGGTTGAGAACCAGCTTTCCGCTGTGGGGCATCAGGGCGCGGCTGTTGCTGTTGGCGTTGAGCGCGGATCCTACTGCGGTCTTAACATCCGAGGGCCAATCCGCTGAAAGTTCGGAATTAACGGTGGTCCAATTGGCACCGGTGGCGCGGTAGATGCGCTGGCCAGCTTGGTTAGCCAGATATGCCATTTTCACCGTGGAGGTGGCACTGAGTCCGGTTCCCTGCATCTGTTCGAGCACGCCGTGTTCCATGGCACTGGCGAAGGTAGTGGTGAGGCGGGAAGCATTATCAGCTTCCGAGAAATTTGTCGTGCGGTGGTTGCGAGCAGAGAAAGCCAAGCCAACGTCGATGTAGAAGGCTATAGAACCGGAAGAGAATGAGCGTTCTTGGCCGACCCTGCCGAACTGATGGTGGTTCAGCGGAATCGTATTGATGAGGCCGGTTATGACCTGTTCCGACAGGTGGCATTGGTGAAGCCAGTTGAGGCCCATGATATTGAGCGATTCTGTGCGCACACGCCAATCGTTGTCGGTCAATCCTGCCCTGCGGTAGGTATCGAGTTGTTCCTGCCTTGCGCGGGAAAGACGGTCGGGGTTTCCGAACGAGTAGATGATGGCGTAGGCGCAGTCGTCACCCTTGAGGTATTTCTTGGTTTCCGACTGATTTGTCTTGCCAGCTTTTGTAACTGTGTAGGTGCTACCGGATTTGACCAGCTCGTAATGGTTGTGAGTCACACCTAATCGAAGGTCAAATTGCGTGACTCCGGACGGTATGCTGAAGGTCGATCCGACGAGAGTTTCATCGAGATAAATCCGTCCGGTATTGCCCGTAAATGTCAGTGAAAGTTTCCTCCCACGCAGGCCGGAGAGATTGAGAGGAGTGGTGGGATTAAAGTAGGTGCTGGTCCATGATGTGCCGTTCCAGATGCCCGCCCGGATTTCGAGCTTGGACATGTGGACTATTGGGATGGCCGACCATGTCTCGAATGGAAGCCATTGAGAAGCGGCGTAGGAATCTGGATAGATCGACTTGATGCCGCCGGTGTTGCTGGTGGACCATGGATCGAGATTAGTGTAGCTCTCCATGTCGATGGTGGTCGATTCCGTGATCCGCTCGGAATGCCGCCAGTCATGGTTCGCCTTCACCGCCTGGATGAAGTTCTGGGTTTGGGTGGTGAGGCGGCTGGAGAGTGCTGAATAGTTCAAACCGCTCACCCAGCGAGCGCCGTCGCCAGAATTCACCGAGCCGCCTGCATCCGTGAGAATCTGGCTGCGCGTGTAGCCGGTGGCGGTCGCAAGATCCAAGCCGCTGCGGATCGTCTGGAATTTGTAGGACGGTGAGAGCTTTTTTCCGTTCAGTTCCACCCAGACATGCGGGATACTGAAAAAGTTCACACCCGATTGACTAAAACCGTCCACATAGGGATAGCCTCTCGGAGTCAGAAATTCGTAGATGGTCAGGTTTTGCCTGTGGGCAGCTGTGGGAAAACCACTCGGAGCACCGCCGCTTGGGAAATAGTAAGCGAGCAATTGTGCGTTAGTCCAATGAGAGAAAGGGCTGGTGGAGATACCGAGCCATTTCGCCATCTCGCTGTAGCTAAATCTGCAGGGGCCGTATTTATAACTCGGATTCAATCCCGCCGCACGGAGAAGTGATACGAGCAAGGCGCATTGATCGTGTTCGTTGCCGCTTCCTTCCAGCAGGGTGAGATGAGCACCCTTTTTCGATCCGAAATACGCTTCGAAGCGAATGAAGTTGTGAATGTATTCGAAGATTTTGACCAGATCGTTGCGTAAACCGCGAGCAAGAGCCTCAATCTCCGGCGTGACTTCGTCCGCTTCGTTACCGCCAGCCGTGATACTCATGGGCGCGAAGGCAATCGGAGGCGATGCCTCCGCCTCGCTCAACGATTCAGCCGCCTCTTGGTCTGACAAAGGTTCGGCCTGTTCCTGCTCGTCCGTATTCACCGAACGGGATGCTCCCGGCTGTGCCAGCCATTCGGCGGCATTCTCCGGAGGGCCGCCGCCTTGGAGCCAGCCTGGGTTGTCTTCATTCTGGGCGTGAGCCGGAAGCACAGCCGTCAACAGAATGGCAAAGGAAAGGGAAAGATATTTCATGGAAATGGATGTCGGTTATTGGGCGTTGAGCAGGTTGCCTTCTTCGTCGGGTGTGTAGTCTCCAGCTCCGACGGGAGAGGTGACACCGGTGAGTCGGCCCACAGGATCATAGGCGTAGCTGGCGGGTTGGCTGGCGGGTTGGCTGGCGTTTGCAGCCGAGTAGTCGGTGTTCGGGTTCAGGCCGAGTTCCGCCTTGTCCTTGTTGGTCAAACCGTCCGGTTGTAAACTGGCATTCGGATTGGCGATGTTGAGGCCGCCGAAGTGGAAGAGTTCCCAGCCGTCTGGAAGCCCGTTAGAATTTGAATCCCCGCCCGCGCTGTTCTTGTCGAGCGGGTTCGTGAAAAGGTTTTCCACCTCGTAGTAGTTAGGGATGCCGTCGTTGTCGAAATCCGCGTCCCTTGCCTGTTGCAGGGTTGTGACGCCTGTGTCGTCAGCGTAGTGGAGCCTCACAAAGAATTTCTCCTCCCCTTGGGTGTTGATTCCGTAGCTTTTGAGTCCGGTTCCGAATTCTACCAACGGAGCGTAGTTCCAACTGACCAGATCAAGGCTCCATTGAAGGAAGTATGTCCGCATGGTTACGCCTGACCAATCGGCGTTCCAAGTGCTACTGGCTCCCTCGGTGAACGACATCTGTGGCTGTGGTTCCGGGGTCGCGCCAATCATGTTAGACGCGGCGAGAATGAGGACGCTGTATCGGAAAAGTTGTCGTTTCATGGTTGCGCCCCTCCTTCAAGTGCTTGCACGCCTCTTGGCGATGGCGTGTTTCTTTTCCAGAACTGGATGGTGACATCATTGGGCTTCGGAGGATTCGCCAGCAGGTAGGCTTTACGCTCGGCGCGGGCTTTTACGCGGGCGTGGGGTAGGCTTCCTCCATTCTCGCGCCTTCCTTGCGGTAGAGGTCGTGGATTTGCTCCAAAGTATCCATCGCGGGACTTTCTGCGTCGCCATCAACGACGACGAAGGCGGGGCCACCTTCGGCAAAGTCGGGCATTTCCGGGATTTCCGGGATTTCCGGGATTTCCGGGATTTTCGGCCCTTTGTATTCTATGCCCCGCGCTTCGGCCATTTCCCTCCAGCGGCGGGTGTCGATGCCGCCGATTCCCATCAGAAGACCGCAATCGTAAAGAGTGCCGTCTTCGGCGTCCTTCACCCGATAGGTGGAAAAGCCGCTGAAATGGTTGAAGTCGAGATTGCTCCAAGCGGTGACTTCATCGCCGACTTTTCCATTCGGATAGATGCGGAGAAATGTGCGGTTGTGGTCATAGACCGTCGCGGACAGAAACACGAGTTCGGTGCCCCGATACTTTTCTCTCAGTTCCGCCAATCTAGCCAAAACTGCCGGATCGTCAGGTGGCAGCGTGGGAAGCGGCGGGGGTGGATCGGGGAGGTGTGGATCTTCGACGACCTGCACAGTGACGTTGATCGTGCCGGTGATGGGTGGAAGATCGTGCATTTCCGGGGCTTCCGTCACGTCCATGCGGGTGGTGCGGGAACTCAGGATTTTCAGGTCGAGAGGCTCAGGCTTCGGAATCGGGGCGGAGGGCGTCCCGTCGGTGATCGGAACGGGAATCTCAACGTCCCATTTGGTGGCGATTTCCTGGGCGTTCAGGCTCGTGAACCAGAGGCAGATGGAAAGAACCGGAGCAATTCTTGATGATGGTTTCATAGGAAGGCTGGATGAGTCCTTCCAGGTGGACGGGGAGCTTGAAAGTCGCAGCTAGACGACCGCGATGGCCTTTGGTCACCTCCTCGAAGGCAGGCGGCTTGGACATGCGCCTCCCCGGCCGTTTGGTCGGTTTGGCGGCATCGTTGCGGTCGATGCCGACCGCTAGAGCTGCGAGGTTTCAAGGTCTCCATCCACCGGAGTGGACAACTGAAACTCCATGTAAAGTGGTCGGAGTTGGCAAGTGAAATTTTAGTAAAATTGGCACAATTTTCCTACGCCCCGTTCTCGCAGGTCTGGAATTCGCTAAAATGGGGTCAGCGAAAATGGGGTCAGGGTGCAAATCTTGACAAAATGCCTGTCAAATCTCCGTTTTCCAAGCATCACCGAGAAATGCCTGCATTTCGGAAGGCAGCTTAGCCTTCGTTTTCCCCCGATTGAACCGTCGGAGTTGTTGGCTCACGTTCGCTGCGCTGCGCATCGATAGCTTTGCGGCGATCCAATCCTGTGACACCGTAGTTCGTTTCCAAAGCAGCTCGGCCAGAGCGAGCTTCCGGGGATCGGATCCCTTCAATGCAGCTAGATCCTTGGCGATGAGGCCTGCCGCTTTGAGACCATCAGCCAGCCATCGCTCCGCCTGTTCCTCGCTGTGCGCCGTCACCTGCGGGGCCTTCCGGTAGGCCCGCGACGTCCTCTTCCGCTCCTTCATCAGCTTTCCCGCAAGCTCGCGCAGTTTTCCGGCGAACTCCTGACTACCCCAATACCAACCGCGCCGCAAATGGCTGCACCGGGCATCCACATCCTTTGCGATCACCGGCATCCCGCACTTCTTGATCTCCTCCTCCAATGCGCGGCGATCCAGGCGCTCCACCATCCGCCGGCGGCCAGCCACCGTGTCCGGCAGATCGAAGCGTTTCAGTCCCTCCTCCGCGGCCAACCATTTCGGGCGCTTCCCGGGTGGCAAGGAAAAACCGGCGGTCGTCGTCGTCATGGAAAATCGTCTCCCGCCGGTTGCCGCGCGCCATCACGTGGTAATAGGCACCGGGGAATTCAATACGGAGACTCCTTGGCATGGCCGAAGCGTAGGAGAGCGGGATTTTTGTCAAGTTTTGCACCCTGACCCCATTTTCCCGCGGATTTTTTCCTGCTGGGCGATGACACGGTGTGCTCGGAAAAAAAAGGCCGGAGACGGATAAAAATTAAAAGAGGATCAAACGTTGTGACGCTTACTCACACCGATGACCAACCTACCTCCTTGTCACGCTGCCCCCCGCGCAAACGATTGCTCGATTCGAACGCCTCGAATGTTACGACCCCGCGCTTTCGCGCCAATTCTTACCCTTCTCGCCATCTTCGCGTCCGGTGCGGAGAGCGCTGAGACCGGTGCGGGCGGTTCCGGGGAGGAGTGGCCAAAGCTGGAGGTCACCCATTCCTGGTTCGCCAACTCGCACGCGGACAAGCGGTTCATGCCGCAGGGGATAGAGGGCATGTTCGTGTCATCGGATGGCACCACGTTCACCAACATTTTCTGGGAGGAAGGCGGCGGAAATGTGGCGGTGATCGGCACCGAGGGTGATGTCCACCCGCGTCCGGACCAGCCGGGCTACCACGGCTGGGGCCGCAGCGGAGGAAGGGCTGTGGCTGCGAACACGAAATACGTTTATTTCTCCCAGCAGACTAACAATGAGGGCGGGGGTCTGAAAAATGCGGAAAACTGGCCGCCCGAAGGCAAGACTTGGTATGGCATCAGCCGCCGCTCCCGCGAGAATATCGGCAAAGGCCCCCCGTTTGCCGGGGGAATGGGCGGAAAGGACAGCCCGGCCGGCTGTTTCCTCCCTGTCCACGAGGTCGATGTTTCCACCAACGAAAATCTCGCAACCCTCCGCGCCCTTTGCGCCAACGAGACCGAGGTGTTTGCGGCTTCCGGCTACGACAACCGCATCCGGGTCTATGATGCGGAGGACATGACCTTGAAGCGTGACTGGGAGGTCGAAAACCCGTGGCAGATCGCCCTCGACGGTGAAGGCGCACTCTGGGTGGCCATTGGCGCGGACGCCACCGAAGTCCACCGCTACGATGCGAAAGGCAAGCGCCTCCCCCAGACGATCACTTTGCCCGCAGGCAGCCGTTTGGGCAGTTTCTGCATCGATTCAAAAGGCCGCATGCTGATCGGAGACGTGGGCCAGGACGAGCGTGTGCTGATCTACTCGGACATCACAACCACGCCCAAGCCGTCCGGAACCTTCGGCTCCAAGGGAGGGATCTTCTCCGGCACACCCGGCGCAATGGAGCCGCTCAAGTTCAGCCAGGTGCGCGGCATCGGGGTGGATGCCGAGGGATCGATCTACATCGCCAACACGCAGTACCGCACCACGGGTCCGGGTATCTGGCTTGAGAAATACTCGCCCGATGGCACCCTGGGCTGGCGCCGCCATTGCGTCGTCTTCACGGACAGCAGCACTGTCGATCCCGTGTCTGACGGGGAGGTGTTCTATGGCATGACGGAGCGCTATGATGTGGATCTGTCGAAGCCGCCGGGGCAGGAGGCCACCCTGAGCGCATTCACCGCCAATTTTTACAAATATCCCCATGATCCCCGTTTCGTCATATACGACAATTCCGGCGTTTATGTCCGCACGCTCGATGACCGGAAATTCGTCATCACCACCGGGATGGGTTCAGGACAATCGGCGTTCTGCATTTACCGTCTGGCTCCGGAAACGGATGGCGAGGTGCTGATCCCGTGCGTCGTCTGGGCGAACTCCCCGAAATTCCCGCACGCTCCTGAAGGGAACTGGATGTGGCGCGACGCGAATGGTGACGGCCAGTTCGACGCGGGCGAATACACCAAGACCAATGTGCACGACGCTTACGGCGGAAACAGTGCTTTCATCGATGTGCGCGGCGACATCTGGATGACCTGCTGGGGGCCGCTCCGCAAGATCACCTACGAGGGCATTGATGAGCACGGGGTCCCGAAATACGGTCCGGAGTTTTCCACCATCGAGGCTCCGGAACCGATTACCGGGATACGCCGCGTCCGCTATGATGTGGAAAATGACGTCATGTATCTGGCCGGAACCAGCAACGACAAAACCCATCATTGGAAATCCATGGGAGTCCACCTGTGCCGCTATGACAACTGGAGCAAGGGCAACCGCACTGCGGCATGGCACGTGGTTTGCACCCATAAGCCGAATGACAATTGCGAGCCGATTTCCTTCGATGTCGCCGGGGACTATGTGTTTGTCGCCAATGCCGAGCGGGGCAAGGTGGGCGAACGTGAAATTTCACGCGGGCATATCAGCGTCTATCACAACAAGACGGGTGCGATCGTGGGTTACATCGAGCCGCCCGCCGACTGGGGTGTCGGCTGGATGGACGCGGTGGAATGCCTCAGCGTTCACCGCCGCAAGAACGGTGAGTATCTGATTCTCCAGGAGGAGGACGGACGCAGCAAGAATCTGCTTCATCGCTGGACTCCGGCGGCTTCGAAATGATAATTCAAAACAGACCCACGCAAAGCTTATGAACACGCCTCTTTCAAAACCACTACGGTCCGGTATCCGGGCTACGCTCGCGATCTACCTCACCGGGATGATTGCGCTATCCGCCGCGCCGCCCGTGCCGGTGATCTTCGATACGGACATGGGGGGCGATTGCGACGATGTCGGAGCGCTCTTTGTCCTGCATGGTGCCTTGGAGCTCGGGGAGGTGGACTTGCTGGCGACCATGGGCTGCGTGTCCTCGGACGCCATCGCCCCGGCCATCGACGGGATCAACACCTGGTTCGGGCGGCCCGGAATCCCGGTCGGCACCTTGAAAGACCCCGGGCTGCTGGAGGGGCCGCATTACACGGGTGAGCTGGCGAAACGCTACCCAAGCCGGTTTTCCAGCAGCAAGGACTACCCGGACGCGGTGCGGCTCTACCGCGAGGTGCTCGCCGCGCAGCCGGACCAGAGCGTAGTGATCGTGGCGGTGGGGCCGCTGCGGAACATCGCCAACCTGCTCAAATCCGGCCCGGACGCGGCCAGCGATCTGGACGGTGCCAAGCTGGTGGAGCGGAAGGTGAAGCGCCTCGATATCATGGGCGGCGTGTACCCGCCGCAGTCAACCAAGGACGCGGAATGGAACTTCGCCCAATGTGCGCCCTCGGCGGCGAAGGTTTGCAAGGATTGGCCGACGCCTATCCTTTTCAATGGCGAAGGCGGCTCCACCCTTTCCGGGCGCCGGGTGACCTACGAGATGCCGGAACACAACCCGCTGACGATGGCCTACACGCTGTATCCGGGGACCGGCTATGCTGGCGACCGCATGAGCTGGGACCCTATTTCCTGCCTCGTCACCGCGCGCGGCGCGGCGCCTTGGTATGAGGTGGTGGAGGGTGGCCGGAACATCGTGGCCCCCGAGACCGGCAGCAACCGCTGGGAGAAGGTCGAGGGCGGACGGCATTCCTACCTCGTCCTGAAGTCTTCGAAACAGGAAGTCGAGGCGGCGCTCGAAGACTACATGGTCGCGGGAAAAGGGCGGCCTGCGGACCTGAAGTTCAACACCGCCTATTATGGGATCAAGGGAGGCACCTGCCAATTTTCCGGAGCCGGTGATAACACGGCGCGCAAGGCCTTCGATGGGGATGGCAAGACCGCGTGGCACCACAAGGCGGAATCCACCTGGCTGCAATGCCGGTTCGGCGAGGGCACGCGGCATTTGGCCACCTCCTACGCGGTCACCGCAGACAACGCGGGACGCCTCCCCAGCGCGTTGGCCCTCTCGGGCTCGAACGATGGCGGTGCCACCTGGACCGTGCTCGACGAACAGAGCGACGCGGGTTTCACCGCCGGGGTGGTTCGCCGCGAGTTCCCGATCACCGAGCCTCGGAAATGGAACCTCTTCCGCCTCCAGTTCACCGCCGCCGACCCCGGGGAGGGGGTGCAGATCGCCGAGATCGAACTCCTCGAACACATCCGCTGTCGGTCGAACTCCGGCGTCCGCAGCATCGCCCTGGACCACCAACAGTTGACGCTCCGCACCGGCCAGCGAGCCACCCTAAACGCCTCCCTCGCCCCGCTCGACAGCTGGGAACGGGAGGTCGTTTGGACCAGCAGCGACCCGGCGGTCGCGGAGGTGCGGCGGATCGGCGAGCAGAGCGCAGTCGTAGTCGGGAAGGTGCCCGGTGCCGCTACCATCACCGCCAACGTCGGCGGTGCGAACGCACCAGTCACGGTGACCATTACGCCCTCACCGCTACCCGCCGGGTGGGAATACCTGGAACTGGGCGACCCGCCGATGCCGGGCGCGATCGAGGTCGGCGGGGGCAGCTTCACGATCACCGGCAGTGGTCATGCGATGAGCGCCTTTTGGGAACGCGTGCGCGACCAGGGCAGTTACGTCCACAGACCTGCGGGAGGTAACTTCGCGCTATCGGCCCGCCTGCGCCAGATCGCTCCAGAGGTCGGTGGCCCCGCCTACCAATGGGACAGCCGCCCTCCCACCGCCTCCGGTCTGATGCTCCGCGAATCGCTCAACGATCCCCTGAGCCGCTTCGTGTTGATCCAAGTCGAAGCCTCCGGCAAGCTCGTCGCCCGCTGGCGTGATACGATCAGCCAGGATGACAACCAGAAGCAAGAACTGGGTAAGGTGGAGCTGCCCGTATCCCTAAAACTCGTCCGCCAAGGGAAGTCCGTGCAGGTTTTCACCTCCGCCGACGGACTAAGTTGGGGCGACCCAAAATTCACGTGCGAAACGCTGATTGGCGAGGGTGCATCGATAGGCATGTTCGTCTGCTCGGGCAACACCTTCGCCACCACCACCGCCCGTTTCGACCGCGTCCAGGTGGGCGATTGAGCCGCTCCGCAATCCCTTCGCGGCGGATCTTCACTCGCGGCCGGCGAAGGCTATTGAAAGGTTCAAAAATTGTTTCAATGGTAAGCGAAAGGCGACCCCTCTTTTTGCGGCTGGGGCGGGGTCGCGAAGATCGGGCGTGGCTGATGCTCAGGAGGCTTTCCTGACTCGGCGGGCTGTGGCGATGGCTGACGGGGTCAGCCCGGCGGCGCGGCCGGGGCCGTGTGTGACGAGGGCTTTCATCGCTTCGGTCAGGTAGGCGCGTAGGTCGAGTCCTTGCCGCTTGCAGTTCTCGGGTGAGGGCGTAGGTGATGGCCTGGCCCATGAGGCTTTTGGGGAAATGCCGGCTTCTGATCTTGTCGAGATAGCAGCGGATGAGACGCAGGCGCGGAGCGC
>Ga0209284_10005028_pt1 | contig 14174 bp, 7 predicted proteins | sample FRY03_FD_187211 | JGI IMG/M metagenome (GOLD analysis project Ga0209284, IMG submission 187211) | Freshwater microbial communities from Lake Fryxell liftoff mats and glacier meltwater in Antarctica - FRY-03 (SPAdes) (version 2) | ecosystem: Environmental > Aquatic > Freshwater > Ice > Glacier... | reverse complement strand
TCCGGTTGCCACCAATGGAGACACGGCTTACGTTGTCCACATCGGCAACTTTCGGCGTCCGCTGATCGCCTTTCCCGCCGGAGGCCAGGCCGGTCGTGATGAAGCGATTCGGTTTCTCGGCGATGCGTTCGGCGACTTTTCGGAGACAATCGCTGTCCCCGCGACAAGCGGCCCATTCGGCTATTTCGGAGACGCGCCGTCCGCCGTGCCGCTGCGCTCGTGTCCGCATCCGAATATTTTTGAGAACCCGAAAGCTGGCCAGCCGCAGGTTGTCCAACTCCCGGCTGCGTTGAACGGCATCATTACCGCGCCGCAAGAGGTGGACCGATTTCGCTTCAGCGCGAAGCAGGGAGACCGGCTGCAGTTCCGCACCTTCGCCGCCGCAATCGGATCGCCGATTGATGCCCGACTGGTGCTGCGAACGGTCGATCCCGATGGCAAGCCGGGCGCGATCGTACTGACTGCCGAAGATGCGCGACTCACCGACCATGACATCTTCGGTACCGTTTTCCGGAGCGGTGGCGGCATGCGAGAGATCCTCGATCCGTCGATCTTCTGGGACTGCGGGGCCGATGGCGATTACATCCTAGAAATCAGTGATTCGAGCGACCAGGGCGGGCCATTGGGCGTCTATCGCGTGGAAGTTGCGCCGCCGCGTGACAGCCTCTTCGTCTACCTGCCGTCGGGCGAAACCGAGGCGCCGGGGATGCTTTCGGTGCATCAAGGGAGTTGTTTCACAAAGGTCTTCAGCTTTGCGCCGGGACAGGGAAGTCAATTTCAGGGTGACTTGGAACTGATCCCGCACGGACTGCCGGAGGGCGTGCGCCTCCTGCCTCATCGCATTCCAGCGGGATCGACGAATTGGCCGGTGCAATTCACTGCCGAAGCATCGGTGAAACCGGGTTGCGCAGCGATCACGCTGGAGACCCGACCGGTCGACGCCTCGAAAAAACTCGAAACGATCACGCAGCAGAACATTCCGTTCATCTGCCATCCCGGCGGCGATGGCTGGCGCGTGGTGCAATTGGATCGCTTCATCCTGGCCGTGACCGATCCACTTCCCTTCCGCATCGAACTCTCTTCACCGCAGACGCCGCTGGTCCGCGGCGGAGAAGTGGCGATCCCCACGAAGATCATCCGCCAGCCGGGCTTCGATGGACCGGTTTCGTTTCAGGTCAACTGGCTCCCTGAAGGCGTTGATAAGGGAGGCCCTGTGATTGTGCCTGCAGGTCAGACTGATGGCGTGTTGCGTCTCTCCGCTGGCCCGAACGCAAGGCTCGGAACCTGGCGAATCGCGGTGACTGGCAAGGATGATTTACGCGATGAAGGGGCCAATAACTCCGGCGGCTATTCGTTGTCGTCGGAGATGATTGACCTGACCGTCGCGGTTCCGTTCCTAGAACTCGCCAGCAAACTGGAAAGTATCCGTCGCGGCGAGAAAAAGAAATTTGTCTGGACCGTCCAGCACAACAGCCCGCTTCCCGGCCCGGCCGAAGTTCGCCTGCTCGGACTGCCGACCGGTTTGCGCGTGATCGAACCGCTCCCCGCATTGACTGCCGATACGAAAGAGATCGCCTTCGAGGTCGAAGCGACTGACGAGGCGCTCCTCGGTCGCACTGGCGAACTCACGTGCGCGGTTGTCTTCCGGGTCGGCGAACAGGAGATCGTCCAGCGCACCGGCAAAGGCGCGCTGCGGATTGATCCACGACTCTAATGTTGGCCATCTTCGAATCATCTATCACAAACTTTCCACTCAGTTGGCGGCTCCAAAATGCATCGATTTCTTACATTGAAGCTTGTGGCATTGTCCTTGCTGATCACGACAGCGGTCCGCGCGGATGACTCGGTCCGCGCGGATGACTCGGTCGTGCCGCCGAGTTTCCGCCAGGACATCATGCCGATCTTCTTTCGAGCGGGATGCAATTCCGGCGGATGTCACGGAGCGGCCCGCGGGAAAGATGGCTTCATGCTTTCGCTCTTTGGCTATGACCCGGCGGGCGACTATCACCGGATCGTCAACGAGATCGCGGGGCGCCGCGTGAACACGTCGGTGCCTGAGCAAAGTCTGCTGCTGCTCAAGGCCACCGGGGCCGTGCCCCATACGGGCGGAAAACTGTTCGACGACCGGAGTGAGCATTACCGGACCATCGCAAACTGGATTGCCGCCGGGTCTCCCGACGATGCCGTCAACGTGCCTGAGACCGTAGGGATCGAACTCGTCCAGAACAGCTTTGTCTTCGAGGGAGGGGCCGGAAAAGACGCGGTGCGAGTAGTCGCTCTCACCAGCGATGGAGTCAAACGAGACGTCACGGCGCTGGCTCGGTTCACAACCAATAATGCGAGCGTCGCGGCCATCGACGAGCACGGTCAGATCACTACCGGCCACCCGGGCGACACGCATGTTTTCGCACGCTACAGTCGCTTTTCCGTCGGAGCCAGCGTGATTGTGCTGCCCCAGGCCGACAGCTTTCAGTGGCCGAATCCCATGGCCGTCAACTACATCGACGAGCACGTCTTTGATCGCCTGCAGAAATTGCGCATCGTACCGTCGGACCTTTGCGATGACGAGACTTTTCTGCGACGCGTCACGCTCGACCTCAACGCTCGCCCGCCGACGGTCGAGGAGTACCGGGCCTTCATGGCCGAGACGCGTGTTGACAAACGCGAGAACAAGATTGACGAACTGCTCAGCGACGACGCATTTGCAGATTTCTGGACGACATTGTGGGGCGAGCAACTGCGAGTTGTGGGCGGCAACTACGCGCCGCAGGCTACGCACATCAAGGCGGCCGATGCGTTCTACGAATGGATTCGACTGCAGATGCGCAGCCGTCGTCCGCTGAACGAGTTCGTGGCGGAGATGGTTCCGGCATCGGGCAGCAATCTCAGCAACGGCCCGGCCAATCTCTACACCATGCTCGTTCACGACACGCGGATTTCGCCCAAGGCCTTCGCTTCCGATTTCTCGCAAGTCTTTCTCGGCGTCCAGTTGCAATGCGCCGAGTGCCACAATCATCCGTTCGACCGCTGGAACATGGATGACTACTACGGCTTCGTCAGTTTCTTCACCGGCGTCAAACGCAAGCCAGGCATCGAGCCTCGCGAAACGCGGATCTACTTTGATCCTGCTGCTCCCCCGGCGATGCATCTGCGCGACGAACGCCCTGTCCCAGCAAAACTGCTGGGCGTCGTTGAGACGGTGATGACAGAAGGTGATCCGCGCCGGGCCCTCGCTGCATGGCTGACCTCGCCGGAGAACGATTTGTTCAGTCGGAACCTGGCCAATCGGATTTGGGCGCAGATGATGGGCCGGGGAATTATTCATCCCGTGGATGACGTCCGCGTCACGAACCCGCCGTCGAATGAACCGCTGATCGATGCGCTGGCCCAGCAGCTCGTCCGGTCGAAGTTCAATCTTCACTCGCTGGTGCGCGACATCTGCCTGTCGCGCACGTATCAGTTAAGTTCACGCCCCAACGAATCGAACCGACGCGATGTGCGGCAATTCTCCCACGCCTCCCTGCACCGACTCCGGGCTGACGTCTTGAGTGACAGCATCGTCGCCGTCACAGGCGTGGGCAGAAACTTCAGCGGATTCCCGGAAGGGACGCGTGCCATCGACTACTACCCCCGCAGCAGCGGTGGTACCGGCGGCCCGCAATTCGGGGACGAGTTCTTCAAGACCTTCGGCCGCTCAAGCCGAGGCACCATCTGCGCCTGCGAAACTAAAACGGCCCCGACGATCTCACAGACCCTGCATCTGTCCGTCGGCGACACGGTGAATTCGCGTCTCGCAGCCGGAGGGAAGATCAAAGAATTGATCGAGTCTCAACTCACTCCCGAAGCGGTGCTGGAGGAACTTTTTATCCGAGTGCTGAGCCGCAGGCCGACGGAAAAGGAGTCCAAAGACCTCCTCACGCTGATCGCCACCAACGCCAAGGACCCCCAAGTCTACGAGGACATTCTCTGGGGGCTGCTGAACTCCACGGAATTCGGATTTAATCATTGAGGAATTACCATATTGCGCGTGTGTCAGGTCTCAGCAACTCGTGGCGATGGTCTGCCGGAGTGGCACAGTGACTGCGCGATGAACATTCATGACCTCAGCGGATTCTGTTTTAAACGATGAGAAGGAATCTAAGTGATGCATCGGTCACATCGCCCTCGGAGTGTCGGTCCGACGCAGGATGCAATCGAACTTCAATGTTCACGTGTTGTATAGAGTGGTGTTGACGGTTGCCGAAGGAACGATAAAGAATGCATCGGCGTACTTTACCTAGCATCACGAAGTGGCAGGCGTGCAGAAACTCGCAGGTGCTCAACGCTTCCGCATTAGGTCCGACAAGACGAGGCTTTCGATCAGCGTGCGGAGTTTGTAGCCATTGGTCTTGCTCGCAGCGGCGATGGCTTTGATCTGAGCAGTGTCGTCAATGGTCATCACGCGGCGCAGGGCATAGATTGCCAGTTGTTCGACAAAGGCTTCCGCAAAGCGATCTAGATCCTGCGCGAGCAATTGCTTGAACTCCTCCGCGCCGCTGAACGGACGACCGTCGGCGAGTTTGCCGCTGGCGTTCACGGCGGGATCGTCACCTTTGCCGCCAGCCACTTGCTCATGCGTTCGCCAACGGCCGATAGCATCGAAGTTGTCGAAGGCAAAGCCGAGCGGGTCGATCTTCTGATGGCACGAGGCGCAGGTCGCATGCGTGGCATGCGCTTCGAGTTGCATGCGGATGGTCGCCTTGGGCTGATTGCTCGGCGTCGGTGCCAGCGGTTCGACGTTCGGCGGCGGTGGGGGCGGCGTGCGGCCGAAGACCGCTTCCGAAACCCAGACGCCACGATGCACGGGCCGGTGCCGTGTGCCGTCGGACGTGAGCGACAGGATCGACGCCTGCGTCAAGAGTCCACCGCGATGATTAGCCGGGGCGAGCGATACTCGCTGCAGGTCGCTGGTTGGGGGACGCGGCAAGTCATAGTGCATCGCCAACCGCGAGTTCATCATCGTCCAATCGGAGACGAGAAATTCTCGCAACGAAAGATTTTCGGAGAACACTTCGTTGAAGTAGCCGGTTGTTTCCAGCACCATGCTCCGCTCCAGCCAGCGGTCGTAGTCTGGATAGAGGCTGTTATCGGGAGGAAATGCACCGACGCGATGAAGTTGCAGCCACTGCCTGGGGAATGACTCTGTGAAACGGCTGGTTTTGCGATCGGCGAGCATCCGCGAAAGTTGGGCTCGCAGCACTTCGGGGCGATGCAGAGTGTCTTGCTGCGCAGCGGTGCGCAGTTCTTCGTCGGGGAGTGAACTCCAAAGAAAATAGGATAGCCGAGAGGCCAGTTCCCAATCGTTGATGGTTTCACGACGCTGGGCCGGCGAGCCTTCCTCGATGTAATAGAAATTCTTCGAAATCAGCACGGCAACCAGAGCGGCGCGATATGCCGAACCGAAATTCTCGCCGGCCGCGAGTTCTTCTTCCACGAGCTTCACGTAGCGATCGAGTTCCGCATCGCCTACTGGCCGCCGCCAGGACCGCGTCGCGAAGCGCAGCAGACAAGCGCGAGCCTCGTCCACGTCGCCTTCCTTCGCGGGAAATAGACCTTCGCGTTTGCGTTGATCCGATTCCAAGATGATCGGGCCTTCGCACTCGACCGAATCAACAATCAACAGTGGGAAAATCGAGTTCCCTTCGTCGTTGAACAGCCTGTACGCCGTCGGCCGAGTGGACTTGCTGACTTTGGTGTTCACGAACGGGAACTGCGTAACGCTGGGCGTTTGCCCATCGGCCAACATGCCGGGTGATTCGTTCATGACATCGAAATTCCCTTCCGGCAGAAAGGTCTCGATCTCGATGACCGTCGGCTGATTCTCCGGCGCGCTCACATCCACGCCTACGACCGAACGCTTCAATTGATGATGCCAGAGCGACAGATGCGGCAGGCGGCCTTTGAAGGACGGGAGCGCGCTCAACTGGATCCGAATGCGATAGAGTCCCGGCGCGCTGGCGCTGACCAGATGCTTGCCATGTCCGGGCCAAAGTGGCCAGCGCACGGGTCCAGCCAGGCCTTGCTCCTGCAGCCATTTTTGCTGCTCGGCGTTCGCTTCCCGCTTGATGGTTTGCGACTGAGACTGCTGATCAGGAAAGGCTCGTGCGACCACCGTTTCGGCCGCGCGAAAATACCGATCGACGTGCGACGGGGACAGGGAAAGCAACGAGCCGACGCGATCGAAGCCATGCCAACGGGGATCATCGTTGAATGCGCCTGGCAAGTTCACGTCGAAATAGACGCCAAGCAGGTCGTAAACCGTGTGGCCGTATTCCTCGCGACTCAGTCGATAATGAGCGACTGATCCGCGCCGTGCCATGCGCGCCGCTTCCCCTTCTTTGATCCGCGAGGAGAGCCAATCGACGGCCGCTCCCAATTCCTGAGGCTTGGGCTGCGGTTCCTTTTTTGGCGGCATTTCGCCGGAGTTCATCCGGAACACGACTTCCGCCCAGCGTTGGGCCGTGATCTCCTCGGTGAATTCGCGCGGCAACGTATCGAGCCGAAATTCCCCTTCCTGTTTTTTGTCGTTGTGACAGCGCAAGCAATACGTCTGAAAGAACGGTTGCACGGCCTGGTCGAAGCCGACGGGAGCATCGGCAGCGATTGCCTGAGCAAGCGGTAACAGGTAGGTTAAAAAGAGGAATGCGTGCTTCACGATATTCATTGCGGCAAGTTTTGGTGGGTGACTAGGGCAAGCCGAGGACGGCGGCACGTTGCTGTTCCTCGTTGGTCTTGATGCGTTCTTCTGTTGGCATGGTCACGAAGATCCAATCGTGACATTTCACGCGCACTGCTCGGCCGGGGCGATAGCCTTCGAGCAGTTCGGTGAACTTCAAGCGAACCTGAATGCCGCTGCTGCCGGTCGGTGGATCGGCGGTTTCTTTCCATTCGAGCACCTGGCAGATTTTTTTGTCGCTGCGGTGAAACCAGGTGCGAAGCGTTTTCTCGGCAACCGCCACACCGAGGCCCTTATCCTGCGTGGACTTCAATTCAGCGTAGAGCGACGGATCCATGCCGCCGAACAGAGTCAGCGTCACGGTTCCGCCTCCGAAGTCGTTGTCCTCCACCGAATCGATCCACGCCGGCAGCCAACGTTGCTTTTGATACTTCACGTGGCGGCGGCGCTGCAGATCGGTCGCGAATTTGCGGCCGGCGTCGTCGAGCCAGATTTCCGCGACGCCGAATTCCTTGTCGCGCCAGCCAGGGGACCAACAGAGATTGAACTGCACAATTTGGTCAGGCGCGATGTCAGCCAGTTCCACCAGCGTACGGCCTTTCCAGACTTTGGTGACGTCGTCGATATCGAACGTGTAAGAGGTGTTGATGCCGTCCTTCACCAATTCGCCCGTCGGCGTCACGTTGATTTTGCCTTTGACCGGATCGATCGACAGGACTTTCCAGCTCTGCCCACGGCGCTGGTAAAAACTGAAATCGTCTTCCAGTGAGACCGCGTGATTCTGCTTGATCTCAAACTGCTGCATGTCTTTCGGCAAAGGCGGAATGGTGGCTTCCTCGCCGACCGGCGGCACGTAGAAGTATCCGTGCACGTGCGTGCCAAGCGGGATATCCTTCAGTTCTGCGGGCGCGCCGTTGTGTGAGATTTCTCCGTACGGCAGCAACGCGAAATAATGCAGCGGGCCGTTTTGATAGCGATCCCCCGCGTCATTGCCATCCAGTCGCAGACCGCCACGACGATTCACCGGGTCGATATAAACGAGTTCGCCCGCGAGATAGGTCCCTGTGTTCAGTTGCGGAAACTTCCCAGGCTGTAGAACGAAATTTGCAACTTCCTGGGATATGATGGGGGAGGTCAGCAACGAGTAAGCCGCAAGCAAGATCAACAGGGAACGCCAATTCACGACAACACCTCCGATAAAGTGCCATTACTATCAGCGAACTTCTCGGTCTTCACATCCATCTTTTGAGCCATCGTCAGCAGCAAGTTACTCAGATGGGCTTTGCTGTTCACGGGATTGAAACAGATGGAGTAATGCTGGGTTGGAGTGTCTAGGTCGTACGTATAGCCCTCGGATCTGACTTGGGCGTTGAAGTCGACATGCTGGCCGTGCTTGATGCCCAGGCCGCCGCCGCCGGCCAGAATGAGGGGCAAGTTGGCGTTGCCGTGACTGTGGCCAAATGCCATCCCGCTGCCATAGAGGGCCATCGTCGAATCGAGCAGCGCGCCATCGGCGTCGTTCACCTGACTCAGTCGATCGAGGAAGTAACTGAACTGCTGAATGTTGAACGTATCGCTCGCGGTCAACTCTTGCATCAGCCTAGGATTGGCGTTGTGATGCGACAGCGAATGCCGGTCCTGCTTGATGCCGATCTCGGGAACTGCTGGACCAGAGCCTTCGTTGCCGGTGCTAAACGAAGCAACTCGCGTCATGTCGGTCTGAAACGCCAGCACAATAATGTCGTACATCGTGCGCAGGTACTCGCCGAGACGCTCGAGCGAGACGTCGCGGTTCAGTTGCGATTGTATGGCCGGATCGACCGTGGGCGGAGGCGTATCGAGCCACTTGTCGGCGCGCTCGGTTCGAACCTCCACTTCGCGCACCGACGTAAGATACTGCTCCAGTCGGCCGCGATCGTCTCGGCCGAGTTGATCGCCGAGCGTGCGTGCTTCGCCGAGCACGGCATCAAGAATGCTTCCGCGACGTTGCAAGCTCCGGCGCTGTTTGACAATTCCGCCTTGCGGAGCGGTGAACATCTCGCGGAACACAACACCGGGGTTTCCCTGGGCCGGAAGTCCGATGCCATCGGCCGTGTACGCGAGCGATTGCCCCTGATTGCTGATCTCAATCGATGAATAGCGAGTCAACGGCGCGGTCACTTGCGCCATCAGCTGATCTACCGAGATCGTGTTCCGTTCCGAGGGTCCAATTTTTCCGCCGGTGAGCCAGATGCTGCTGCAGTTGTGGTGATGACCAAGGCCATGCGGATGATAGAGCCCGCTGAGTGGAGTGATGTTCGCCCGATGCTTCTCCAGCGGCATCAGCGACTTCGAGAACGTGTAGTTGGGGCCGGCCTGTGTGACTTGAAAGTCGATGGTGTTCACGCCGTTAGGCAGATAAATGAACACGCTGCGCTTCGCGCGCGCTGTCGACTCGGCCGCGCGAAGTGGTCGCATGCAGTCGAGCAGCGGCAACGTGAGGGCGACGCCGAGGCCGCGTAGTGCATGCCGACGGCTGAGCAGCCAGTTCTGCGAGAGGAAGTGGGCCATGTAGGATTCCTGAGGGAAGGATCTTGTCAGAGGGAGAACGGCACAGCAGTCCTTACTTTACTTCAATTACTAGTTCGGGGCGCGCTTGACGCAGGCGGTCGACGCCAGCCGCCGTGACCTTCTTCACGCCATCGAGTGAAAGTTTCTTGAGCGACTTGCAAGCAGCGAGGACTTGCAGGCCGTCGTCGGTCAGCTGCGCACCGCCGATCTTCAGTTCTTCCAACTGCGGCATCTCGGACAACGGTTTCAACGAGTCGTCCCCCACGGTTGGTGCATACGAGGCATCGAGTCGGCGCAGAGTGACGATCCTAGCCGCGTGTGCCAGGCCGCTCGGCGTGGCTTGATTATCCAGCAGGGCAAGGTCTTCCAATGGCAGCTTTGTCAGTGCGGCCACCGCTTCGCCAGAACTCCCCTGCTCCTGACTGCCGATGCCGCAGCGTTTCAGTTGTGTGAGCGAGGCAAGGCTCCTAGCCCCTTCGTCGGTGAAATGCGTGTGGGCAAACCAAAGGCGGCCAGAAATTGGCACTTGCGAAATCGCTTGCAGGCCAGCATCGTTGAGGGGAGTGAAATGGAAGTTCACGTTTTCCAGCTTGCGGAGTTCCTTAAGGTGTACAAAACCCGTGCCTGTGGATTGCGTCGAAGCCAGCCCTAGCACGCGGAGTTCAGTCAAACCGCTCAGATGCTGAAATGCGTCATCTTTGACCGGGGTCAGCGTCAGATTGAGTTCTCGGAGCTCGCGCAAAGCTGCGATGTGTTTCAACCCTTCGCCCTGCACGGCACAATTCGCTAGATCGAGTCGCCGCAGCGTAGTGACGTCCTTCAGCCGCTTCAGCCAATCGTCGTTTACCTGTTCGTTCCGCCCACCTTTCCCCTTGAGCGGATTGTTGCCGTTGTAGAGATCGATGGCTGCCGGGACATCGAAGATCTCGACACCACTGTCGCCAGTCGCAAGATACAGCCATTGCGGGCCGCTGGGCGTGCAAATTAGCTTGCCGCCAACAGCCTTGATATCCGCTTCGAGGGTCAGCGTCGCTCGTCGCGCTATGGCCGCTCTTTCAATGTCCGGCAGCAGGGCCGCGAGCTTGCTTTGCAAGCTCTTGTCGGAAACCTTTCCGATGAGCGCAGAGCGATCGACCGAATCATCCAGCGAAAGAATCCGCGTCAGCAGCGTTTTGTCGGCAGGCGAAGTTTCCAGCATCGCCAGCACGCCATCGAGGTACTTTCGCACTTCGTCATCAAGCTTCTCAAACCCTGCGGCCGACGTTGGCTGACCGAGCGCACGGCGCATCGCGTTGTGCATGAGGTATTTGCCTGCTTCGTGCGTCATATGAATCTCGTCGCGATACAGATCTTTCACCCTCGCCAGCGGAGCCTGTTTTAAGCTGATGTCCTCCGCGATATTTGCCAATAGGTTCTGGGCGAACGTCTGACGAAGTTCGCGCTCCGGATGCAACTGCTGCAATTCGGCAATAAGCGCTCGCATATAACCGGGGCTATGCACCATCTGTTCTGGCGCCGCGTCGTTGATAAATTCGTCCGCCCGCTGCGCATGCCTGGCCCAGCCCGAGTGAATCACGAAGACTGCTTTGGGTTGCAGTTTCATCCAGGCCGAAATCGTTGCGATATCCTGTGCCAAAGTGGAACCATAGTGGGGCTGCACCGAGATGGCATCGTATTGCTTGTCGTGCAAGGCCTGTGGCCACAGTGTGGACTCCTTCACACAAGGCTTCGCAGGATTGGCATGGATGAAGGGCAAGTTTACGCCACAGTCAACGTGCCACTGCACATCGCCCGACAACTGCGGCGGCACGGCGTCCCACGTCAGAGAATTGCCAATCAGGTAGTAATGCGTGGCGACGGGCTCTTGCGCAATTGCAGCGGCGCAGGCTGTTGCCAGCATCAGAGCAATGCAGGGGAGGTTTCTGAGAAATTTCATCGTTGATGTTTGCATCAAAAAAAATTTGATCAGGAAAGGCAAAGTCAATTTGGGGTTGGAAATAATTGCCTTTCTTACGAATGGTTGTCTCGGTATTGTGCTCAGTTCTAGCGAACGGCAGCCCTCCTGTCCACTATGCGGCGTAACACGCCCGAACTTTCGATTCAATCGAAAAGTCGCTCTCTGAGAAACTTGCAATTCACCAGCAATTCCCGGTCACTGAACCGACACGCATCGTATTTGGCCCAAGTTAACGTGCAGCCGCTGGAAGTCAACGATCGTTGAGCGTCAACGGGTTCCAAAGGGCGGCAAGGGGTTGAATTCGTCGACTGAACTTGGCAGAAACCTGGCCAAGGGCGGCTGGTTTCACACCTGCGCGCGAACCGCGGCCGCAACACTGGTCCAGCGCCTCTAACCCGAACTTGAACCGCCATTCAAACGAATTCCCGCAGCGGGAGGCAGTGTTTTTCAGTGAAAAGAACGTTAAAGTTCCTTGAAAAGAAAATGCAGTGTCTGGCTACGCATGAGTGGAAAGCAGTTCGAGGGCGCGGCGTTGCAGAGTTGTGGATTCGGTCAGTTGATGGAATTCAGACGCGCTCGATTCGAAGTGGATGCAGTTACGAACTAGGGTCGCCATATCCTTCAGCAGATCCTGAAAACTTTGCACCGGAAGGTTCTCCGCAGTCCGTCGTGTGGCATCCTTTTTCTTTGCGGACTTCGAGCGTTGCGACGGAGCGACCACGGATTTCCGCTCGGCCTGAGCGGCTGCAATGTCATCATCGTCGAAGATCAATTCACGCAGCGCATCACGCATGTGCCATTCGACGTAATACGCCAGCATGCACAGGAACACATGCGCTCGAATGCGATCATCGTTCCAGTGGCGAATCGGGCGAATGTGCAGATCAATGGACTTCAGACTTCGAAACGCATGTTCGACTTTCGCAAGGCTCTTGTACGTCAGCACGACCTGTCCGGATTCCATTCGCTCGGCATTCACGCACGTGCGAATCACGTACAAGCCATCCAGAGCTGCCTCCCTCGTAATGTTGTCCTCACGCCGCGCGTATGTGAAATTATTTTTCGTGATCGTCAGTTCAATGTGCTTCTTCATTTTGTGATTTCCGATGACCTGACCCACAGCCATTCCGATCTGCTCGGCACCGTGCAGAGGCTTGCGAGTTCGCTGTGTGGCAGCAACGATCTTATCCAGATCCTTCTCCGTCGCCTTGAGCAGCTCTTCACGCTTGCGAGCCCGTTCGTCGGCCAGCAGCGGATTCCGGCACACGATCAGTCGTTCGCCAGGAAAGTTGTCTTCATCCGTGATCTCTGCCAGGTCTGTTTCGTCGAACAAAGAACGGCTGATTTTACCCGCGTCAACGAGTGACCGAATGCCTTCTGTACGCAACGCCGAAATCCATTCGAGCCCGTCCACGCCTCGCAGATCCTCGTTGATGCGCTTCGTCGTGATCATCCCGCGATCGCCTACGAACACCACATTCGTGATGCCGAACCGCTTGCGAACCTGCGCGACGATGCTGGTGAATGCTTTCGGGTCTGCCGTGTTGCCTGGAAAGACTTCGACCGCGATTGGACGACCTTCCGGATCACACAACAAGCCGTACACAATCTGCGGTCGGTCGCTGCGATGATCGCGACTGTAACCGTGCGTAATCAGATTGGATTTCTTCCCCGTATAGAAACTCGACGATATATCGAACAGCACCAGTGTGCCGTCTTTCAGATGCGACTTCGCGAGCTTGTTCACGATGCGAGTCTGTCGCTCCAGAAGCCAGTCCATGGCGTCGTACAGTTCATGGACATCCACTTCGCCAAGCTGCAGTTCCTGTGCGAGCGTGTTCTGTGCAGTTTCCGGATGCATGCCAGTCGCACAACTGAGTTTTGAACCTGGCGAAATGATCCGATCGGCGATCATGGCCATCACCAGACTTCGCTCTCGACAGGGCCGCGCGGCAATGAACTGATCAAGCCCGATGTTCCGCATGGTGCCCACCACCGCAGCGACATTTCCATGCGGCAGGCTTCGCTGAATCCTCATCGTACCGCCGTCGCCGACGAGCGGCTGTCCTGTGGCCAGTCGATTTTTGATGACGGCGAGCAGGTCGTCAGGCAGATCAGAGATATTGGCGACGGTCTCATGTTTAACTTTTCCATCCTCACGAAACGTCCTGCGGAGGTACGTCGAAACGTGAAGTTTGCCTTTGTAGGTCTTTTTGATTTCCGCCACATGCACGCGGCGTTTGTCTGGCTTGCTCATGGAGGATTTGTAGCGGCAGGGTAAGCGTCCGGGGAAACCATTCTTGCTAGGGTCGGTAGTCTTGGGGCCGGTGAATTTCGGTCTCTTGGCTTTTTCAGGTGAGGTGAGTTATGAGCGAACGGGAGCAGGTTTGGCGTGAGCGGATTGAGTGGCAGCAGCGATCAGGGCTGACGGTGGCCGAGTGCTGCAAATCGGAACGTGTTTCGGAGGCTTCATTTTATCGATGGAAGAAACTGCTGACGGACCACCAGTCCGCTGTGGCAGATGAACGACCACGATCGCCGCGACGAACTGCGGTTCAGGCATCTGGCTCGAAGGAGCGAGTCGCCCAGTTTGTGCCGATTGCAGTGCGAGATTCTTCGACGAGTCCCGGTCCTCGGCAGAGCATCGCATCAAACCATGGCAACAGCATGCGAATCGAACTGCCCAACGGAGTTATCATTCATGTGGCTGGCGACCTCGATGGTCAGCGGCTGGGCGATGTGGTCATCGCGGCCGGTCAGATCCGCAGCGATCTTGCCGACGTGACAACGCACGGTCTGCTGCAGCATGAGGTGCTGTCATGCTGAGTCTTTCCTCACGCACGAAGATGTTTCTCTGCATGAATCCAGTAGACATGCGGAAGAGTTTTGATGGGCTGTTCGGAATCGTGCGGGAGGAGTTCCAGCAGGATCCGCTCAACGGCCATTTGTTCA
>Ga0209284_10005024_pt1 | contig 14189 bp, 2 predicted proteins | sample FRY03_FD_187211 | JGI IMG/M metagenome (GOLD analysis project Ga0209284, IMG submission 187211) | Freshwater microbial communities from Lake Fryxell liftoff mats and glacier meltwater in Antarctica - FRY-03 (SPAdes) (version 2) | ecosystem: Environmental > Aquatic > Freshwater > Ice > Glacier... | reverse complement strand
CCCCGAGTATAATGTCGTAATGTGACAGAGGGGCTGACAGGAACCGTTCCTGGATGGGCAGACCATTGATACACAACTCAAGGTTACCCACGTCGGACAGTGGCAGAATGTCCCCATTGGCTTGTGTGGCCGCAGTAACTACCGGACCCTCCAACCCCAACTGGTTGGCCATACGGGTACTAATCAGAGGAGGATGTTCGCTACCAGAATCGACGAGTAGGCGAGCTTTGTCCCACGAAGGTCCCTGAGCCAAGGATGCACACACCAAGGCCGCCATCGTGGTAGCCAAAACTGGGGTGTGCAGGTCAGGCGGCTGGGGTACCCGTCGCACCAAAGCTGTGTGTTGAGCGACCGGCGCATGCAACTTAGGCGGAGTTAACAACACTGGTAGAAGGGCAGATACAAGTGGGAATCGCTGCAGTGACTGGTGGTTTCTGCGTTCCAGATATTTTGCCTGGTTGCGATGACGTGAAGGTTGTGTAACAGGTCCCATGGGAGCCGACCGATCCCTGGGATGGGTGGGCTGCTTGACAAGAAGGGGATCCCGTGCACTGGCTTCGGACACGTCAAAACCCACCATATCTAGATACAACTGAGCGCTCGCGGCCCGAGTGGTGTCCCAATGCCCGGTGGCATCGAAATTTCGACGGCATCGTGGACATTTACACCCAGCCACTGAGCGGCATACACCAGGTTGCCATGTGTGGGCATCCTTGTGAAACGGGGAACAAACCGCACATGAACAGTGTATGAAGTGGCACGATGGGCGGGACACGTCTCGAGTTAGACTCAAAACAGTACCGGCTCGTGCCTTTTTCCGACGAGCCCGAAGTGCAACCATGTGCGGAGGCTCGCGAATGGGGCCAGTGGATTCAGGAGACAAACAGATAGTGGTATCTTCATTAGATAGTGAGGAACTGCGTACCACATCCGACAAGGGAGATGATGGTGTGGGTTCACAAGGGTGAGACGGCTGACTGGAGACAACTGGTGAGTGCCACACGAAATCAGACAAAGGTGAAGGGGGTGTGGGTCCATGTGGGGTGAGTGGTGTGGGAATAGACAACTCCGGGGACAAGTGAAGGGAGTCCGAGAGATCATCTACCCTCATCTGTGAAGTACCATTTCCACCTGACTCCAAATCCCAAGACATGTCGGGCACATGTGTGCCTCCTGCTTGCAAGCGTGTCCATAGGGCCTGCATGGAATCCCGGGCTCGTCCCGTGTGTCTCGACAATATGGCTGCCGCATCGAACAAAAGTGTCCGTATGTCCAAATCCCGTGGGGATGCATAACCCTCCTCTCCTGGCACGGTCTCTACCATGACGTCCTCCTCCCGAATCACCGGTGGTGGGTCATGGGCCACGTGTACCGGAGTAAGCGTTGGCGCACGGCAACCCGGTGGTGTCATCATCTCAGGTATCACTGCCCATGGCGAAGTGCGCCGCAACTTGAGACTCTCCACCACTTGTTCGCCATCCACAGTGAGACGACGTGATCGGTGGCGATCTGGACAAAAATAGTTAACGCTGCCTACCCCTGACTTGAACGCGTGACTCTCGTCATTGGAATCCCGCGGCAGCGCCGGAGAACGTGCGCGCTTGGGCCCACCAAAAACCAGTGGTACTCCAGTTGGTGGTACTGGAACGGAAAACACCGATCCCGAGAACGCTTGCATGGTAGCGGGGAGTCCCTGACGGAACTCTCGAGGGGAAACGTCATGGCCACCTGGACTCAAATAGCGCACTGAAGTCACGACAGGTCGACTTGGTGGTAGCACTCCTGACCTCTGGTAGGGGATGGCGTCACTCCCTGAAGGCCGCTCAGCCCAGGGTAACCACTGTCTCAATGGACCACGAAATACTGTGGGTCCAACATGTTGTTGTTCCCAATTGCGGTACAGATTCGTGTACTCGGAGGGAGTGTGATCTCGTTGACGCATGACAAACAAGACAGGAGGGGAGACTTGAGGCAGGATGGGGAGTGTACGATGTGTAGTTGATTTCAAAAGATCTTTATTTTGGACACTGGAAGATCTGATGAAGGGGGACGCTTCAACAACTAGCGCCCCCCGTTGACGTTTCCCAATGTCAGAGAAGGATGGAAAAACAACGGTGTGCGCCCATCCACATGTAAACCCCCATGATAATAATCTTGCGGCCCCGAGCCTGCCAACACAGCTGGTCGCACGTCGTTCCCTAAATCCTCCAACGTACTAGGCACTGGCCCCAAGGACGAGGGCTCGGTGTGTAGGCGCGCGGCGTCAAGGTCGGACAACCAAATTGGTGAGAGGTCGTGCGCAGTACCCACTAATGAGAAGCCGGCCGGAGCGGAGTCCATCATGGGTGCCAAGATGGGAGAATAAGTTGGCATGATGCGAGGCGAAGGACCCATAGTGTAAAGCGGCCTGAAATCCGATGGCCCCCCATACCCACGTGCGGATGGCCCGCCCAAAGGAAACAGAGGTGAGGGTGACCCAGGCTGGAGATGGCCGGCGCCTGTGAGCTGGTTGACTCGAACTGACAAACGGCCCACCTCCATCTCGAGCTCCTGACTGCGCACGGTGGCCTGAAGACGCTGGATGTGTTCGAGGGAGGCCGTGGAGGTGTCAGGTGCTTGAATAACGTTGAGCCTTGGTCCGTGGACACGAACACCTGGACGACGGTAAGGTCCTGAGGCTGCCGGGCTGGCGGTAGCGCCCGGATTCGCCGGTAAGACAAAAGATACGCCACGGTTGGGGCTGACGAGGTCCTTGTGTGCCTCCATGTGCTCAATGCCCGAACCCAAACAACGCGTAGGCCACGAGGAGCGAGGTTCTTTAGCCAGCTCCTGCGTGGAGGGTGCGAAGGGACATGCATGAATCAGATGCGGATGATATATCTTGCCATCCTTGTACACGGGAGGTCCATCGGTGAGCATGTCGCAACGAAAGCAATAACGAGCCATAACCACACAAAGCGAGTGTAATGGTGCCAAATTGGGATGTGGCAGCTGATGCATGCCGCTGACTGCCATTTGGAGGTCTGGCTCCGACACGCCAGCACGCTCAAAGTCACCGTACTCGTCGTGCAGAATCTGACGAAACGCATCCACCGTGGCTGGTAACTGCGCCACCACCAACTCGAGCATCCTCCTGGCGTGAAACTCCACATCATGGTCGTGTTCAGGCAATGCTGGCGCTGAAAGTAAATGGACAGGACGAGGACCAGCTGCCAGTGTGGCAGCCCGAGAATTGGTGGCACTTGCGACCCCAACGCGGGGCCCTGGTCGGCCTCCTCCAGGCAAAACTCGGGTCGGCTGCAGGCGCTCATCATCGGGCTGTAGGAGCGTCCACATGTCCCACGCCTGGTCTAAAGTCAGGAGTGCACGCCCCTCGACAGTCTTGAGATGAACTTGAATCCATGGAGGTAGACGAGGCAAGCGAGTCACCCATTGAAGGCGCACATCTGGAGACCGTGCCAGGTAGCGGGCCCGCGGTGCATTATTGGCGGTATCCATGGTCAACGAATCCTCCATACGGAAGACCTGGTCCATTTGCTCGTGTACAGATGTGATGGCGCCGCCTGGCCACGAAATACTAGCCAACCACGCGACCATGTCTTCAGCCGCGTGCGGATCGATGTATGCACGCAACCACTCGTCCAAAGCCAGTAACAAGGCATATCCATCTGCAAATGGACGGGCATTTCGGTCGTCGAAGATGCGGTACCAGCGGTCACGAACCGCCCCAACGGCCATGGATTGGCCGACGTAGAGGCCAGCCGAATGTCGAGTAGAATTGGCGAGCCCCAGGAGGTTGTTGGCCTGAAGACCTCTCCCCACTTCCGACAGATGTGCCGCCGCCGCTGCGTGCCGCCCGGAAGTATGAAGCTCGGCGAAGGAACTCCCCGCCCATGAGCCCACCTGCGCTCGGCTCGACTCCGGCTGCTGAGCTTCCTCTCGAATCGCCCTCTGCAATTGGACCAAGGCACGATGAGAGGGCGTGAAGGTGGCATCAGGCACATTGACGCCGGCGGGGCACTGGCCGTGTGGTTGTCCTCGTACTGACCCCCGTGCCGAAGCCACACTGCGCTCGGAGCCGGAAGACACGTCGCTGCCACGAGGAGCACGTCGCTGGGCTGGCCGACGGGCACCCCGACCACCTCCGCGGCCATCTGTGCGGAGTTGTTCCCTGTCCTGTGCCATGTCCTGGCGAAAGCGCCGCAGTTCATCCTGCTGGCGTGCGATCTCTGCCGCTGTATTGCGCTCTTCAAGGCGCAGTGCACGCGCCGTAGCCGCCATAGTGGCAACGTCTTCGGGGGCCTCAGCCAAGGCCACCGGATCTCGGGCCGCTGCAGCGGCATCGTCGTGTTCATCCATCGCTGCACAAAGGGTTGTAGCAGAGGGAGCGATTGTTTTTCAAGGGAAAACAAGGCCGAGACACTTCGGACCAAGTATAACAAAGTGCAAGCAAGGGATGACAGTGTTCAGCAATACATCATACACAAAGTTCCACGAGCCCTTCCAACATCATACGTACAACGGCGAGCACACAGCACGACCGAAGACTATCTTGAGTGAAGTGGAGATCGACGCCTGTCGCTCTCTCTTTTATTAAACATTCTGTATTTTACTACTCACATCGTGTTTCTCCAGCAACTGGTCTCAAGTCCTTTAGACCTCGGTTGCTTTCCTTTACACCTGTATCGGCAATCTCCGGTTTTAACTCTCTTCTTTAGACCTCTACCGTTCTCTTTACTCACCGTCTCGCCCTTACTCACGCTCCTATCCTTTCTAGACTTCTCATCTGTGATCCGTTTGACATGGTCCCTACACGTCACCTGTGACACTTGCGCAGAATCACACTTGAACGACCTAGGTCTCTAAAATGACTATGTTTTGTGTACCCCGTTGTGCACCCCAGATCGCAAAGTGGATCGGCGTGTCCCCACGAGACCTACCACATGCCTTTTCTTCAAAACCACTGCACTCTTAATTGGCCTGGAGTGCCGTGCATCGTGAGGCAACGCGGGCGGAGGAGGAGGTAAAGTCGCATCCTTTACAGCCGTGGAGGCACGTTTAGGCGCACTTTTGCGAGTCGTGAACACCGACGGATTGGCCTCAAACGCATGTACTAAATGCGGTACATCGTGTAATAAGGAAGACCGAGCCACCCATCCATTTTGAGATTGGTCGTAACCCTTCCATTCCACCCATAACTCGTCAACGCCTTTATGGCATCTTGCATTGCAAATGCGACTAATTTCATAATGAGGCACTCCATCGTGACCCCAAAGCGGTTGAGGGCGCAGATTAGCATCACCCAGTGTACTGTCCCGTGGTTCAAAAAATTTCAGACGAGCTATGTTAACCTGACGATGTGCTTTACCAAATGTAGAGGGCAGATCCAGGGTTGCTTGGGCGCCTTTAACCTGGACTACTGTGAACGGCCCGAACCATCTGGCGGTCAACTTGAATGGGATATCATTGGGAGTATGGCGTGAATCCATCCACACCAAGTCACCCACATGCAGGATGGCAGGTCGGCTACGTTTCGCCAAGACGTGGCCCAATCGGGCTTGAGCCGCCGCCAAATGATCAGCCGCAGCCCAATGACGCATCTTCATACGGTTGGCAAGGGCTGCCGCCCCGATGTGTAGGGTCTCGCCTAGGGGCGCCTGAGGAGAGGGCTGACCAAATGTCAACGGTACCCGTGCCGGGAACCCATGTGCAAATTCGAATGGAGAGAGTTTAGTAGTGGTACTGACATGGGTGTTGAGTCCAAAAGTAATGTGCGGCAAAGCCAAGTCCCATTCGTCGTATTGAACCACAGTGGCCACCGCCGCCCGGAGGGCTTCCATCACCTGACGATTGGCCCGTTCTGCTGGGTCCGCTTGTGGGTGATAACCGGAAGTGAATTTGAGTTTACTCCCACACATCTTCCATAGACTTTTCCATAAGCCATTGTTAAATCGCACATCATTATCCATGGTGAGATTCAGTGGTAACCCAAACCTGCAACAAATCTCTCGAAACGTCAACCGTGCCAATGTCTCCGTGGATGTAGGTGCTTTTGCAGCTGCTGCTACGATTGTCTTAGTTGTTCTGTCCACCCATGTAACTATCCAGTTGTTGCCTAATTTGGTGGTAGGCAATGGTCCAATCAAGTCCATAGCCCAACTAGTAAATGGCTGAACAGGAATAGCCGAGAATTGTGGAATCCCAAGGCGTTGGTGATTGCTACCTTTGGAAGCGGCACACGTAGGGCACGACCTTACAAAATGTGCCACGTCAGCATGCAACCCTGGCCAGTAGAACGAGTGGGCGACGGCAGCAATTGTGCGGTCAATGCCCGGATGACCCGCCAGGATGCTATCGCCGTGTGCCGAGCGCAAAACCGCCTCTCGAGAAACAGCCGGTACGCATACCCGTGCCACCACATCCTCTGCACGTCGAAAACACAATACGCGATTATCATCCAAAAAGAAATCGCGATAGAAGTTATCATCCGAGTCCAGGACTGCCTGTAAGACATCGCCCAGGAAGGCATCGTCGGATGTGTTAGCTCGAATGTCGTGTAGCAGTGTAGGAATGACAGGCAGATCTGGATCGAGTGAGGTTGTTTTCAGGGCGCACAGCGCCTGGGACCCCACGCTAGGACTGTGGTCCACGTTAAAGATTGTACTGTGAGTACTCGTACACCAGACCCCGAAATAGGTCAACACCTCAAAGTGTGGTCTGTACCAACGTTTGCGAGGAGGGAGATTGGTGGGTAACATCCACTGACACGGGTTGTTTAATGATGTGGGTCGCTGAGTACCGCAGAAGTCAGCGCGCCATAAGGATACACCATCAGTATGTGCCACACATGTCATGGAAGGGGCCACCGCCTCCTCCTGGCTCAGAGTACGAATGGCACGACAGGCGCCATCATATGAGGTCTCATGGGACTCCATGGTCACCGACCACAATCCAGTGCGGTGATGTTTTTCTTGGACACCTATGGAGCCGTGCCATACTGGCATGACTACCACCGACGGTACCGGCATAGGTCCCGCTGTTTTTTTTTGTCGACGCGATGTACAGACTGCCAACGTATGAATCGCTGGTTGTACGTCCACTTCTGCGCCATCCCACGGGCGTGACAGAAAGTCGGGCACAACATTTTGTGATCCGGGTACATATTTAATCTCCTCGAAGTCAAAATCTGCCAAAAACTCACACAAGCGAAGAATACGTTGTGAGGGTGATTTTTGTGTGAATAAGAATTGCAAACTATCATGATCAGAATAGATTTCGAATTTCTGTCCCAGTAGTAATGTGCGCCATGTCTGTAATGCCATTTGAGCTGCCAAAGCTTCCACATTACGAGCATCATAGCGATACTGGGCGCCTTTTAATTTTCGTGACATATATGCCACTGGACGAGGGTTGTCTTCACCCTCTTGCCATTGCAGTAGCACTGCCCCTACTGCATTCTGGCTACCGTCAATGTGGACCGCCGTGCGCAGAGCAGGATCGAAGTGGCGCAGGACTGGGGCTGATGTGAGGGCCGCCTTCAGACTCATAAAAGCTGTTTGACAAGAGACAGACCACTCCAAGTTCTGGCTGCCCCCTTTTGTATTTTTGAGCAATTCAGTCAACGGAGCAGCAATTTCCGAGTATACTGGAATGAATGATCGAAAGAAATTAGCCATTCCCAAGAACGATCGTAAGTGTTTCACAGTTTCTGGCGCTGGCCACTCAACGATAGCAGCCACTTTGGATTCAGTTGGTGCCCATCCGCCTTGCGATAACTGGAAACCCAAGAATTCGACCTCAGAACGAAAAAGTTCAGTCTTGGAACCCTTAATCAAGAGTTCGTGATTCCGCAATGTTTCCAATACTGCAGTCAACTTGAGTAGATGTTCTGCGGGATCATCGGTGTTAGTAAATATCAAAATATCGTCACAATACACCACACAGTAGTGCCCCGCAATGTGGTCACGGAGGATGTGATTCATGAGTCTCTGAAAACAACTAGGTGTATTCGTCAAACCGAAGGGACACGTGACCCATTCATATTGACCACCTGGAGTGGTAAATGCGGTTTTGTGTTGATCACCTTCACGGATGCGCAGCTGATGGAAGCCTGATTGTAAGTCCAACTTTGAGAACATGCGCGACCCGCGAGTTCTTGCAATGAGATCAGAGGCGACTGGTGTGGGATAGCAATCCCTAAGAGTCTGTCGGTTCAGACGACGATAATCGACACACAGGCGCAATTTACCGTCTTTTTTTGGTGCAAACAAAACGGGTGATGCATACAAACTGACACTCTCGCGAATAATACCCGCATCCAGGAGAGCCTTGATTTGGCGTTCCAGTTCAGGCATATGTTGAGGTGCCACGGGATAGTGGCGCATGGCCACGGGCCGTGCGTCTACTGTTTCCGTGATATCCATATCCAATTGGCGCAATGGTGGCATGCGTGGCATGGTCCTTGTTTCAAACACTGTTTGTTCGAAACCCCCAAGTAATGATAAGATTTCTTCTACCTGTTGTGTGGGTAAATGAGCGAGTTGGGTGCGGACCTCAGCTGTGACAAAATCAAAAGACCGCTCAGGGTTGGCGGACAACCCAGGAATGTCCGCGTCCAAAAAATCCAAGATGTCGGCATCCTCTGGTAGTTCTTTGCCCACATCACCCAGTCGATGGACGGCTGCGGGATAAATTTGTTTTTTTTCTGCGCGGTGTACTCTAGCGCAAGAGGGAGTAGGTGGTCTCCACTGCCCTCCAAAGGATACTGTACGCAAGTGAGGTGGTAACGGTGTATTGAATATGACTTGTTGTCGCTGCAATTCAGTATACTGCGTCGGAGGCACGGGTAATTGTACCCATGGCAGCTGTGCTAAACGACATCCTTCCGTGACCATTGCGGCCAAGTTCCGTCCACCCGGCTGTGAAACACACGGTACAGATAACGGTGTGCAACCACGACCACGAATGTCCTCTGGTGGTAAAATGTCAAAATGCAACGGAACGGGGCCGGATGGAAGTAATTGCCACAATTGGTCGTGAGCGTAATCCATGATACCTCGATGATGGCGCAACCACGACTCCCCGAGTATAATGTCGTAATGTGACAGAGGGGCTGACAGGAACCGTTCCTGGATGGGCAGACCATTGATACACAACTCAAGGTTACCCACGTCGGACAGTGGCAGAATGTCCCCATTGGCTTGTGTGGCCGCAGTAACTACCGGACCCTCCAACCCCAACTGGTTGGCCATACGGGTACTAATCAGAGGAGGATGTTCGCTACCAGAATCGACGAGTAGGCGAGCTTTGTCCCACGAAGGTCCCTGAGCCAAGGATGCACACACCAAGGCCGCCATCGTGGTAGCCAAAACTGGGGTGTGCAGGTCAGGCGGCTGGGGTACCCGTCGCACCAAAGCTGTGTGTTGAGCGACCGGCGCATGCAACTTAGGCGGAGTTAACAACACTGGTAGAAGGGCAGATACAAGTGGGAATCGCTGCAGTGACTGGTGGTTTCTGCGTTCCAGATATTTTGCCTGGTTGCGATGACGTGAAGGTTGTGTAACAGGTCCCATGGGAGCCGACCGATCCCTGGGATGGGTGGGCTGCTTGACAAGAAGGGGATCCCGTGCACTGGCTTCGGACACGTCAAAACCCACCATATCTAGATACAACTGAGCGCTCGCGGCCCGAGTGGTGTCCCAATGCCCGGTGGCATCGAAATTTCGACGGCATCGTGGACATTTACACCCAGCCACTGAGCGGCATACACCAGGTTGCCATGTGTGGGCATCCTTGTGAAACGGGGAACAAACCGCACATGAACAGTGTATGAAGTGGCACGATGGGCGGGACACGTCTCGAGTTAGACTCAAAACAGTACCGGCTCGTGCCTTTTTCCGACGAGCCCGAAGTGCAACCATGTGCGGAGGCTCGCGAATGGGGCCAGTGGATTCAGGAGACAAACAGATAGTGGTATCTTCATTAGATAGTGAGGAACTGCGTACCACATCCGACAAGGGAGATGATGGTGTGGGTTCACAAGGGTGAGACGGCTGACTGGAGACAACTGGTGAGTGCCACACGAAATCAGACAAAGGTGAAGGGGGTGTGGGTCCATGTGGGGTGAGTGGTGTGGGAATAGACAACTCCGGGGACAAGTGAAGGGAGTCCGAGAGATCATCTACCCTCATCTGTGAAGTACCATTTCCACCTGACTCCAAATCCCAAGACATGTCGGGCACATGTGTGCCTCCTGCTTGCAAGCGTGTCCATAGGGCCTGCATGGAATCCCGGGCTCGTCCCGTGTGTCTCGACAATATGGCTGCCGCATCGAACAAAAGTGTCCGTATGTCCAAATCCCGTGGGGATGCATAACCCTCCTCTCCTGGCACGGTCTCTACCATGACGTCCTCCTCCCGAATCACCGGTGGTGGGTCATGGGCCACGTGTACCGGAGTAAGCGTTGGCGCACGGCAACCCGGTGGTGTCATCATCTCAGGTATCACTGCCCATGGCGAAGTGCGCCGCAACTTGAGACTCTCCACCACTTGTTCGCCATCCACAGTGAGACGACGTGATCGGTGGCGATCTGGACAAAAATAGTTAACGCTGCCTACCCCTGACTTGAACGCGTGACTCTCGTCATTGGAATCCCGCGGCAGCGCCGGAGAACGTGCGCGCTTGGGCCCACCAAAAACCAGTGGTACTCCAGTTGGTGGTACTGGAACGGAAAACACCGATCCCGAGAACGCTTGCATGGTAGCGGGGAGTCCCTGACGGAACTCTCGAGGGGAAACGTCATGGCCACCTGGACTCAAATAGCGCACTGAAGTCACGACAGGTCGACTTGGTGGTAGCACTCCTGACCTCTGGTAGGGGATGGCGTCACTCCCTGAAGGCCGCTCAGCCCAGGGTAACCACTGTCTCAATGGACCACGAAATACTGTGGGTCCAACATGTTGTTGTTCCCAATTGCGGTACAGATTCGTGTACTCGGAGGGAGTGTGATCTCGTTGACGCATGACAAACAAGACAGGAGGGGAGACTTGAGGCAGGATGGGGAGTGTACGATGTGTAGTTGATTTCAAAAGATCTTTATTTTGGACACTGGAAGATCTGATGAAGGGGGACGCTTCAACAACTAGCGCCCCCCGTTGACGTTTCCCAATGTCAGAGAAGGATGGAAAAACAACGGTGTGCGCCCATCCACATGTAAACCCCCATGATAATAATCTTGCGGCCCCGAGCCTGCCAACACAGCTGGTCGCACGTCGTTCCCTAAATCCTCCAACGTACTAGGCACTGGCCCCAAGGACGAGGGCTCGGTGTGTAGGCGCGCGGCGTCAAGGTCGGACAACCAAATTGGTGAGAGGTCGTGCGCAGTACCCACTAATGAGAAGCCGGCCGGAGCGGAGTCCATCATGGGTGCCAAGATGGGAGAATAAGTTGGCATGATGCGAGGCGAAGGACCCATAGTGTAAAGCGGCCTGAAATCCGATGGCCCCCCATACCCACGTGCGGATGGCCCGCCCAAAGGAAACAGAGGTGAGGGTGACCCAGGCTGGAGATGGCCGGCGCCTGTGAGCTGGTTGACTCGAACTGACAAACGGCCCACCTCCATCTCGAGCTCCTGACTGCGCACGGTGGCCTGAAGACGCTGGATGTGTTCGAGGGAGGCCGTGGAGGTGTCAGGTGCTTGAATAACGTTGAGCCTTGGTCCGTGGACACGAACACCTGGACGACGGTAAGGTCCTGAGGCTGCCGGGCTGGCGGTAGCGCCCGGATTCGCCGGTAAGACAAAAGATACGCCACGGTTGGGGCTGACGAGGTCCTTGTGTGCCTCCATGTGCTCAATGCCCGAACCCAAACAACGCGTAGGCCACGAGGAGCGAGGTTCTTTAGCCAGCTCCTGCGTGGAGGGTGCGAAGGGACATGCATGAATCAGATGCGGATGATATATCTTGCCATCCTTGTACACGGGAGGTCCATCGGTGAGCATGTCGCAACGAAAGCAATAACGAGCCATAACCACACAAAGCGAGTGTAATGGTGCCAAATTGGGATGTGGCAGCTGATGCATGCCGCTGACTGCCATTTGGAGGTCTGGCTCCGACACGCCAGCACGCTCAAAGTCACCGTACTCGTCGTGCAGAATCTGACGAAACGCATCCACCGTGGCTGGTAACTGCGCCACCACCAACTCGAGCATCCTCCTGGCGTGAAACTCCACATCATGGTCGTGTTCAGGCAATGCTGGCGCTGAAAGTAAATGGACAGGACGAGGACCAGCTGCCAGTGTGGCAGCCCGAGAATTGGTGGCACTTGCGACCCCAACGCGGGGCCCTGGTCGGCCTCCTCCAGGCAAAACTCGGGTCGGCTGCAGGCGCTCATCATCGGGCTGTAGGAGCGTCCACATGTCCCACGCCTGGTCTAAAGTCAGGAGTGCACGCCCCTCGACAGTCTTGAGATGAACTTGAATCCATGGAGGTAGACGAGGCAAGCGAGTCACCCATTGAAGGCGCACATCTGGAGACCGTGCCAGGTAGCGGGCCCGCGGTGCATTATTGGCGGTATCCATGGTCAACGAATCCTCCATACGGAAGACCTGGTCCATTTGCTCGTGTACAGATGTGATGGCGCCGCCTGGCCACGAAATACTAGCCAACCACGCGACCATGTCTTCAGCCGCGTGCGGATCGATGTATGCACGCAACCACTCGTCCAAAGCCAGTAACAAGGCATATCCATCTGCAAATGGACGGGCATTTCGGTCGTCGAAGATGCGGTACCAGCGGTCACGAACCGCCCCAACGGCCATGGATTGGCCGACGTAGAGGCCAGCCGAATGTCGAGTAGAATTGGCGAGCCCCAGGAGGTTGTTGGCCTGAAGACCTCTCCCCACTTCCGACAGATGTGCCGCCGCCGCTGCGTGCCGCCCGGAAGTATGAAGCTCGGCGAAGGAACTCCCCGCCCATGAGCCCACCTGCGCTCGGCTCGACTCCGGCTGCTGAGCTTCCTCTCGAATCGCCCTCTGCAATTGGACCAAGGCACGATGAGAGGGCGTGAAGGTGGCATCAGGCACATTGACGCCGGCGGGGCACTGGCCGTGTGGTTGTCCTCGTACTGACCCCCGTGCCGAAGCCACACTGCGCTCGGAGCCGGAAGACACGTCGCTGCCACGAGGAGCACGTCGCTGGGCTGGCCGACGGGCACCCCGACCACCTCCGCGGCCATCTGTGCGGAGTTGTTCCCTGTCCTGTGCCATGTCCTGGCGAAAGCGCCGCAGTTCATCCTGCTGGCGTGCGATCTCTGCCGCTGTATTGCGCTCTTCAAGGCGCAGTGCACGCGCCGTAGCCGCCATAGTGGCAACGTCTTCGGGGGCCTCAGCCAAGGCCACCGGATCTCGGGCCGCTGCAGCGGCATCGTCGTGTTCATCCATCGCTGCACAAAGGGTTGTAGCAGAGGGAGCGATTGTTTTTCAAGGGAAAACAAGGCCGAGACACTTCGGACCAAGTATAACAAAGTGCAAGCAAGGGATGACAGTGTTCAGCAATACATCATACACAAAGTTCCACGAGCCCTTCCAACATCATACGTACAACGGCGAGCACACAGCACGACCGAAGACTATCTTGAGTGAAGTGGAGATCGACGCCTGTCGCTCTCTCTTTTATTAAACATTCTGTATTTTACTACTCACATCGTGTTTCTCCAGCAACTGGTCTCAAGTCCTTTAGACCTCGGTTGCTTTCCTTTACACCTGTATCGGCAATCTCCGGTTTTAACTCTCTTCTTTAGACCTCTACCGTTCTCTTTACTCACCGTCTCGCCCTTACTCACGCTCCTATCCTTTCTAGACTTCTCATCTGTGATCCGTTTGACATGGTCCCTACACGTCACCTGTGACACTTGCGCAGAATCACACTTGAACGACCTAGGTCTCTAAAATGACTATGTTTTGTGTACCCCGTTGTGCACCCCAGATCGCAAAGTGGATCGGCGTGTCCCCACGAGACCTACCACATGCCTTTTCTTCAAAACCACTGCACTCTTAATTGGCCTGGAGTGCCGTGCATCGTGAGGCAACGCGGGCGGAGGAGGAGGTAAAGTCGCATCCTTTACAGCCGTGGAGGCACGTTTAGGCGCACTTTTGCGAGTCGTGAACACCGACGGATTGGCCTCAAACGCAT
>Ga0209284_10005023_pt1 | contig 14189 bp, 4 predicted proteins | sample FRY03_FD_187211 | JGI IMG/M metagenome (GOLD analysis project Ga0209284, IMG submission 187211) | Freshwater microbial communities from Lake Fryxell liftoff mats and glacier meltwater in Antarctica - FRY-03 (SPAdes) (version 2) | ecosystem: Environmental > Aquatic > Freshwater > Ice > Glacier... | reverse complement strand
TGGATGTTCCATTGGTTCTGTTTAAAATCCAATATTCACATTGGCTAATGGTTTGAATGCTCGCTACTTTGCTTGCATGACTGTAAGATCCACTAGAAGTTCCGCGGAATAATTCAGCAGTAAAGTGATGCGTCGTATTTGATGGCGCCGAAATAGATATTGGACGATAAATTCCATTTTTTCCCGTCGGGAACGTGAAAGCATCATTGCCTACTTTTCGAACAGGACCATTAATATACGAAAGTGATGATGCCCCTGTCATTAATGCATTATCCTCCATTACCAATAAATTGGAAGCACTGCTTGTAATAAGTCCGCTCACAAAAGCTAAATTACGTGTTACTGTTACTTGATTGTTTAATGTTAACCCGTTAGCAGATTTATTTATCATCAGGTTAGGAATTACAGGTATTCTAGCAGCATCCGCGGATATTGTTTGTGCTAAAGCTCCTCCAAATACAACCCACCCACTATTATTAGCGGGAGCAAAGGTGATTGCGAATGTTGAACCTATAGTGGATATATTTCTGTTAAAATTTACTGCTGAACCATAGGCCACAAAAAGTCGGTTAGCAAGGGTAGATCGGAAAACAACATCTCCATTGTAGACGTCAGAGGTTGTTGATGCTAAGCGCCATTCACCTGCGCCTGTGCAAAGAACTGTTGCTGATCCGTTGAATGTATTGCCTCCGGCTGAGCCAATTGCTGCTGTCCCTGAATTAGTCAAATTAGCCGTTCCATTAAATGTTGCACCATTCAAGAATAAGTTTGCAGAAGAAATGGTGACGTTGCCTGAAAAAGAGGTTCCTGTTTCTAAATAAACTTGAGCTGTTGTTGAAGCTGAACTTAAACTAATAGCTGCGGATCCGCTTTGAACCAAGTTTCGAATTCTTAATCCACCATTCGTAAAACCAGACCCTCCATATGCGAATGTAGCCCCTGAAGCCAATGTTGAAGTACCATTTGCTTGTCCAAAGTATACACCTTGTGAGCTTCCAGTTGATATTAATGTGACATTGCCATTAAACTGATTGTCAATGGCACGATGAGCCAAATATAAGATTGAAGTGCTTGTATTTGTAGCTGCCAGCGAACTGCTGAATACGTCAGGAGAGGTATTTCCAAGCATAAAATAACCTGAACCACTAAGATTGAGCGCAACTGGACCGCTGAACGAATTTCCGCCATTAGACACTGTATTTAAACTCCCATTCTGAGTGAATGTAGCCCCAGCGAATTGAGAACCATTCAAGAATAATGAACTTGCTGTTGCTGTCATACTTGCTGCAAAAGTGTTTAATTGTTCGAAATAGATTGTTGTTGCAGATCCAGTCAGTATCAATGAATTGGCGCTTAAGCCAGATTGAGTGGTTCTTCTGATACGGATATCACCTGCATTAAATCCACCTGCTCCTAAACTAAAAGAACCAGTTAAAGAAAGTGAACCGTTAGCTCCTTGTCCAAAACGAATCCCACCTGTTCCATTGGTTGAAATCAACTGAATATTCCCATTCACTGTTGTTCCAGCAACGTTATGAGCCATGTATAGAATTCCAGAGGAATTATCGACTCTCAAGGTCAAATTTGAATTGTAGGTATCAGGGGAAGTTGTTGATTGAAACCAAGCTCCGTTTCCTGAAAGAGTAAGCTGAGTTGCGCCTTGAAAATTATTTCCTCCTGTAGAACTAATATTTGTGGCACCAGTTTGCTCAAAACTGTTTGTACCATCGAATCTTGATCCATTAAGAAAAACGCGAGGAGCGCTGCATGTCATATTTCCTGTGAAGATATTTACTTGCTCGAAATAAACGGATGTTGATGCACCAGTTAGTACCAATGCATTTGCACTTAAGCCGGATTGAGTGGTACTTCTGATTCGGATATCACCTGCATTAAACCCACCTGCTCCTATGCTAAAAGAACCGGTTAATGCAATCGAACCACTCGAACCTTGGCAAAAACGAATCCCACCTGTTCCATTCGCTGAAATCAACTGAATATTTCCATTCACTGTTGTTCCAGCAACGTTATGAGCCATGTATAGAATTCCAGAGGAATTATCGACTCTCAAGGTCAAATTTGAATTGTAGGTATCAGGGAAAGTTGTTGATTGAAACCAAGCTCCGTTTCCCGAAAGAGTAAGCTGTGTAGCACCTTGAAAATTATTTCCTCCAGTTGAATTAATAGTGGTAGCGCCCGTTTGCTCAAAACTGTTTATTCCATTGAAGGTTGATCCATTGAGGTAAACGCGAGGAGCACTGCATGTCATATTTCCTGAGAAGATATTTACTTGCTCGAAATAAACGGAAGTTGATGCACCAGTTAGTACCAGTGCATTTGCACTTAAGCCAGATTGAGTGGTACTTCTGATTCGGATATCACCTGCATTAAACCCACCTACTCCTATGCTAAAAGAACCGGTTAATGCAATCGAACCACTCGAACCTTGGCAAAAACGAATCCCACCTGTTCCATTCGCTGAAACCAACTGAATATTTCCATTCACTGTTGTTCCAGCAACGTTATGAGCCATAAATAGAATTCCAGAGGAATTATCGACTCTCAAGGTCAAATTTGAATTGTAGATATCAGGGGAAGTTGTTGATTGAAACCAAGCTCCGTTTCCCGAAAGAGTAAGCTGAGTTGCGTCTTGAAAATTATTTCCTCCTGTAGAACTAATATTTGTGGCACCAGTTTGCTCAAAACTGTTTATTCCATTGAAGGTTGATCCATTGAGGTAAACGCGAGGAGCACTGCAAGACATATTGCCAGCGAATGTATTTGCGGTTAAGAATGTAACGCTTGATGCTGTTCCTGAAAGGTTGAGCGTATGGGCATCAGTGCCAGTTTGGGTAATTCGACGAAGATTTAAGTCACCTGAATTGAAGCCCGCTCCAGAGATTGAAAAGTAAGCCCCTGGCGTTAAAGAAGCTGCTCCATTGTTGTTGCAAAAGCGAATTCCTCCTGCACCATTTATACTTGAAAGTAAAATTGGTCCCGAGAATACATTGCCGGAGCTAGTTTGTGCTAATTGAATTCGAGCGCCAGCGCCACTTGCATTTATACTCAATTGTCCAAGAAAGCTATCTGGATTTGCATTGCCCAAAACTAGCACTCCTATTCCTGAGGAAGTTATGGTTGTATTGTTAGCAAATGAGTTTCCTCCAAGGGACGTTGCTGTTCCAGGTCCTGTTGATTCAAAAGTTGAACCTATGTTAAACTGAGTTCCATTGAAATAGATAAGACCAGCTTGGGCATTGAGAGCTCCATTAAATGTAGAAGCGGTTTCGAAATAAAGACTTGAATTTGATGTTCCCATTTGAAGATCCAAAGCCTCAGAGCCTGCTTGAGTAAAGTTCCTAAAACGAATACTTCCCTGACTATTGATGCCATCAGTCACAGTTAAAAGTGCGCCAGAACCTAAGGTTGTTGTTCCTCCGCTTTGTCCGAACAAAATCATGCTATTCGAGTTTTCCGCAATAAGAGTTAAATCGCCGCTAAATAAAGATCCTGCGACTCCGTTTGATAAATATGCTCTACCATTTCCTGAGCAATAAATTCTCGCAGTGCCATTGAATGTTTCAGGTAAGGAAGTTCCTGTGTAAAGGTATCCATTGGTGATTTGGATATTTACTAAACCATTGAAGACACTTCCTCCAGTCCATAAATCGTTGCCTGCAGAATTTTTTCTGATTGAAACAGCACCATTGAATGTGTTTCGAGCAAAAACTAATCTTGGGATATTTAATTCCAATGGACAATTTATCACTGCATCAGCAATAATACCAGATGTTGTTCCAGTAGCGATATCCAAGGCAAAAGGATTAGAACCCTCTACGGTAATCCAACGAAAACCAAGTTCACCTCTAGCAAACCCTAGCACCCCTACTTCAGGGCGACTTAATGCTGTAAATGTTGAAGTACCAGCACCTTGTCCAAATCTAACTCCTAGCGAGTTACCGCTGGAATTTAAGGTAATGGTTCCGTTGAAAATATTTCCAGCAGAAGCATTCGCCATTTGTATAAAACTATTTCCAGATTGATCTATTGTTAGGTTCCCATTATATATATCTCGGATAGTTTGTGCCATAGTAAGTGAACCGCTCACTGAATTTCTCAAACTTAAGCCTTGATTAAAGACATTTCCACCTGCAGAGATTCGATCCCCAGTTCCAACTTTTGAAAAAGCAACATCCCCATTGAACGTTGATCTTGCCAAAGTAAACCCGGGAACAGTGATGTTGAGGTTAGCATTAAAGATGCACTCAGAGAAGTTCAACTGACCAGATCCGGTGCTTTGAACAAAACTTATTAGACCAGCCCCTAGTTGTGTTAGTCTACTCAACGAAACCGAACCACTAGCCAATCCAGTATTGAATATGCCAATGTCATTTCCGGAACTCAACGTTGAAGTGCCTCCGTTTAATCCAAATGTAATAGATCCTGTTTGATCAATATTTAAATTGAGTTCGCCGTTAAATTGATTTCCCGCAGCGGCATATGACATATCAATTCCATTATTTCCAGATAAATCTGACAGATAAACGTCATCATTAAATGTATCTGGATTTGAGTTGGCAAATCTAACTAGCGAGTTTGATGCTTTCGTTAAAACAACTACCCCATTAAAAACGTTCCCACCATTGCTGGTGCAAGATCCGTTGATAGTTTTATTAATGATGAGTGAATCGTTGAATGTGGCCCCGTTCAAATAAAATAGAGGAAAGTTAAATTTTAGGACGGCATCGAAGATTGTCCCCGGCTCGAAAAAGATACGTGAACTTCCTGATCCATTGAATTCGAAACGATTGTTTCCACTTTGACTAAAACCAGCAAAGCGAAGGTTTCCGGCAGTGAATCCATTGGCACCAATGCTCAACTTTTTGCCTGTGGCCAAAGAGGATGTTCCACCATTGGCACCAAAAAAAACACCTGTATTACCATTGGAATTCACTTCTATATTTCCGTTAAACGAGGTCCCCAAGGCAGAAAAAGCCATGAAGATACCACCAGAGCTTACATTATTCAAACTTAAATTCCCGTTGAACACATCAGCAAGAGAGGTTTCGAAGCGAAACTGATTGGTGCTTTGGTTAATGATTCCAACGTTGCCGTGAAATACATTACCTCCTGCACAATTTACTGTTACTCCACCAACTTTAGTTAGCGAAACGTTTCCAAAGAATACAGAACCATTCAACTGCGGATTTGCACCTGTGTAATTTACATTACAATTGAATGTAGTTCCAGCAAAAACTGCATTGGCAGCAGAAATAACTAGCGTGCCTCCTGTTACAGTTCCTCCTGTAAAGTTGCAAGTACCATAGACTGGCATAAAAAAGATAGCCAGGTTGAGTGTTCCTCCTGAAATTGTTAGGTTTCGAATTCCTGGAAGTTCTTCCCATTCGGGTTGAAAGGCTCCAGAGCCATTAATAATAACATCGTCTAGAAGATCTGGCACCCCTGCCGGACTCCAATTAGACGAAGTGCTCCATTCTTCGGAGACTGATCCATTCCACGTATACGAGGCCGCTGAGAGCTTCGCAGAAACAGAAATCAGTACAGAAAGAACGAGCACATGAAGTTGGTAGACTTTTCTCATGTGATTTGGTAGATTTTATTACTGCGCAAAAATGGTTAGGGTGACTCCTTTGCTGAAGCGAGTGACTAGTTTCACCTTACCTCTGTTAGGTAAAACCTCCCAAATCCCGAAAAACTAGTAACAATAAATGTCAGTACATATAACGAATGACCTAGTTTTCTTAGCTCATAGACCATTTACAAAAACTGAATAAAAATCATTCTGCTAGATTTTACCGATGTAAGAAAATTGCAGAATGTTGACCCTAGATTCAATTTAGCCTTTGAAATAAAGTGGTTGGCTTAAAACCGTTGAAGCAGTAAAAGCTCTTTTCACTAAAAAGAAAAATAACACTGGATTTCTACCGCTAAAAAAGATCGTTTTGAATGGATTATAGCCTTTGATCGTAGTTTTCAAAGAGTAAGAATAGGTAGACTTCAGAATTTCAATCAATTACAATAATTAATTAACTTGGCGTTTACTCAGTATTCCATCAAATACATATAAAATGTATTACCATCCAAACGAAGAAGAAGGGGTACTTCCATTTTTAAAACAGATGAAATGGATATCGGCATTAAGTGCCTTGTTTGCGGTATTGCTACTAATTGATTTTTTTCTTCCGGCAAATTGCTCAAGCGAACTAGTTTTAGGTAAAGAATTTAGAAAAGAGAGCACGCGCTTTGGCTCAACATCGTATGATTTAAAAATACACACGAGTAATTTTAAATTTAAAGTGAATCCAGACTTATTTGTAGCAATAATAGTTGATTCGAATGTTGAAGTGTGCCATACGCCAATAATGAAGCGCGTGAAGTTAGTGAGCGGAAGAAACATAAAAAACAACCTTCCATACTCGTATGAATCGGTGATGCCAATTTATCGAGGGTTCGCCTCCTTTCCAATTGCATTGCTAATTGCTTCAATGCTTAGTTTGTTTTTTAAACAAGACGATACAGTTGCATATTCGTTTGGTATCATGACATTGATACTACTCATTTCGATGTTTACAATTATGTAAAAGCTGCCATCGAAACTTTAACTTCGCAGCCTATGCTTAGAAAATTAGCTCATATTTTTTCTTGGGTGTTTCAACCCCTTTTAATGCCAACCATCGCAGCTGCATTATTTTTACAATTGCCCTTCTACACATTTAAGTTAATGCCGATAGAGTTAAAATGGTATGTAATAACATGCAATGCTTTATTTACTATTCTTCTTCCTGTCTTGATGATTTTCTTGTTACTAAGGAATAACATGATAGAAACCCTCGAGCTTAAAAAACTAGAAGACAGAAAATACCCAATTATTTTTACAATCGCATTTCACATTGCTAACTATTACTTTTTGAGCAGAGCGCATTTGCCGGGTCCTTATATGTTTTTCTTATTAGCGGGATTGTTCTCCTTGATCCTAACCTTAGTTGTTACGAATTATTGGAAGGTGTCATTGCATATGACTGGAGTAGGTGGTCTAATCGGAGGCTTCTTGGCATTATCACTGATTTGGCCCGTTGATTTAAGGCTTTTGTTGTTTTTTATGTTTCTAATTGCAGGTATCACGGGAACTTCTCGTCTTTTATTAAATGTCCACACTTCAGCTCAGGTGGCTGTTGGTTTTTTCGTTGGTTTTATACCGCAGCTGAGCTTGATTTTGATAGCTCAATAGCAAAATATTAATGCTCTCAGCAACATTTACACTTGATTTATCAAAAACGAATTGTAAATTGCTGAACCATTTGGGTGAAATTTGAAAAGTCCGATTCAAGAAAACAACCAAATAGAAACCAAAACTGCCTATGATATTAAGTATACTATCCAATTGTTTTTTCGAAATATGATTTGATTTTTTTCGAACTATTGATCTCCGATCCGCTTATGCGAGAGTGATTCAAAAGACCTAAATTAAATCAAATCAATATGACCTCATCCTTCAAAGGACAGCTATTAGTTGTCTTATCGGTATGTTTTTGTCTCAACATTAGCGCTCAAGAGGCGAATGATAAAGTGCATTTTCTATTGCTCGGTACAGATTCATCTCTTGATTCTGCCTGGGTTTGTAATGCTGTTAATTCATACGCATTGCTTGACGTTTATAGGTTTGAAGAAAAGCGAAGAGCCATACCATTAGAAAACAGCACTTACAGCATTGAGTTATTTTCTCTCGAAGAACTGGGAAAGGATTTGTCAACTTCTAAGAGAGTTGCCCTTCAACAACCTATTGTTACTGGTGGAAATTTAAGTTTTTCTATTAGTCCAAGAGGTAAACTAAAGCTAATCTCAAAATAATGAGGAGGCTCGGGTTATTGATATTGGTATTCTTGGTTGGCTCTTTTTCAATGGGCTATTCTCAGGTATACACTATGGGTAATTTGGGTACAGTTAACAATGCCTGCGGAGGACTTTTCTACGATAGCCAAGGTCCAAGTGCACAATACCAAAACAACGAGTTTTTTACTGCTACATTTTGCGCACCTGCTGGACAAGTTATCACATTCACCTTTACTGATTTTGCAACAGAGGCAGGTTGGGATTTCTTAGATGTTTACAATGGACCATCAACTGCTTCAGCTTTACTAGGTTCTTATACCGGAGCCGTTGGCCCTGGCGTAATTTCCTCATCAATAGGGGGATGCCTGACTTTTGTTTTTGACTCTGATGGAAGTATCTTTGGCCGCGGTTGGGAAGCAGCCATCTCTTGTGGCAATCCTCCTCCAGTAACAAACAATGGTGATGTTTGTCCAAATGCCACCCCATTTTGCACTGGAGCAACCTACACTTTCAATAATAACGTTAATGTTCCTAGTTTGGGGACCATAGGTTGCCTGTTTACTTCTCCAAATCCAGTATGGTACTACATGGAAATTGAGAATCCAGGCGATTTGGCGATTGACATAGCTCAGTTCGATGTTTTTAATGTCCCTATCGACGTCGATTTTATTCTTTGGGGACCGTTTTCATCCTTACCTAACGGATGTACTCAAATTCAAAACAGCACAGCGCCAGTAGTCGACTGCAGTTATTCGGCCTCTGCATTTGAACAAGCCAATATAACAGGAGCTCAAACAGGCGAAATTTATATTCTGTTGTTGACCAACTTTGAAAATACTCTTGGTTATATCACCTTCAACAGTTCCGCAGGATCAACAGCAACAACAAATTGCGACATTTTATGCAATATCACTGCGCTTTCTACCACGCCAACAGCTTGTAATCCAACAACAAATACCTACAATGTTTCTGGGCAATTAACGGTTACCAATCCACCCCAGAGTGGCATCCTTACCTTTACTAGTTCTTGTGGCGGAACTACAACAGTAAGTGCACCTTTTCCAAGTCAGATTAGCTATACAATTACCGGTATAAATGCAGCAGCAGGAAGTTGTAATGTAGTGGCTAGTTTTTCAGCCGACCCTTCTTGCACAATAACGGAAGCCTACATTGCTCCTTCAGCCTGCGCCAGTGTTTCGCTGAATTGCCCTGATTATGCGAATACTTCAACCAGTCCGACGGTTGCATGTTCCAATCAAACCTATTATTTAGACGTGGTCAACACAGCTTGTGCAGGGCAGATTTTCTTCACTGTTGCTGGAAACTATGGTTCTTTGTATGGTAATGAGATCTCTTGGACAGTTACCAGTAACTTAAGTGGCAGTGTCTTAGCCTCGGGTTTTGGCAATACTAGTAGTGCCAACTTTACTACCGCTTTTGGCCCATTTAATCCAGCTATCCATGGAACAATCTTTACATTGAACGTTAACGATGCCTTTGGAGATGGCTTTGATGGAACGGGTGGTGTAATAAGAGTTTTACAAGGCAATGCTATAATTGCTGGGCCTATTGCAGGTGAAATAGGATTTGGAGCTTCTACTATCTTTGGTGCTAACATCAGCATCTCGCCAGCAACGATAACCATCTCAACACCATCAGGAAATGTGATACAGACGGTTCAAAACTGCAACGATTTCCGTGTTCCAATCAGTATCGAAAATGCAAATTTCTGCAATACCATAAGTGCGACCTTGCCTTGGATAGTTACGTGCAATACGTCCGGTGCAACTCTTGCCACTGGAAGCAACACACTAACCGTTTATCCAACGCTGCCAACATCAACCAATGATGTTGTAAGCATACAATACAACACATCAGCCTGTAATTGGGAAGTTACAGGAAACAACGATTGCGATGCAGGCGATATCGGAACCATTTTTACAATTAGTCCAAACCCTTCCACACTAAGCGCTACAGGTTGCATAGGAGGAAACCAAGATTTTGATGTAACCTATATCGGTTTAGGTGGTGGTCCCAATTGCTGTTCAACCGGTGGTGCATTAATTCCTATTCAGATTAATAATCCATATCCACAAGGAAGCTATGCAGTTGCATCTTCTCCATTCGGAGGAATTAACAATTCTGCCTACCTCAACATACCGCCAAATACCGTTGGCGGAAATGCTACATCCTTGCAACTAAACATCAATATGAGTGGTTTCTGCATGGATCCCGCTGGGCCAAATGCTGGTGCCAATTTGTCTTATTGGGTTACTGTTTTAATTGACGGTCAGATAGTATCGGATTTGCAAACAGCCAATCCTGGCCCTGCAAATTACTCTCAAACGATGAATTTAGCGGCAATTCCTGGAGGATTCAATTCCTCGATGAATATCGAAGTTTACATTTATCCAAATGTGTTTGCTAACTCAACTTTTACGCAGTTTCAAACATACAATCCTACTGCAAACTGTGCCTCATTGGGTAATGGTATTTGGACAGCTTCCTCAATCACCGCGAACCTAGCAGTAACTTTCGAAGAATTTTCACCAACTGCAGCATCTTGCCTCTACCCTACTATTGCGTCATTTAGTTGTTGTTCGCCCTCCTTAATTAGCAATGCATCATCCACCATTTGCTCTGGAGGAAGCACGACCGCAATTACGACCTGGCAAAATGCTGTAGCTGCTGCAAACCCAACTTGTGTTGTGTATTCAAGTGTATTACCGATAGCTGGAACAACTCTTCCCAACAATATTCTTCCTTCGGGGATCAACAACACCGCAAGTGCCACAGTTCAAAATGTAAACGCATATGCTTACTGCGACGCCGATAACAGTTCAACTATAAACGCTGGTGATACTTACACACTGATTAGCTCGTACAATTTAACCGTAAACCCTACCCTTTCGGCTGGAAGCAATGGTTCAACTGCGGTTTGCGCTTCAGGTTCGTCGGTTAATCTTTTTTCGATTCTTGGAGGAACACCATCTAATGCTGGCACTTGGAGCGGTCCGTCAACTGTATCAGGCGGAAACCTCGGAACTTTTAATCCATCAAGCAATTCCGCAGGTGTTTATACTTACACCGTTACAGGAACTTCTCCATGTCCAAATGCAACTGCAACAGCAACAGTAACCATCGTCCCTGCTTTTAATGCTAGTATAAGCTACACAGGCAGTCCATTTTGTAAAAACATCACTACAGCCCAAATACCAACTATTATTGGTTCTGCAGGCGGTCTGTTTAGTTCCGCTCCCGCAGGATTAAGCCTGAATTCTTCTACTGGAGCCATTGTGCCATCAACAAGTACAGCCGGAACCTATACAATTAGCTATTCAAACACACCCGGATTATGTCCAGTTGTTGCAGCTTTTGCTACAATAGAGATTGTGAATGTTCCTAATGTCAACACAAATTTACCGTCCTATTCAACTTGCACGGGTCCAACTTTAGCTACTGCAGGAGCTTATACTATTAATATTACTTCAACAACACCAGGAGCAACATTCAACTGGTCTGGTTCTGATGGAAATTCTGGTACAGGAACACCAATCAATTATCCAATTGCCAATAATACATGCACTGATCAAACCGTTACGTTTACAATAAATTCTTCATTTAATGGCTGTTCCTCTGCTCCCATAACTAGAGTTCTAACATTAAGACCTAAACCGCTTGCAACCTTTACTGTTTCACCTAACCCTGTTTGTCAAAGCGGCACTTCAACTGTAACTTTCACAGGAACTTCTTGCCCTGGCTCTACTTATAATTGGACTTGGCCTTCAGGTGTTAATGTATTAAGTGGATCGGGATTCGGCCCTTACTCAATTTCTTATTCATCTTCAGGCATTTTAGATATTAAACTTCAAATTACAGGACCAGCTGCACTTGGAAACTGCACTTCGCCTTTGGTAACAAATCCTGTCACTGTAGTTGCCGCTACTAATGCCGGAACCAACAATACCTTGAACATTTGCTCCAATTCAGCCGCAATCAATTTATACAGTGTTTTAGGCGGAGCTCCTTCAGCTGGCGGAACCTGGACTGGACCAAGTGCATTAACCGGAAGCGATTTAGGCACATTTACTCCGGGAGTATCTTCCGCAGGACTTTATACATATACCATAAATGGAGTTGCTCCTTGCCTTGCTGCAACTGCAACAATAAATGTTACTCAAAGCCAATCTACTGATGCAAGTATTATTTATCCGGGAGGACCTTTCTGTATTGACAATACTATCAGCCAAACGCCTGCAATAACAGGTGCCGCAGGTGGAACATTTTCTTCATCTCCATCTGGACTTAATCTGAACACTTCAACGGGAGCATTTACTCCTTCTTCAAGCTCACCGGGCACCTATTTAATCACTTATTCCATTCCTGCCGCAGGCACTTGTCCTGCAACAACTACTGAAACTTATGTGGTTATAACAAATATTCCAGCAAACCCATCAATCTCTCCAAACCCTGTTTGCGAAGGAAGTCCCGTTGTAATGAATGTTTCCAATGGAAGCTTTTTTGAATTCTTTATCAATGGCGTTTCTCAGGGCCTTCCGACCGATTCAAGCAATTTTAATTTTGATAACCCCTCATCGGGAGATGTTTTCTGTGTGCGGTCTTATCCTCCCCCACCATTTACGTTTGATGGCAATATCATTGAAGATGAATGGTCTAATCCTTTAGCTATTTCTAATCCAAATTTAACAAGTGGATTTGCTCCTAATAATCTTGATGCTTTATATCTCCAAAACGGAGGAGGTTATCTTTTTGGAGCTTTAGCTGGACAAACTGAAAATAACAGCAATAACAGATTCCTGCTTTTTATTGATTGTCAGCCGGGAGGCTTTAACAATTTAGGTGGGTGGGCAAATCGGAGCAATGCACCCTATGTATCTGTGCGGAATTTAAATGGTTTAATCACTTTCGATCCAGGTTTTAATCCAGACTTTATTCTTTGTATGAATCAAGCAAACGGTGAAGCGTTCTTTGATTTGTATGACATGCAAAACAATATCAATTATTATCTAGGTTCAGATATTAATTCCTTTCTCGTCAGCTCAGATTTATTAGGATATCAATCAAATGGAGGTGCTGGATCAAATCAAGGTTTTGAATTTGCTGTGCCTTTATCATTTCTTGGAAATCCAACAGGTACAATCTCAACCTTTGCCATGCTTGTAAATGACCCTGGCTTGAATAATCCTGCGGCAACCTTTATCAGCAACCAATTTCTAACACCTGCAGGTGACAATCAATCTAATTACGGAGATGGGTTTATTGATTTTGGAGCAGCAGAGCCTAATCCGGTTAACTTCAGCCTTGGTGCTGATTGTTATTCTGAAGAATGTATTACAGTAACTTCAGCAATAGGTCCAATTACATCTTTTACTTACCCTGCTGAGACATGCCAAAGTGACCCCGATATTAACCCAAGTCCCATAGTAGGATTTACAGGTGGCGGAGCATATACATCAACCGCAGGTTTAATAATAAATAATAGTACAGGTCTAATAGATATTTCGGCTTCTACACCCGATACATATACAATTACTTATACGGTGCCTGCCATAGGATGTAATCCTGCAGCTAGCACTGACTTCATAGTTACCATTTTACCAACGCCTTCAACAACACCTATTTATCATGAATAGACTTTTACAATTAAGCCAAACCGCCTTTAAGGCGATGATTTGGATTCTGCTTATTTTTGTAAGTATAAATCTGAATGCACAAAACGATCCTACCGATCCTCAAACGATATGCGTAGGAAGTGTTGAAACATATCAAGTTGACCAAGCCGAGAACGGCGGAGAAGGAACTACAGGTTCAACCTATACCTGGTCAATTACTGCTGGACCTTTCACTGGTAGTATAACGCCCAATCAGGGTCCCAATGGAAGCTCCAACAGAATTGAAATTGACTGGGGGGCTTCTCTAGACGGACCTTACGTGCTTGAGGTAATTGAAACCACAGATGGCTGTCCTGGGCCACCGGTAATTCTAAATATCATATTAACACCGGAGATTCTTCCAACTTTCGATGCAATAGGTCCGCTCTGCCAAAACAGCACAGCACCTTCATTGCCGACAAGCTCAACAAATTTACCTTCAATAACAGGTACTTGGGATGCGGCAATTAGCACCTCGTCTCCTGGAAATACGGTTTATACATTTACACCAGACCCTGATCAATGTGCTACATCTGCAACATTAGATATCAATGTAACCCCAGAGGTAACGCCAAGTTTTACAGCAATAGGTCCATTGTGTGAGAACAGTGCAGCGCCATCACTTCCAGCAACTTCGTTGGAAGGTATCACTGGTTCTTGGTCACC
>Ga0209284_10005022_pt1 | contig 14191 bp, 11 predicted proteins | sample FRY03_FD_187211 | JGI IMG/M metagenome (GOLD analysis project Ga0209284, IMG submission 187211) | Freshwater microbial communities from Lake Fryxell liftoff mats and glacier meltwater in Antarctica - FRY-03 (SPAdes) (version 2) | ecosystem: Environmental > Aquatic > Freshwater > Ice > Glacier... | reverse complement strand
TTAAGGGCTACCCCAACTTCAAAGAATACCGCATGCAAATGGTGCAAAGCCTCGACGCTGAAGAAATCAGGCAGTTATTGCGGCAGGTAGCGGTACAATATGCCGACTACGAACCACAAATTGTGCGCAGCGTAGAAGAGGTAAGTTATTCAGGCTGCGATTGACGCAAAGCGCGTTCTAAAGCTACTTCTTGCAGCTGCCCATGGCCCTGCAGGCATTCCCGCCACCAAATGCGAAAGCCCAAGTCGGCGATGTCGGTGCGGCCGCCGAACTAGTCGGTGATTTTTTGTCCGCTAACCTTTGCAAGCTCCTGGTTACATTCGTAGAGCTTTTAAGACGGTACGCTTTTAAAAAAGCATCCGCAAGCAGGAGGCGCGGATCTTTTTGTGCACCAAGGCATGCAGCGAGGTTCACTGGCATGTTCGAGAGACTTTAGAACAAGTGCTGGTACAGCGCACAACCTGGGGTGCGGAGTGCTTGCAGACCGGCGTTTAGTGTTTCTGTAACTGCCTTTTTGCTGGAGTTTTTAAAGAGGAGGAAGGCCAACTGTTGCACATAATAAGGCTTGTTGTCCAACAGCTGCACCACCGCCTTGGCTTGCTTTTTAGTGATTTGCTTTTGGTGCAAGGCCGGCTGCTCCGCCATGTATTTTTCGAATTCCGGTGCGGGAATTTTGTTGAGGCACAGCAACTGCCCGACTTTGTAAAAGAGGTACGACTGCATTTACGAACAGCTGCGCAAGCTTATGCCGCTTGTTGCCAGAGAGCTAATAAGTAACATGCTGTTTTTTTTACTAGTGCGCGCGCAGTAGTTTTTGGAAAGGCAGGGATTCGCTCAGGCATTCGATATTTTGAAATTCATTGAAGCACAACACCAATCGAATTTTTTGGCTCGGGCTATTTTTTCTGGTAAATCCAGCGGTGCGCTAGAATCGACTTTTGGTCTGTGAAGTAGAATTTAATGCCGAGCGCCTGGTCGGGACATTGCACCAAGCTGATTTTTGGAGTAAGGTTGCTTACCCATTTGCTCAAACTGTTGCTGGCGTTTTCTAGTTTACTGCGGGAGGCGTTGGTGACTGCTTTGCCGAGGAGTTCAAAAAACACGGGTCCGTTGTGCACGTCAAACAGGTTGATATTACAAAACCAGCATTTCACTGCCGCATTACCTGCTGAGTTTCGTGCCAAGGAGGTTTTGCCCCGCCTGCGGGGTGCTATCAAAAGCGTGTTTACGCCTCGTGCGGGGTGCTATTAAAAGCATGTTTACGCCTCGTGCGGGGGGCTATTAAAAGCATGTTCACGCCACCTGCGCGGTGCTATTAAAAGCGTGTTTACGCCTCGTGCGGAGTACTATTAAAAGCGTGTTCACGCCTCGTGCACAGGTTTTGTGCAGCTGCGCAAGATCAAACTTTCGATTTACAAAGCCTCGTCCCGAAACCAATTGCCCGAATTGCAAGGGTGATGTCGCTATCCGTTACTGCATGGCTTTTTGCAAAATCAAACAAGTTGGTTTAAAACGAATCGTTCAAAACAAGTTGGTTTGAAATAAACGCGCTGCAAACGAAAGGCTATTTCAACGAAACAAGTGCTTTTTCGAGTGCTGCCAATGCCAATGCCACTTCCTTAGCCTTGCAAGTACCCACGCTGAGGCGGTACCAAGTGCTGCTTTCACAGGCTCCGAAGGCATAAAAGGGCACTACGGCAAGGCCTGCTGCCTCGAGCACAAAGGCAGTAATGTCGCGGGTGCTGTTGAGTTGTTGCCCTGCTGGGGTAGTTTTGCCTAGCAAATGCAGTTGGATGGTGAGGTAAATGGCGGCTTGGGGGGCAATACAATCTACCGGATGTCCCGCCGCCTTGAGGCGCATAAATCCTTGGTAGAAACCGTCGAGGCGGTCGTGGACCGCACTTTTGAAGCTGCCCAAAAAGCGGTCTACCGCCGCGCCATCGCGCAGGTACTGGGCCACAGCCACTTGTTCGGCCTTAGGAGCCCAGGCGCCAACGTGACCTAAAATCGCTTTCATTTTGTTGATGATGGCGCTGGGACCAAAGGCCCAGCCCACCCGCACGCCTGTAGCGGCAAAGGCCTTCGACAAGCCATCTACAAAAAGGGTGTACGCCCGCATCTCGGGCCGCAAAGTCACCGGGTCAAAGTGGCGTGTTTCTCCAAAGGTGAGCAACCAGTAAATTTGGTCGTACATCAGGTACACTGGTTTTTGGTCGGGACCCCGGCGCTTGTTTTCCGCTAAAATCAGGTCGCAAATCTCCGCCAATGCACCTTCACCAAAAACGGTACCGGTGGGATTGAGCGGCGAACATACCGCTACCAAAGTGGCTTCCTGTATGTGGGGTGCGATTTGCGCCGCCGACGGCATGAAGTTTTCGGCCGGGCCTACCTGCAGCTCGATGCCTTGTGTGCGGGTCAAGTGGCAGTAGTGGTTGTTGTTCCAAGACGGCACCGCGTATATTACTTTATCGCCTGGGTCGAGTAAGGTTTGGTAGATGGCGTAAATAAGCGGACGCGCACCTCCCGCAATTAAAAAATCGTCGGCCGCATACGCCAAGCCTCCGTAAGTATGCATAAAATCGCGCACCGACTCGCGCAACTCCAGCACGCCGTTGGCAGCCGGGTAGTTGGTAAGGCCCGCAGCATAGGCTTGTTGGATGGCGGTGTTGAGTTCTTCGGGAATCGGGAAAACCTGCGGGTCAAAATCACCAATGGTAAAATTGTAAATGTTGGCTCCTGCTTTGATTTTCTGGTTGATTTCACCTGCCAGTTTGATGATCTCGGATCCGATCAGCTGATCGGCCATGTGCGATACCTGCATGCCGTAAGTTTGAAGCAAATATAAGCAATTCAGTCGCTCAAAACTGTTGCATTTCAATCAAGAGCCGGTAGCTGCCACTGCGCTCCATGAGGGCGTTGTGGGTGCCCGATTCTACAATTTCGCCCTTTTGCAGCACTACAATGAGGTCGGCATGCTGTATTGTGCTCAAACGGTGTGCAACAACAATGGACGTTCTATTTTCCATCAGGTGGGCCAGGGCTTCTTGAACGAGTTTTTCGGACGCTGTATCCAAGGACGAGGTAGCTTCGTCGAGGATGAGGATGGGCGGGTTTTTGAACACCGCGCGGGCAATGCTGAGGCGCTGCCGCTGTCCGCCACTCAAACGCGCACCTCGGTCGCCAATAACGGTGTCGTAACCCTGTTCGAGGGCTTCTATAAAGTCGTGCGCATTGGCCACCTTGGCCGCTTCTATTACCAGCAGCGGGTCGGGATGGTCTACCCCAAAGGCGATGTTGGCGGTTACCGTATCGTTGAAAAGGATACTTTCTTGGGTTACAATGCCCATCAGCGCCCGTACATCTTTGGTTTTAAGCTGCCGCACATCTTGTCCATCTACCAAAACAGCACCCAATTGCGGGTCTATAAAGCGGGGGATGAGGTCTACCAGGGTGCTTTTACCGCCACCCGACGGTCCTACCAAGGCCACCATACTGCCTTTTGGAATCTGCAAGTTGATGTTTTTCAGCACCCAGTCGTCGCCGTACTTAAAGCTGAGGTCTTTGAGTTCAATGCGCGACTTAAAATTATGTACGGGCAAGGCGTTCGGGGCCTCTGCGATCGGATTATCGGTTTCGAGCACCTCAAAAACACGCTCTGCAGCTGCTAAACCGCGTTGCAAATTGGTCATGGCTGAGGTCATGGCCTTGGCCGGTGGCAGCAGCTGCGAATATAAAATAATGTAGGTGATAAATTCACTGGCACTCAGCTCGCTTTGGCCGCTGATAACCAGTTGACCACCATATAAAATAATGCTCAGCACCACGCCAATACCCATGATTTCAGACAAAGGGGAGGCAAGTTCTTTGCGATTAAAGATGCTTTTCAGCGTTTGGCGGTAGCCGCTGTTTTCGACTTGGAATTTCTGCTTCACCGGCTCTTGGGCGTTGAAAGCTTTGATGATGCGGATGCCGCTGATGGTTTCTTCAATGATGGAGAGGATGCTGCCGAGCTGCTGTTGTCCCTTGGTTGACGACCGCTTTAGTTTTTTAGAAATGCTGCCGATCACAAATCCCGAAATAGGCAACACCAAAAAACTGAAAAACGTAAGTTTTACCGAGAGCGTGAACAGCAAAATGATGTAGCCAATGAGCAAAAGCGGCTCCCGAAAAACGGTTTGAATGGAGCTTACTACCGAATTTTCAATCTCCGTAACATCGTTCGAAAGCACCGAAATGAGGTTGCCTTTCCGCTGGTTGTTAAAGTAGTGCACGTTCAAACTCACCAGTCTGTTAAAAAGCGCCTGCCGCAACTTCATCACCACCATGGTGCGCATGCCGGTGAGCACCCGCTGACTCCAATACCTAAAAACGTTTGACATCAATACCGTAAACAGTACCACCCCGCACACAAATTGCAGGGCACCTATCTTGCCTTTTTCAAGAAGGATGTTGTAAAAGAAGTAGTTAAAAGCCGCTTTAACATAGCCAGCGGTGAAGCTAAACGCAGGCAGCGTCAATTGCTCCGGCGCCGTTTCTACCGTGTCAAAAATAATGTTCAGCAGCGGGATAAGCAGGGTGAAGTTGAAAATCCCAAACAAGATGCTCAGCAGCGACAGCAGCAAGTAGCGCGGAATAAAATTGCGCAAGGGACGAGCAAAACTGAGGATCTTAAAATAGGTTTTCACTTTTCAAAGGTAATTGCTTTTTGAATAGGTGGTATAGCATTGAGAAAGCAAGTATATTCGTATATTCAAATTACATATGTTAACCATCATTACCTGCATCCACAACCAATTGCCCATGAACCGCCTTTTTATGGAGGCGCTCATGAAGCACACACACCATACTTTCGAGCTCATTGTGGTCGATAATGCCAGCACCGACGGCAGTGCCGATTTTTTTGAGGCAGCAGGGGCAGTGGTGATCCGTAATAAAACGAACATGGTTTATCCTGCAGCCCAAAACCAAGGTTTGGCAGCAGCAACAGGCGATTATACGGCCTTTTTGAACAACGACGTGGTGGTGAGCAGGCATTGGGACCGCCAATTGATTGAGCTGATGGAGGCCAAAGGACTTCACATCATCAGTCCCACCTCCATCGACCGGTCTGAAAGCAAGTACAGCGCCCAAAAACTCCGTCGCCGCTGGAACCGGATCAAGGGCCTCACCAAAATTCTAGGCATTTCGCATTGGAGTTTACGGTTGCAGATGCGGCTGATGTATGGCGATTGGATCCGGTTTTGTGCCCGCCGAAAACTCAATTTTGAAGACCTGCTGGTAGAAGGCTTCAGCGGCCACAGTTTACTTTTCAGCAAAAAAGGCGTGGAGCTGTTGGGGCAGTGGGACGAACGTATTTTGGAGGCAGATTTCGATCTTTATTTCCGGACTTGGGAACGGGCCGAAAGTACAGGTGATGTAAAGCCCATTTACGTAGCCGCAGGGGTTTTTGTACACCACTACAGTCGGCTCACCATAGGCCAGCGCCCGCCGGCCTGGCAAGCCACCGTGCCGATTATTTCGTTGGAGCAGAAGTGGGGCAAGGACTATGTGCAAGCGAAAATCGCCCGGATAAGAGAGTACAGACAGTTTAATCAATAATTCATGTCGAAATCCCGATGCAGTTGTCCTCGCATTGCTTACCGGCTTTTCAACGGAACTAGAAAAGCTGTTCTGCGGGATTGAATTGTCAAGCCGCACCTTACCGTTTCTAAAAGCCAAAAGCAAAATGCCCTGTCCTCGCGTTAGTGGCAATTATAAAACCGACCGTATGGACAATAGATAACAACAAAAGACAATATGAAAAATGACTATTTAGAAAGTTCAAAAAAACAATTTGAGTATTACAAAATGCTTGGAGAAAAAACTTTTGCTCAACTTTCAGACGAACAACTTTTGTGGAAATATGATGAAGAAAGTAACAGTATTGCTATGATTGTAAAACATTTGTGGGGAAATATGTTGTCTCGTTGGACAAATTTTTTAACTACGGATGGGGAAAAAGAATGGAGAAAAAGAGATGCTGAATTTGATAACGATATTGCAGACAGAACTGAACTTATGGCAAAATGGAATGAAGGTTGGACTTCTTTGTTTAACGCAATAAATTCATTGACTGAAAACGATTTGAAAAAAGAAATTTTTATACGAAATCAAGGACATACGATTACAGAAGCTATAAATCGACAGCTTGCACATTATCCTTATCACGTTGGACAAATTGTGTTTATTGGGAAAATGCTTTGTAATGACAAATGGACTTCTCTCTCAATTCCAAAAGGAAACTCAACAGAATATAACGCAGACAAATTTTCTAAACCAAAACATAAACAACATTTTACGGACGAATATATAAACGAGAAAAAATAACTGCCACTAACAGCGGTTTGGCAAAAGTGGCGTTTCAGTGCTCCGCAGACACATTTGTGGTACATCAAGCATTGGTTCTCCGCATCAACATTTGTGGTAAAAATCGCCACCTTCGCCAAGCCGCAAAACGGTTAAACACAAGCCGATAGAGTAGCTATTTAGGGTATAAGTTTTTTACGTTCACAGCAGGAGCAGCAAATTTTTCTAAAAGCGCAAGCATAAAAAAAGGCCGATGCTTACACCGACCTTTTCTCTTCATCCTGTAACGAACCTCAGTTCACCACTGGCAAAAACGCGTTTTTATTGCCAAATTCCAGCATTTGCTCCACAAAACTGGTGGGGTATTCCACTTTTACATCGGTAATCTTGCCGTTTACCATCACCGGTATTAGCTTCGGCTGGATGAAGCCGCTGTAGGGCTTCGACTTGATTTTTTGGTAACGGCTCAACACTTCCTGGTGCAAAGGTGCGTCTACTTTTACGCCATAAGTTTCTACAAGTGCCTGACCTGCCGCAAAGTCACCCTCGCTTTTAATACGCTGAATTTCGCGCAGCAAATCACCAAACAACACGCGGAGTTTGGCATAGTCGTTTATCACAAAATAGGTCTTACCGTCGCGACTGCGGCGTTCGATCACCGAGTCGACGGCCCCTTTTTCGAAGGCCCAAGCAGCCACCAATTGTCGGTTGCGCATGTGTGATTCTTCGATGTTTTCGCCTACCTCAATGCGGCGCAGTTGCAGCATCAAGCCATTTCGAATGTAACCGTCGTATTCGGCCTTGCCCACTTCTAGGGAAGGCATCACCCCAATGTTGATGAGTTTTTCATCGAGTACATAGTACAAGGCCACCAAGTCGGCCCGCGCTTCTTCTAAAGTAGAGGCGTACTGCTTGAGGGTTTCTTTGGGCGTACCGATGCCGGGGTTGAGCTGCCCGCTGGCGTGCCCAATTACCTCGTGTAAATCAGTGTGCAGGTCGCCGGCCAAGGCGCCAAAGTTCCGCGACCGGTCAATTTCAGCCTGGTCCCAGGCAAATTCTTCAATCGAACTGCCTTTGCTCGATACCTCGTTGTAAGCATACACAATGTTGCCCAGCGAAACCGATTTAGAGCCGTGGATTTTGCGTATCCAGTCGGCATTTGGCAGGTTGATGCCAATGGGGGTCGCGGGAGCAGCATCGCCCGATTCCTGCACCACGGTAATTACCTTGGCAGAAATACCCTTTACCTCGGCCTTTTTATGCTCAGGTAGGAGGGGCGAATTGTCTTCGAACCACTGCGCCTGGTCGCCAATGGCCTTGATGCGCCGGGTGGCGACCATGTCGCGCACCGATACCACCGACTCGTACGAGGCCTTTTGGCCAAGCGGGTCGCCGTACACTTCGATAAAGCCGTTCACCACGTCGATCATCGACTCGGTATCGGCCACCCAGGCAATGTTGTAGGCATCCCAATCGCGCAAATCGCCACTTTTGTAGTACTTCGCCAAAAGCTCCAAAGCGGTTTTTTGCTGCTCATTTTCGGCCACGGTAACAGCCTTTTCGAGCCAATACACAATTTTATCGATGGCCGCGCCATACATGCCGCCCGACTTCCATACCAATTCTACGATTCGGCCAGAGGCGTCTTTCACCACTTTCGAATTTAAACCGTACCAAATGGGGGTAAGATCGTCCTTCACCTTCATCTTGCCATAAAAAGCCTCCACTTCGGCCTGCGTTACTCCTTCGTAGAAGTTGTTGGCGGAGGTTAGGATGAGGTCCACGCCTTGCTCCAAATTCACCCGTTTACGAGCCACGGTTGGGTCAAAAAGGATGGGCTTGAGAAATGTAAGCAGCTCCTCGGTATTGCTGGCAACACCTTCGGCAGTCGGAAAACTTGCTTTCGGCGAGCCATTTACCAAAAGCGCCAAGTACTCGGCATTAAAAGCTGGCGTATGCTTGCGCATGCTGTAGTGGTGATGGATGCCATTGCTAAACCACACCCGCTTGCTGTATTCCATAAAGGCGTCCCAATCGGCTCCGCTGCGCTCCCCTTCGTAGTGCTCTACGATGTTTTCGAGTGTTTTGCGCACCAGCAGGTTGTATTTGTAGTTCTGGTCCCAAATAATATCGCGGCCTGCTTGCGCGGCTTCGCTGAGGTAGTAGAGGAGTTCTTTTTGTGAGATACTTAGACTGTCGAAGCCTGGGATGCGGTAGCGCAGCACTTGCACATCGGCAAATTCATCGGCTACTACGTTAAAGGCTTCGGGAGCGGTGCTTTCCGGACTTTTATCGTTGCAGGCCAGCATCAGGCTGCTGCCAAGGGCGAAGGTCATCAAGAGTTTGTTTTTGGACATAAGTTTTAAAGATGTGTGCGTGGAAATTAATCTACTGCCCTAAAATTAATAGATTTGCTGCGATTCATGACACAAAGTCCCGAGATATCCCTACTAATAGCCCAAGCCGAGGCCTTGATTTTTGCGGCAGACAAGCCGTTGCCGCTGGCCGAGCTCTGTCGTTTGCTGCAAACTTTTAGGGAAGAAGCGCTTTTGGAGGCCGATTTGGCCGCCGAGCTGGCAGGCTTGCAAGCCTTGTACGCCGCACGTTCTGGCGGTTTTGAATTGCGGATGGCGGGAGGGGGTTATGCCTTTTACACCAAACCCGAACACCAGGCTTTGCTGGCGATGGCGGTGGCTGAACGGTCGAAGAAGCGGTTGTCGACTGCGGCCCTTGAAACGCTGTCGATCATTGCCTACAAGCAGCCGGTCACCAAATCGGAGCTCGAAAGCATCCGCGGGGTGAGTTGCGACTACAGCATCCACCGTTTGCTGGAGAAAAATTTGATTGCGATGCTTGGCAAAAGTGATGGTCCTGGCCGGCCGCTGCTCTACGGCACTTCTGATTTTTTTATGGAGTATTTCGGCATCAACAGTCTGCACGAGCTGCCGCAGTTGAAGGCGTTGGAGCGGGATGAAAACAGTATAGGACTGTAGACTGCTGCGGTTTTTCATCTCGACAGGCTCGATGGGCGGGTGCGGTGGGCGGGTGCGGTGCTATCATCTCGACAGGCTCGATGGCGGGTGTTGTGGCGGGTAGGTGCTTTCATCTCGACAGGCTCGATGGGCGGGTGCGGTGGCGGGCGGGTGTTTTCATCTCGACAGGCTCGATGGGCGGGTGCGGTGCTTTCATCTCGACAGGCTTGATGGGCGGGTGTTGTGGCGGGTGCGGTGGCGGGTAGGTGCTTTCATCTCGACAGGCTCGATGGACAGGCTCGATGGGCGGGGTCGATGGGCGGGCTCGACGGGCGGGTGGGTGCATCTTCTTAACAGTGAGCGCAGCATGCGCGCTGATGTCTGAAAAGCCAGGGCAGCAGGCGGTTTGATCTCTCTTATTAACAATTCTTGTGCGGCTATGTGAATAATTATCCCTATCTTTGCGAAATATTTAATTATTTTTTCATGAACGCCAATGAAAATTACGGTCGCGATGACCGCAGCAGGCGCACCCAGCAAGATGCAAATGCTTTTAATGAAGACCGTCAAGCCCGTTTAGAGCGCTTACAAAAGGAACTTCATACGCTGGAATCGGGTAGCGACGATCAGAAATCAAAACTGATCTCCAGAGATTTAGAACGCCAGCAAAACAAACCAGATTCACCAGGAAACCGCCCATTTGGCCGCTTTGAGCGTGGCAATGACCGTGGTGGTGACCGTCCGTTTAACCGCGAAGGTGGCCGCTCATTTGAGCGCCGCGACGACCGGGGTGGCGACCGTCCAGCGTTTAACCGCGAGGGCCGTCCACCTTTCGAGCGCCGCGATGGCGACAGCCGTCCGCCTTTCCAACGCCGCGACGACAACAGCAGCGGAGGCGATTTTAAGCCCCGCACCCGTCGTGACGACCAAGGAGAAGGCTTCCGCTCCCGCCCGCCTTTTCAACGCAGAGATGACAACAACAGCGGCGACCGCCCGTCGTTTAACCGCGACAGCCGTCCGCCTTTTAACCGCGACAGCCGCCCGCCTTTTGAGCGCCGCGATGACCGGGGTGGCGACCGTCCTACCGGCGACCGTCCTTCGTTTAACCGCGAAGGTGGCCCAAGAAGCAACGACCGCCCGAGTGGCGACCGTCCAGCCTTCAACCGCGACAGCCGTCCGCCTTTCGAGCGCCGTGACGACCGAGGTGGCGACCGCCCTTCGTTTAACCGCGAAGGTGGCCCAAGAAACTTCGACCGCAGCGACCGCCCTGCTGGCGACCGCCCTAGCGGCGACCGCCCTAGCGGCGACCGCCCGTCGTTTAACCGCGACAGCCGTCCGCCTTTTCAGCGCCGTGACGACCGAGGTGGAGAGCGCCCAGCATTCAACCGCGAAAGCCGTCCGCCTTTTGAGCGCCGCGATGGCGACAGCCGTCCACCTTTCAACCGCGAAAACGGTCCCCGCAACTTTGAGCGCCCTGCCGGCGATCGCCCCGCCTTCAACCGCGATGGTGCCCGTCCTTATGAGCGCCGCGATGGTGCAGCACCGCGCCGCGACGACCGAGGTGGCGACCGTCCTGCTTTCAACCGCAGCACCGACCGCAACGACCGCGGCGGAAATAACCGCTTTGGCGACCGCCGTACAGGCGGTAACCGCGACAGCCGTCCGGGTTTTAACCAGCCCGATAGCCGTCGCAGAGGCAGATTAACCGAGTTGGATTTCCCTGCGAAACCCCAAACCATCGTGTTTGATCAACCTATGCGATTGAACCGCTACATTGCTAACTCAGGCATATGCAGCCGCCGTCGGGCCGATGAGCTGATTTCAGCTGGTGAAATATTTATCAATGGCGCAGCGATTACCGAACTCGGAAGTCGCGTGCAGCCAGGCGATGTAGTGACCTACAGCGGTCGTACCTTAAGCCTCGAAACCTTGGTATATGTACTTTTAAACAAGCCAAAAGACTTCATTACTACCTTAGACGATCCAGAAGAGCGTCGTACAGTGATGAATTTGGTGAAGAACGCTACAGAGGAGCGCATCGTACCGGTGGGCCGCCTCGACCGCAACACCACCGGCTTGTTGGTACTTACCAACGACGGTGAATTAACCCAGAAACTCACACATCCAAGCAATAACATTGCGAAGGTGTATGATGTAGTGCTCGACAAGCCGCTCACCGAGGCCCATTACAACCAAATTGCTGAAGGGGTAACCCTCGAAGACGGTTTGGCCACGGTAGATGCCATTGCTTATCCCAATCCTGAAGACCAATGCGAAGTAGGCGTAGAGATCCACAGTGGTCGCAACCGCATCGTACGTCGTATTTTCGAAAGTTTGGGTTACGACGTGGTAAAGCTCGACCGGGTATTTTATGCCGGCATCACCAAAAAAGACCTGCCGCGTGGCAATTGGAGGTACCTCACCCCCAAAGAAATCACCCGTTTGAAGTCGATGTAAACCAGTACCGTTTTTTAAAACGCCAGCTCGCAAGGGTTGGCGTTTTTTTGTTTTAGGGAGAAAGGCGAGCAGACTTCTTGCGCCCTGCTGCCCAACTGCTGGCCACAAGGCAATACGGCGCGCCCGCTGTTTCGGCTGGGGCAGCGGCTAGGCGAGGAGGCAGACGGAGGCAGTTAGAGGCAGCTGGAGGCCAGCACCCGCCGCGGTTGGTAGCAGCGGCCGGCGGTTGCGAAGGCTTTCCTGACCTGTGTTAGTGGCCAAAACAGCGGGCCGCTATATTTACTTATTTTGCGATGTGTTTAGGCTCCTTTGTTACCTCTTTTTCCGCTAGGTCTGATTTTGCTGCGCCTGTACCGCCGAGGCGATAGAAAATAATTTTGTGCTTATACGTAGAAAACATTAGCTTGTGGGTGTGAAAGGTAGTCCTATAAGAACGTTATGGGCAAGTTTAAAAAACATAGCGGTCTGCGAAAGCCAAAGGGCTGACCACCCAAAGTGACAGAAAAGAAAAATAAAAAGTGGAGACCAGCGACCACTAAAAAACGGGGCGACACCGAAAAGCCACACGAGTAGGGAAAATTAAATTTATAAATAATGAAAAGATTTACATTGACAATTACAGCGACTCTCTTCGCTATTGCCTGTTTTGCAGGTGACATTTTAACTTTGAATAACGAAATGGTCTTTGAAGGAAAAATAACAAAAATCAAGGACTGTGCTGTTGTATTTAAAGCAGACGGCAAAAAGTTTATAGTTCCTTCTTCAGAAATATTTTCAGTACAATTTGAAAATACAGAAGACAAGATTTACACCGAATACATGAAAATGGCAGATGGAGATCCAAACAAATGCTTAAACGGAAGACTTGACGCTGAAAATTATCACGGAAAGAAAGGTGGACATTTTGTTTTAGGGGTGCTGTTTGGACCATTTGCAATGATTGGAACTGCTTTGGCAAATCCGACACCTGAAAAGGGGAAACAGACTTATATGATGTCAAAAAACAAAGAACAATTCAGTGACCCAGAATATCTAAGTTGTTACAAGAAAAAAGCAAAAGGACAACTTATTGGAATGGAAGCATTGGGTTGGGGTGCTTGGATATTATTAGTTTTAGTTTTATAAACTGAAAGACAATAAAACCAGCCCATAACATTGTATATGCGATAATTGCGGGGTTTTGCGGTAAATTGAAAATTTGTGCAAGTAATAAACATCTGTGTATACTTGAAATTTTGTGCCTTGAAATCCCGCAACTTCGCATATACTTGTCCGTTAGCGGTCATTGTAAAGAACGACTGTGCAACCTGACAATTTTGTGCAGACAGACAGTTTGAAAAAAAAATTACCTTTGCCTTTTACTGACAGTTTTTTACGACTGGCAGACAAAAAAAAGTGGAGACCAGCAACCACTCAAAAAAACGGGGCGACACTGAAAATCCTTACGAGTAGGAAAATTTTAAAACAAAAAATGAAACACAGAAAAACAAAACTTACTGCATTACTCTTGTTGGGGATCGGCTTCAATCAAGTGTATGCACAACAAGCATCTACCGCCTCAGGTGGAGATGCTTCGGGTAGCGGAGGCTCGGTAGCGTACTCCGTAGGGCAAATAGTTTACACCACCAACACCGGAATAACAGGCTCGGTAGCGCAAGGTGTACAGCAACCCTACGAAATTTCAATAACAACAGGCATGTTAGAAACGGACATCAAGCTTAATTTATCTGCCTATCCCAATCCAACAACAAATTATTTGATGCTGCAAATTGATAATTATGATAAGGCTTTATTGTATCAACTTTACGACATCAGCGGAAAACTGTTAGAAAGTAATACCATAGTTGCAAGCTCCACAACCATTACAATGGAAGCATTACCAACTGCCACTTATCTTTTAAAAGTAACCCAAAACAACAAAGAAGTAAAAACATTTAAAATCATTAAAAACTAAAAAACATGAAAAAGATAATTACAATTTTAGCAGCAGTATTACTTACTTCAAGCGTGTTTGCTCAAGCACCACAAAAAATGAGCTATCAGGCGGTAATACGCAATACAAGTAACACATTAGTAACAAACACACCAGTTGGTATGCGTATAAGTGTATTACAAGGTAGCTCAGCAGGTACCGCTGCGTATGTTGAAACCCAAACACCAAGCACCAATGCCAATGGTTTGGTAAGTTTAGAAATTGGAACAGGAACTTTAAGAAGTGGAGATTTTACTACTATTGACTGGGCAAACGGCCCTTATTTTATTAAAACAGAAACCGACCCAACAGGTGGTACAGCATATACCATTGCTGGCACTAACGAATTAATGAGCGTTCCTTATGCTTTGTTTTCGGCTAATGGAACGCCTGGACCAACAGGTGCTGACGGAACAAATGGAACTAACGGAACAAACGGAACAAA
>Ga0209284_10005021_pt1 | contig 14192 bp, 14 predicted proteins | sample FRY03_FD_187211 | JGI IMG/M metagenome (GOLD analysis project Ga0209284, IMG submission 187211) | Freshwater microbial communities from Lake Fryxell liftoff mats and glacier meltwater in Antarctica - FRY-03 (SPAdes) (version 2) | ecosystem: Environmental > Aquatic > Freshwater > Ice > Glacier... | reverse complement strand
TCGAAGGCACGCTAGCCAAGCCCAGGGCGCGCATGAAGAAGGCGTTGCTGCGAAAGTTCTCGATGGCATCAAAATCATTCTTGCCCAGACACAGCAGGCCCAGGTAGCTTTTGAGGATGGCACTGTTGGCAACGCCAGAGCGAACTGGAAAGGCCGGATCGATCAGGGCATTGATATTGATGCGCTTGAGATACTTGCCGACCAAGGCCAGCCCGGCGTGGGAGCTGAGGTCGTAGGGCAGTTTTTTGATAACAAAGTCGGTCATCTTGGGTTCACCTTCAGGGTTAACTCAAGTTGGAGTCTAAGTGCTTGATTTCAATAGGGAAATCAGGATATATTCACTATGAAGTCACGGATTCAGGGTTATGAATAAATCGGACAGTGTTCCCCCCGCGATTTCGGTGCTGCTTTCTTGCTACAACGGCGCTCGCTGGCTCGATGAAGCGATCAATAGTGTTCTCGGACAGACCTTTGATGATTTTGAATTCATCATCGTGGATGATGGCAGTACGGATAATTCATCCGAAATCATCAAGCGTTTTTCAAAGCAAGATGCACGCATCGTCGTCATTAAAAAGAGTAATTCAGGGCTTGCAGATTCATTGAATCTGGGAATCCGACAAGCACGCGGTGACTGGATAGCCCGGCTTGATGCAGATGACATATGCGAACCCGCAAGGCTGGAAATGCAACTGGCCAAGGCAAGGCAGAATCCCGGTCTGGTATTCATTGGTTCTGGTCAGATGGAAATTGATGAAAACGGAAATGCGCTTAAAACTTACCACTATCCTGACCGCCATGCATTGCTCGTTAGAAATTTGAGCACTGTACGAAAGTTCCCGCCCCATTCGTCAGCTTTTTATCGAACGGATGTTGTTCGCTCGATTGGCGGTTATCGCCCTCGGATAAAAAGATCCCAGGATTGTGACCTTTGGTTGCGTTTGTCGGAAGTTGGTCAACTCACCGCCATGGATGAGCCACTGGTTAAGATTCGTAAGCATTCAGATCAGATATCGCATGACGAGTCGGGCAGGCGGCAGATAATCGATTCGCGTGTAGCCATTACCAGTTACTGGCTTCGTCATCACGGTTTTCCTGACCCTGTCGCTGCGGATGATGAGATGTTTAAATCCTTTCGCACGTGGGTGGAAAACAGGCTGGAACAAGAGCGGTCGTTTGAGTTCTTTGATTACATTGCCCGCGTAAAAGCGAACGTGGCTGAGATGTACAAAACACCCTCCGTGGTGCTTGCGGCAACGCGGCATATCATCGGTGAGCCTGGTTTCCTGCTTAGGTTCTTGCGCGTGCGCTTGATCGGAGACATGACCCCGCGCCGACTTGCACTCGAATGGATGCGAGTTACCGATAAATGTGCGGTCTCGAAGTTAAACACCGATATCCATCACGCTAAGAATGAAAAAACATTAGTGATCGGAATTGATGGGGGAAACATTCGTGGTGGGGGTACAGTGACCCATCTCGTGGAAACCTTACGCGTTGCTGATCCAGGGAAACATGGTATCGAGCGAGTGGTTTTGTGGGGGGGGGAGAAACTGCTGGCAGCAATTGACGATAAGTTCTGGTTGGTCAAACGATGCCCTACTGCATTGGATCGAGGTTTCGTGAAGCGCACGCTATGGCAGTTATTTTCTTTATCGAAAGAAGCCAAAGCGGAAAAATGTGACCTTTTGTTTGTACCGGGTGGGGCTTATGCAGGCAGTTTTCGTCCGGTCGTTGTCATGAGCCAAAATCTACTTCCCTTTGATTTAAAGGAAATGCGGCGCTACAGATTGTCGCGAAATTTGCTCCGGCTATGGTTGCTGCGTTTGATCCAAAGTCGAGCACTCAAGCGCGCTGAGGGTACGATTTTTCTCACCAAGTTTGCGCGGGAGACTATTTTGCGTACGACCGGTTCACATAGGGGTGAAACTAGCATCATTGGCCATGGGTTGGGTACTCGATTTCGGATGGCACCCAAACCACAGCGGCCGATCACCGAATACACATCGGCCAAGCCTTATCGACTGCTATACGTATCGACCATCGATGAATATAAGCATCAGTGGCATGTAGTTGAGGCTGTTGCCGCGTTGCGCCAACAGGGTTACCCGCTGGCACTTGACCTGGTCGGGTCTGCCTATGCACCATCTTTATTACGATTGAAGGCGACGATAAGCCGATTGGATCCCAATAACGATTGGGTCTGCTATCACGGTGCTGTTCCATATGCAGAACTCCATCAGCGGTACGCTCAAGCTGATCTGGGTATCTTTGCTTCCAGTTGTGAGAATATGCCCATCATTCTTTTGGAGACGATGGGCATGGGCCTTCCCATCGCATGTTCTCACCGAGGCGCCATGCCGGAGGTGCTTGGTGACGCGGGGGTTTATTTTGATCCAGAAAATCCGGAAGACATCGCGCAGGCAGTAAGGACGTTGATTGACTCGGCGGAACTGCGATCTGAAAAGGCCGCGGCAAGTTTTAAGGCGGCACAAGTATTTTCCTGGAAAAAGTGCGCGACTGAGACTTTTGGCTTCCTCGCTACAGTTGCGGGTAGGTTTCGCATGGCATGATGATTTGGCCGCAAGCTATACCGGGCACCAATTTTTATTTGTAACCTGCGTAAATCAGCTTGATTTCCGCAATCACTTGGAGTGTCAAAATTAGAATTTCGGTGATTACTGTTTGCTATAACAGCGCAAAAACAATTGCAGACACCCTGGATGCCGTGGCAATGCAGACGCACTCGGACATTGAGCATCTGGTAATTGACGGCGCTTCCAAAGACGGCACCTTGGAAATGGTGCGCAGCCACGCCACCCCCCAAATTCGCCTGATTTCCGAGCCGGACAAAGGCATTTACGATGCCATGAACAAAGGCTTGGGATTGGCCTCCGGTGAGGTTGTTGGTTTTTTGAATTCTGACGACTTTTATGCAGACGCTGCAGTGCTTGAAAAAGTTGCGAAGGCTTTCCAAGATCCAGCGGTGGATGCCTGTTATGCAGACTTGGTGTATGTGACCCAAGACAACAGCCGCGTGGTGCGCTACTGGAAGTCAAAGCCGTTTACCAGTGGCGACTTTGCAAAGGGCTGGTGCCCGGCGCACCCCACGTTTTATGTGCGCAAGTCGGTGATTGAACGCCTGGGCTTGTTTGACCAGTCGTATAAGCTGGCGGCAGATGTGGAATTCATGATGCGTTACTTGGAGCGCGGGCAAATTTGCACGGTTTATATTCCGCATGTATTGGTGCGCATGCGCCTTGGCGGGGCCACCAACCAAAGCTGGAAAAATATTGTGCAGCAAAACAAGGAGATATTTGCCGCGCTGCGGAAAAATGGCGTGCCCTTTTCAAGAATGTGGTTTGCGGTAAATAAGGTGGTTAGTCGCCTATGGCAGTTCGCTGCTGGCCGTGTCAGGCGGCATCACTAATTCTCATATTGTTTGTGGAATATTTGGAATAAGTTTCGCAATGAAAAAGACAATTCTTTTAACCGGTGCCTCCGGTTATATCGGCTCGCATACCTGGTGCACCTTGCTCACTGCTGGATACGATGTCGTTGGTCTGGATAACTTATGCAATAGTGTCACCGAAGTGGTCGGGCGCGTGGCTAAGATTACACAGACGCAGCCATGCTTTGTCGAGGGCGATGTACGGGACTCAGCTTTGCTTGGCAGGCTATTTGCGCAGTACAAAATAGAGGCAGTGATTCATTTTGCGGCATTGAAGGCTGTCGGTGAGTCCGTCGAGAACCCGCTTGCCTACTACGATACAAATTTAAACGGGCTGTTGACGCTGAGTAAGGTGATGGCGTTGCACAGGGTTAAGAACCTGGTGTTCAGTTCCTCCGCAACGGTATATGGCGATCCTCATATGGTGCCAATTAAGGAGGATTTCCCCCTGTCCGCGACCAATCCCTATGGTCAGACCAAGCTGATGAGTGAGCAGATTCTGCGCGACCTTGAACGGTCGGATGATGACTGGCGTATTGCTTACTTGCGTTACTTCAATCCTGTCGGGGCGCATGAAAGCGGATTGATTGGTGAGGATCCGCGAGGTGTGCCCACTAATTTAATGCCTTTCGTGGCGCAGGTGGCCATCGGGAAGTTGGACAAGTTGCGTGTCTACGGCGGCGACTACCCGACCCCTGATGGGACCGGCGTGCGTGACTATATTCATGTAATGGATTTGGCGCAGGGACATGTGGTGGCGCTTTCTCAGCTGTTCAATGGCGGCCCTTCGTTTACAGTTAATCTAGGTACTGGTAGGGGGTATAGCGTGCTGGATGTAATTCATGCGTATGAAAAAGCGAGCGGTCGTGCAATTCCATACGAAATTGTTGCAAGGCGCACGGGGGATATTGCAGCTTGTTATGCCGATCCGACATTGGCAGCGGAAATTCTTGATTGGCATGCGACACGAGGAATCGATGAAATGTGCACTGATTCTTGGAACTGGCAGCAGATGAATCCGAATGGTTTTTCGAATGCCTGAAATACTTGTTACGGGGGCAACAGGCTTTGTCGGAAAAGCAGTCGTGCAGCGCTTGCTGGCGGACGACGAGTCGCGGCGTGTGGCAGTGGCTGTGCGCCGGGATGTCCAGCAGTGGCCAGCGAGAGTGCTGCCCCGCGTGACGGGTGACCTGGACCCTGCTACCGACTGGTCGGTTGCGCTGGGGGGTATATCGGCTGTTGTGCACTGTGCCGCCCGCGTGCATGTGATGGCGGACATGGCAGCAGACCCGCTGGAGGAGTTTCGCCGGGTCAACGTGCAAGGCACCTTGAATCTCGCTCGGCAGGCGGCATGGAAGGCGCTGCTGCTCAAGCGGGGCTTCATGCAACGCATCGCGCGCGGCGAACACGTCACGGCTGAGGATTAACCGCTGTAACATTAAGAGCGAATTCGCGATTCAACCTGTTTTGGAGAACCCTATGAACGCATTGATGCTTGAATTACCTATGGATGCACTGGTGTTTCCTGGCGCATCGGTTGAATCGCTGGCTGCTGAGGCTCGCTTCATGCTGGCGCTCAAGCTGTTTGAGGTTGGGCGTTTAAGTTCCGGCAAGGCAGGCCAACTGTGCGGCATGGGTCGAGTGGAATTTTTGCTGGCGGCTGGACGCGCAGGTGTGGCGATTGTGGACATGGACGCAGAAGAATTGAACGCGGAGTTTGCGCCCAATGTTTAACTGCGCCGTTATCAATGCCGGGCCATTGGTAGCACTGTCGTTGCTAGATCGGCTGGATCTTCTGCCGGCCTTGTACGCCGAATGCTGGGTACCGCAAACCGTCTTCAATGAAGTGGCGGTGGCTGGGCTCGGCAAGCCTGGTGCCAAGTCGTTGCAAAGTGCTGACTGGCTTGTGCGCGTGCGGGTGAGTCCAATACCTGACCCGCTGTTGGTCATGGAGCTTGACGCTGGTGAGGCCGATGTGATTAGTCTGGCTCGGCAACTGTCACCCAGCACGGCGGTAATTGATGAGCGCCGTGGTCGGCGTATAGCGCAGCAGGTGTATGGTCTGACCGTAAAGGGCACGGCGGGCATTTTGGTAGAAGCAAAGCGACGCGGTTTGATTGCGGACGTGCGGCCGAGCTTGCTGGCTTTGCGCAGAGAAGGTTACTTTATGGCTGAGAGCGTCATTCTTGCAGCGTGTCTGGCTGCTGGTGAATAGCCACCATTGCCAGCAATGCCCGAAAGTTTCACCGCGCGCCCGGCCTGACTGTGCAAGAGTGGGGCAATGAATAAAGAGAAAGCCGACACATCAACCCAACAAGCCAAGGGGACGGCGTGATTCTGGTTACTGGCGCCACAGGCTTTGTTGGCAATGCAGTCGTGCAGCGCTTGCTGGCTGAAGACCAGTCGCGGTGCGTGGCAGTGGCTGTGCGCCGGGATGACCAGCAGTGGCCAGAGAGAGTGCTGCCCCGCGTGACGGGTGACTTGGAGCCTTCTACCGACTGGACGTTTGCGCTGGGGGGCATATCGGCTGTCGTGCACTGTGCCGCCCGCGTGCATGTGATGTCTGATACAGCCGCAGATCCGCTGGAAGAGTTTCGCTGCGTCAACGTGCAAGGCACCTTAAACCTGGCCCGCCAAGCTGCTGCTGCGGGTGTGCGGCGTTTTCTGTTTGTCAGCTCTATCGGTGTCAATGGGGCCGATACTTTTCAAAAGCCATTTACTTCTGAAGACAGTGTCGTGCCACATTCTCCTTACGCGGTATCCAAATACGAAGCCGAATTGAGCTTGCAGGCATTGGCTGTTGAAACCGGCATGGAGGTGGTCATCATTCGCCCCCCGCTTGTCTATGGTCCCGGTGCGCCAGGCAACTTTGGCTCATTGATGCGCTGGCTTCAACGCGGCGTGCCCTTGCCGCTGGGCGCTATTCATAACCAGCGCAGTCTGGTGGCGCTCGACAATCTGGTCGATTTGCTGGTGACCTGCCTGACCCATCCCGCCGCAGCCAATCAAACCTTTTTGGTCGCCGATGGCGAAGATGTTTCTACCACTGAGCTCTTGCGCCGCATGGGCCAGGCCCTGGGCCGCCCGGCGCGTTTGATTCCGGTGCCGGTGAGTTGGCTGAAACTGGCAGCGGCCATGGTGGGCAAGCCCGATGTGGCTCAGCGCCTGTGCGGGTCTTTGCAAGTGGATATTGAAAAAACCCGGTGCTTGTTAGGCTGGACACCGCCGCAGTCGCTGGATGAAGGCTTAAAGAAAGCTGCAGAAGGGCTACGAGTTTGAAGCGAATATTTGATCTATTGCTGGCCTTGGCGGCGACTTTGGTTTTGGCGGTGCCGGTATTGCTGGTGGCGCTGGCGGTGCGGCTGACTTCGCCGGGGCCGGCCCTGTACTGGTCCGACCGCGTGGGGCGACACAACAAGCTATTCAAGATGCCCAAGTTCCGCAGCATGCGCGTGGGCACGCCTGCGGTGGCCACGCATTTGCTGGCCGACCCCAAGTCGCATCTGACGCTGATTGGCAATTTTCTGCGCAAAAGCAGCCTGGACGAGTTGCCGCAACTCTGGAGCATTCTGGCCGGCAATATGAGTTTTGTAGGCCCGCGCCCTGCCCTGTTCAACCAGCACGACTTGATTGCGCTGCGTACCGAGGCCGGCGTGCATGAACTGGTGCCCGGGCTGACCGGCTGGGCCCAGGTGAATGGCCGCGATGAACTGCCGATTCCTGAAAAAATGAAACTTGATGCCGAGTACCTGCAGCGCCAGTCGCTAGCGTTTGATATTCGCATATTGTGGCTGACCTTTGTCAAGGTGCTGCGCCGCGACGGGGTGTCGCACTGATGCGCACCCAGTGTTACGACCTTCGATACCGAAACTCAAGTTTGGTAATGGGAAAAGTAAAAAACCACGCGCAAGAAAGATTGCGAACGCACTTGATTAAGCGCCATAAGGTAAAGGACATCTGTCGGAAGAAATCCTTTGTCGAGTAATGCTTTGACACGGCTTCCCTCTGGTAGACTGTGACTGCAATGCGAAACAGTATTACTGTGCCCAGTCAGCGGGCGTTGCTGAACTCTACTCTATTATCACTCCACGATAATACTCTCTCAACCAAAAAAGTTAATATGATAAATTCAGAAAAATCATGGGTTGGTGGTAATTCCGATTCAAAGCACGAGTACCGTTGCCGTTTGTTTAAATACATCGCCATAGAGTCCGACGCTGGGTTTGGCCATGATCTTTCTTTAACCGGCAATCTATCCGAGGGTCGCAGGAGTTCTTATTGTCAAGTTGGATTGCTATATGCCAAGTGTTAAATCTGAAATTACTATTCCCCTTGACTCAAACGTTCTTTTGAGAAAGAAAAGGGGCATCAAGCGGACACTGCTCGCGGTGCCGGGCCTGCTGAAGAAGAAGATCGCCATCCTGGGCGGATCGACCACCGCCGAGATTAAGGATATCCTGGAAATCTTTCTGCTGGATGCCGGTATCGAGCCTGAGTTTTACGAATCCGACTACAACCAATATTACCAGGTCATCATGTTCGAGAACGCTGCGCTGAAGGCGTTTGCACCGGATGTGATCTTCATCCACACCACCCAGGTCAATATCCGGAATTTCCCCTCCATTGCCGACAGCGACGCGGCTGTGGCTCGCAAGATCGATGACGAGTTTACGCTGCTGCGGGGCTTGTGGGAGCGCATCAAGACCGATTACGGCTGCACGATCATTCAGAACAACTTCGAGCTCCCATTTTCTCGGCCCTTGGGCAACCTGGACTTCTCAGACATCCACGGCAAGACCCACTTCATCGCCGCGCTGAATCAAAAGATTGCGTGCTATGCCCAGGACAACACACATTTTCTGGTGCATGACATCCACTATCTGTCGAGTTGGATTGGGCTGGAAAAGTGGCACAACCGCAAGGACTGGCACTCGTATAAGTACGCCATGGGGTTGAACTGCGTGCCGACCTTCGCCCAGAATCTGGCTGCTATCGTGAAGGCAGTCTTCGGCAAAACGAAGAAGGCCCTGATCCTCGATCTCGACAACACGTTGTGGGGCGGCATCATCGGCGACGATGGGGTTCACCAGATCAAGATCGGCAGCGGTTCGGCCATTGCTGAGGCGTATACCGAATTCCAGCAATACGTCCGGGATATGCGCGACCGCGGAATCATCCTCGCAGTGGCGTCGAAGAACGATCTGCACAACGCCAAGGAGGGTTTCGAGCATCCCGACTCCACGTTGCGTTTCGACGACTTCGTGTCGTTCCAGGCCAATTGGGATCCGAAATCCTCGAACATCCACAGGATCGCCGGCGAAGCCAACATCGGGCTGGATTCCATGGTCTTCGTGGATGACAATCCGGCCGAGCGCGAGCTGGTGCGCCAGCAAGTGCCCGGGATCGTGGCGCCGGAAATGGGTGACGACATCGTCAACTACGTCGCTATCATAGACAAAAGTGGCCTGTTCGAGGCCACGCGCATCTTGGCCGATGACCGAAATCGACATCAGTTCTACAAGCAAAACACCACGCGCGCCGAGCAAGTATCGCAATTCCACGACTACGGCGAGTACCTGACATCACTGGGCATGAGTGCGCAAATACGTCCCTTCGACCTGGCAAATCTGGAACGCGTCACTCAGCTGATCAACAAGACGAACCAATTTAACCTGACCACCCGCCGATACACGCTCTCTGAGGTCGAGGACCTGATCGAGGGTGCCGAGAGTGTGGCGATGTATGGCCGCTTGAGCGATAAGTTCGGCGACAACGGGCTTATCACCGCGGTCATCGGCCATCTCGAAGCTGAGACGCTGCACATTAATCTATGGATCATGAGCTGTCGGGTATTGAAGCGCGGTATGGAATTCGCCTTGTTCGACGAGCTGGTGCGCCGGGCCAGTGCATGTGGCATCAAAACCATCGTCGGGCAATACATGAAGTCAGCCAAGAATAACATGGTCAGCGGCCTGTACCGCGACCTAGGGTTCGACAGGGTGTCCGGTGCGGAAAGCGCAGACAGTCAATGGGTCTACCAGATTCCGTCGGCCTATCAAAAAAAGAATTCCTACATCGAGGTGAATAATGAATCATGACGACCTGCTAGACAAAATTGCGATCATCATCGCGGACGTGCTTGACACCGACAAGCCCCAACTCGACATGCAAACCACGGCCAACAACATCGAGGGCTGGGACTCGCTGGCCCACATCAGCATCGTCACCCAGATCGAATCAGACTTCCAAGTTAAGTTCACACTGGTTGAATTAGCAGAGTTTTCGACCGTGGGAAGCATTGTCCAGGCCATCGAGAGAAAGCGCAATGGGGATTAGGCGTTTTACCCTGCATGACCAACTGGCCTTTGCCAATCTCTCGCAGGATCACAATCCGATTCACATTGACCCGATCATTGCCCGTCGGATGATCTATGGCCAGCCCGTGGTACATGGTGTGAACGCACTGCTATGGTCATTGGCGATGCTGGCCAAACAGCTGGCGCGGCCGACGCTGATCGATGGCCTCAACTGCGCCTTCATCAAGCCAATTGTGTTGGAAGCCGACACTGCGGCGCACATCGACCTGACTGAACCCAACAAGGCCAAGCTGGAGGTCTTGCAGTTCGGTAATCCCATTGCACGGTTCACGATCAAATACAGGGATGAAGAAGTTCTGCTGGGGAGGGGAACCTCTATACCGTGGCCAGCGGTCGCCACCAGTGACCTGCAGCACCATCCAGTGGAAGTGACTGCCCAATCCATGGCCGCCCAGTCCGGCTCTTTGGAGCTATTTCTGGATGTCGCTGAAACAAATGCCATCTACGGTTCTAGCCTGCTTGACATCTTCGGCCAGAGCCAGATTGCCGAGATCATCGTGCTAACTCGCTTGGTGGGCATGCATGTGCCCGGACTGCACTCACTCTTCACCGAGATCAAGCTCAAACGGTCACTGCGACCCGATATGAGCGGACTCGACTACCAAGTGATGGACTTTGACACCCGCTTTAATCAAGCCACAATCGCCTGCCGCTCGCCCAGCTTCGAATCTAGGCTAAAAGCCTTCCTGTCACCCAGTTCGGTCAAGCAAGCCGGGTACGCCGACATTCTCTTGAAAGCCGGGCACCTGAATGTGGGTGCGCAACGAGCCTTGGTAATCGGCGGCTCGCGAGGCCTCGGGGAGGTCACCGTCAAGTCCTTGGCGGCTGGGGGCGCCGATGTACTCCTGACGTACAGCACGGGGTGGGACGATGCCAGGGCCGTGGTAGACGACGTGGTCAGTCACGGCGGCAAGGCGCGTGCCTTACGGTGCGATGTCTCGGGCCCGATGGATGCGGCGCTGTTGGCCTTCGTGGCGTTCAAACCCACCCATGTTTATTTCTTCGCCACGCCGTATATCTTCAGTGGCCAGAAGGACACCTTCTTATATGTCAAGTTTCAGGGTTTCTCTGGCTACTATATCGATGCTTTCAACAAGATATTGCAACCCTTGATAGCCGCAGGAACGAGGAATTTTTTCTATCCGTCGACCGTAGCTATTGATGAAATGCCGGCCGCCATGGGTGAGTACACCGTGGCCAAGGCCGCAGCCGAAGCATACTGCAAATGGATGACCCAGAATCGGCCACAGCTAACCATCTTCACACCGCGTCTGCCGCGCCTTGCAACCGATCAGACCGTCAGCGTACTAAATGTCGACAACCGCGACTCTGATGTCATGATCGAATATATTTCGGCCTTTCTGGCCCAATGCCGGCGACCATGATCGAGGCCAAACCCATGATCACTATCCGCCATGCGCTGTTGGACGACCTGTATGCCATCATGCAGTACATAGAAAAAGAATGGAAACCTGGTCACATACTGGCCAAGGACGAAGCTTTCTTTCGCTATCAATACTGCTTCGGAGAGGCTGTAAATTTCATTATTGCCACGGATCCACAAGGTGTCATGGTAGGCATGTTGGGTTATATCCGGGCCTCCGCCTCAGAGGATTGCGATGTTTGGACCACGATGTGGAAAGTTTCCAAGAACTCCACCAATCCGGTTTTGGGGATCGAACTGCTGGAATTCCTGCGTGGGCGTGGGCATCGCAGCGTAATGTCGCTGGGCATAAACGCCAAGACCATCGGTATCTACAAGTATCTGGGCTTCAAGACAGGCAGCATGTCGCAGTTCTACATGCCAAACCGGTCTCTGCAGCGCTTTGAGATCGCGGTGATGCTTGAGCAGACCATGGGTGCCGTCCGAGAACCTGTCGTCGATGGCTCGTACTCTCTTCGCGAGATTGATTCGGAAGAGCTCAGTGCCAGGTTCGACTTTGAGCGACAGTCCTATAGCATTCCGAAGAAGGATGCCTGGTATTTTTCGAACCGATATTTTGAACATCCGATTTATCGCTATGAGATCCATGGCGTGTTCCATGGCAACGACTTAGTCGCTGTACTGGTCATGCGGGCGGTTTCGGTGCAAGGTGCCACAGCCCTGCGCATCGTTGACATCCTTGGCGACGTGCAGGCGCTGCGATTCATCGGTCGCGAACTGCAAGCCCTAGTGACAAGCCGAGCTCTGGAATACATCGATTTGGTCTGCTTTGGTGTTCCCCCCGAGGCATTGAAGGTAGCCGGGTTTCTGGAACTGAATGTCGATTGCGACGCAACGGTAATTCCCAACTATTTTGCCCCCTTCGTCCAGAAGAACGTGAAGATTAATTTTTTCTCGGACTCTTTAAAGATCGATCACTTTCGATTTTTCAAGGCGGATGGTGACCAGGATCGACCCAACTGAGAAAATTTTTTATGAACAAATTGACCGTGGTGATGTATCACTATGTACGCGATTTACAGAACTCAAGGTACCCGGAGATCAAGGGTCTGGGGGTGGGCAAGTTTCTCGAGCAGATCCTGTATCTCCAGAAGCACTACAACTTTGTGCGGGCCGAAGAGGTGGCCGCGTCGATCGACGCTGACGAACCCCTGCCCCCGAAGGCCGTGCTGCTGACTTTCGACGACGCTTACGCCGACCACTACACGTTTGCCTTTCCCATACTGGATCGGTTAGGCATTCAAGGAAGTTTCTACATTCCAACCAAGACCGTGTCGGAAAACGTCGTGCTCGATGTCAACAAGATCCATTTCGTGCTGGCTGGGCAGCCGGACAAGGGCAAGACCATCGCCGCCATCAAGCAGATGCTAGAGCGCTACCGGTCTGACCATCAGCTGGAATCGTTTGATACCTATTTCGAACGGTACGCTCATCCGTCGCGATACGACACAGCGGATACCATGTTCATCAAGAATTTGCTGCAACATGGCCTGCCTGTCGAACTACGGATGCAGATCGTGGACGAGCTGTTTACTCAGGTCGTCGGGATGGACGAGGCATCCTTCAGCCGCGAACTGTACATGAACACAGAACAACTGAAGACCATGCACCGGCATGGCATGCACATCGGCTGCCATGGATATAACCATTTCTGGTGGAATAAGCTGGACAAGTCGGCCGTGGAGACAGAAATTGACCGATCCTTGGAATACCTGTTCGGTATCGGGGTGTCTCCAAATATGTGGACGGCCTGTTATCCCTACGGGTCCTACGATGATCAAGCCGTGGAACTGCTGGGCAACCGCGGATGCAAGTTCGCGCTGACCACCGAAGTTGACGTGGCATCACCCGACAAGGCAGGCCGCTACAAAATTCCGCGTTTGGACACCAACGACCTTCCGAAGGACAGACATACACCGGTTAACGACTGGTTTGATCGGCATTGACCGGCAAGCACAACGAAGGTTACCTGCAGCGCCAGTCGCTGGCGTTTGATAGCCGCATTTTGTGGCTGACCTTGGTCAAGGTGCTGCGGCGCGATGGGGTGTCGCACTGAACATCTACCTGCATAAGATTCTGCCGGTTTTGGCGTTGCCCACCGGGTTGATATTGCTGTTGTTGCTCGCTGGCTTGCTGTTGCGACGCAGAGGGTTGATCTGGACTGCGCTGGTTTTGTTTTGGGTCTGCAGCACGCCGCTGGTGAGTGACTTTTTGGCACGGGCGCTTGAAAACGGAGCCGAGCGTGTAGAGGCCACCAGCATGCCCACTGCGGATGCCATTGTGGTGCTTAGCGAAGGCCGTGTGGTGGCGCCCGGGGTAGCGGCGATCAGCGAATGGAACGATGGCGATCGCTTCTGGGGTGGCATCGCGCTTTTCAAAGCAGGCAAGGCACCAATGCTTGTTTTCACGGGCGGCGGGGCACCCTGGCAGCCAAATGCAAAGCCCGACGGCGAGGTGTTGATCAGTTATGCCAAGGCCTTGGGTGTGCCCTCCAAAGCGTTGCGAACAACCGGGTTGGTGGTGAATACGGCTGAAGAGGCGCAGGCAGTGACGACGCTACTGGGTCGCCAAGTCATAGATGGCAATGGGTTGGCGCAGAGCACCAAAGTGCTGCTGGTCACCTCGGCCTACCACATGCCCCGTGCACAACGCTTGTTCGAACGCGCTGGACTGACAGTGATTGCCTACCCTGTTGATTTTCAGGTACAGGCTTCGCGGACTTTGAGCGTGATGGATTTTGTGCCGAGTGCGGGAGCATTCAAAAAAACCGAAATGGCTTGGCGAGAAACCATCGGGCGGGCGTATTACGAGTTCAAAGGCTTTTTGTAGGAGCGGCGGCCGCCGCGATGGTTTTTGCAGGGTCATTCGCGGCTTCCGCCGCTCCTACAGGGGGAATCGCAGCCGTGGCGGTTTTTGTAGG
>Ga0209284_10005016_pt1 | contig 14203 bp, 16 predicted proteins | sample FRY03_FD_187211 | JGI IMG/M metagenome (GOLD analysis project Ga0209284, IMG submission 187211) | Freshwater microbial communities from Lake Fryxell liftoff mats and glacier meltwater in Antarctica - FRY-03 (SPAdes) (version 2) | ecosystem: Environmental > Aquatic > Freshwater > Ice > Glacier... | reverse complement strand
CGGCAGCGCTCAAGATCCTTGAACGACGCGAAGTAAAAATCCTGTTAGCGGTTGTGGGCCTACTTCTTGTTGCTTTCGCACTTGCGAACTAGACCCACAACTTTTAACTTTTATTAACTTACTTTTTGGTTTTTATTTAGCTGCATCAAAGCCAATTTCTAAATCAGCTTTCAGGTCTTCAATATTTTCAAGTCCCAGGCTCAGTCGAACTAGACCTGGGGTGACTCCAGCCGTTAATTGTGATTCGGCCTGGCAATCTTGGAGGTTCCATACCTTGGATGTGAGGATGGACCATGACAGGAAACCAATCAAAGAAGCGATACCCAGCTGAGCTAAAGGAACGGGCCGTGAAGATGACACTCGAGCTGCAGCGAGCCGATCCGGGCGACCACAGCGTTATCAATCGAGTCTCGCGCCAACTCGGTGTCGGCAGTGAGTCACTGCGCAACTGGGTCAAGCGCACTGAAATAGATACTGGCGCTCGAGGCGGTCTCACCAGCGCCCAAGAGAGTGAGCTGAAGGAACTACGAAAAGAAGTGCGCGAATTGCGACGAGCCAATGCGATCTTGCAGTCGGCATCGGCTTTCTTCGGGGCGGAGCTCGACCGTCGATCAGTGAAGTAATTACCTACGTTCAAGCCCACCGAGAAAAAACAACTGGTGGGCTTGGCTGGGGAATCGAGCCGATCCTGGAACAACTTCAGGTCGCCCCCTCTACCTACTACGAGGCGAAGTCGCGACCACCCTTGGCACGCGAAGAACGCGACAATAAAATCGGACCACAGTTGGTGGCGCTATTCAAGAAGAACTACTCCGTCTATGGACGACGCAAACTCACGAGGGCTGCAAAGAAAGCGGGCATGGATGTCGGACGAGACCAGGTGGCACGGCTCATGAAACGAGAAGGCATACGAGGGGCCAGTCGAGCAAAGAAGCGCTTCACCACTCACGTTGATCCGAGTGCGGTGCGCGCACCGGATCTCGTTAATCGCAATTTCACCGCTACTCGTCCCGACCAACTATGGGTCGCTGACTTCACCTACTGCTCTACTTGGTCGGGAATTGTCTATGTCGCCTTCATCACCGACGTCTTTAGCCGTCGCATCGTTGGTTGGAAGGCCTCACGTTCAATGATGGCAACACTTGTCACGGATGCCCTCAACATGGCGGCGTGGATGAGGCGAGGCTCATCACTCGCCAATCTCACCTGTCACACCGACGCCGGGTCTCAATACACATCGGTGACCTACACCGAGCGACTCAGTGACTTCGACATCGACCCCTCGATCGGCACGGTTGGCGACAGTTACGATAACGCCATGGCCGAGTCGATGTTCGCTCTCTTTAAGACCGAACTCTTTCGCAACCCCGCGGTGCTCTCCGACTACGGCGGCCACTGGAAAGGCCTCGACGATTTAGAGATTGCGACATGCGCGTGGATCTCCTGGTTTAACGAAGAGCGTATTCATGGCGAACTCGGCAATTTCACGCCAAGTGAAGTTGAGGCGCACTACACTGAACAATCTCAGGCCACTGCGGCGTGAGAAAACCAATCAAATGAGTCTCCGGGAAAGCCAGGCCGAATCATTCATCACTCCAGCGATTCTTGAAGCGGGGTGGCAGAGATGCTTATAGGTCTTGGGCTGTTGGCACCGTTGAGTATGAAATTGGGAAAAGTGTCACTTCGTTTGGCGTCGGCGTATGGCTCGCTGGCTTTATTTCTGGCGGTCTTTCCCGCAAATATCAAGATGGCAATTGATTGGAGTTCGCGAGAAATGCCGGCTCCGCTCATTGGTTATGGAAGATTGCCGCTCCAGATCGGATTGCTTTACTGGTCTTGGTCGCTTATTAAAGAATTAAGGAAGTAGTTGTGAATTCGCAGCAGGAAATCGTCGTCATCTACGACGGTGAATGCAGATTCTGTAGGGCATCTGTAGCCTGGCTCGAGCAGAAGTTGAGGATGAAAGCCCTTGCCTATCAAGAGAGCGATCTGAGTATTTATGGTCTCACTCGCGACCAATGTGAAGCGGAAGTATTTGCAATCAGCGGCGGTGTGCAATATTCGGGAGCAGGTGCGGTTGCGTTTTTATTGCGCCAGCGCGGCAATACTTTCTTTTCCTTAATTGTGCGCGCATCGGGTCCACTTGGCAGAGTTGGCTATCGCTGGGTGGCATCGCATAGGAATTCGGCCTTGGTGCGGATGGCTATTCGATTGCTAGAGCGCGGCCGTTAGTTCTTAAGAAGTGACATCTTTCTTGGCGAACTTTTCGATGGCGAGCGCGAAAAGGATGACGCCGCATATAAAGGAGTAAGAGGCGCCCCGAATCATTTGAGACCAGTCGATAGTGCTCGAGAGAGCGTCAAACCAGGTGAAGGCGTAGTGCACGGGAAGCCAATCGCGGATAGAACCGAGGGCGGTAATAGTGTCGAGAATATTTAGCAAGATAGATATTCCGACCGCAACGCCGACCGCGCCCAGTGGTGCATCGGTACGCACACTCAAGTAGAAGGCCAGGCCCGCCACGAAGAGAAGTGAAATTGCTAAATAGGCGGTGATGATGATGATACGAGTGAGTGCGGTGGAGTTGGAGAAAGTAGCCCCGAGCGGAGTTTGGAGAGGTTTAAGTCCAAAGGCGATCATGCCAACTATCCATGCAGAAAGTGGCACGAGTGCAACTGCAATGAGTGAGAGCGTGAGGCTGACCTTAATTTTCTGCAGCAATAGTCGGGTGCGCGGGACAGGAGATGCCAGGAGATAACGCAGAGTTGACCAAGATGCCTCGCTGGCAACGGTGTCACCGTTAAAGAGGGCGATGACAGTTACTAAAAGGAATGGAGTAGAGAAATAGAGCATCGTGGTGGTGAAGTTGGCCGCCCCGATTGTGGCAAGTCCGATGAGATCGGTCGTTCCAGAGCCAAGGCGGGTGGGGCCACCGTTATTTCCGGAGGGACCGAATTTCACTGCAATGGCAACCAGAATCGGAAGGGAGAGAACAAAGCCGTAAGCAAAGACAGTGCGCTTACGCTTGAGTTGGCGATAGAGCTCGACGCGATAAGGAAGTGTTTTAGAACTTTGATAACTCATGGTTGATCCTTTCCGATGACCAAGTCATCACCGATGAGTTCGAGAAATATTTCTTCGAGCGATCGTGCCCGTCGGTTCTTGGTGAGAATCTTCTTCATGGGACCAAAGGCCACTAACTTTCCGCGATGCATCAGCACGACATCGGTACAGGTCTGTTGCACTTCAGCCAACAGGTGCGAGGAGACAATGACGGTGCGCCCGGTGGCTGCATAATCTTTCAGGACTTGGCGCATCTCTACGATCTGCTGCGGGTCAAGGCCATTGGTCGGTTCATCAAGCACCAGAAGCTCTGGCATGCCGAGCATCGCTTGCGCAATTGCTAAGCGCTGGCGCATACCCTGGCTGTAGGCACGGACTTTTTTATCCAGGGCGGTACCTAAATTCGCGATGGAAATTACTTCATCGAGGTAATTCTCACCGCTGCGTCCGATGGACTTCCAGTAGAGATCCAAGTTTTCACGACCTGAAAGATGTGGCAGGAAGCCAGGACCTTCCACGAAGCTACCGAGATTGGCAAGCGATGGCGAGCCGGGATAGATGACTTCCCCGCCCAAATAGATAGCGCCTTTGGTAGGAAATATCAGCCCCATCAACATTCGCAGGGTGGTCGTCTTGCCTGCTCCGTTGGGACCGAGCAGACCTAAGACTTGGCCACGGCTGACGGTGAAGGAGAGATCATCGACCGCCTTATATCCATCTTTATAAACTTTGGATAAGTTCTCGATGCTTACTAAGTAATCTTCACTCGAAGTTTTATGTGACGGCCGCGGACGACGCCGGTAGATAAAGATAGAACTCGCAATCAGCGTCAAGATCGCCAGACCGGGCCAGAGCAGATTGCTCGATGAGGTGGTGGCTGCGCTGGCTTGCAAGGTTGGGATCAAGAGCGGCGAGACCGCGGTTACGGTGTAGAAGGCTGACTCTTTGGGGAGTTCGTAACCTTGATCAGTGCTGGAAATTCCAAGTGCGATTTTATCGCCCGGTGCTGCATCGAGAATGACAGCGGGAAGTTGTAGCGAGATAACGGTGCCGCCAGCCGGGATGTTCTCTAACTTTATTGGCGCGACAATTCCATTTGGTTGCGTTGTCCCACCACCGGATGAACGAGTAACGAGTGAGAAGAAGAGGGTGGCTCTGCCAGTAGAACTCGTTATGCGCACCTTTATGGTGGAGGAGCCCACAACCGAAAGTTGTTTGGTGAGCTCAACACTTTCAATGAAGCCACTCTGTCCTGGGATAAATGCAGGGGAGAAGCCGGCCACGTTGGAAAGAAGACTGGATGCGAGTGCACCCGCCGAGCCAACGCCGGGAAGTGACGAGATAGCACTGGGAATTCCCCCGACGGGATAAGCCAGGGGCGCTGGCTGTGGCGAGAGCTCTATTGATTCCTTGGCGGCGCTGTTCGGGAGTTGTGCTGATTGAAAGATCTTCGGGACAACGGTGGAATCTTGCAGTGAGATAGATCCGTTAACTCGGGTGAATTGAAAAGTCGGGAAGATGATCGTTTCGCCCTTTAAGTATTTGTTAAACCAGTTCAGGTTCTGCTGTTGTAGAAATTTCTGCTCATCCGGGCCGCCATCATGGCCACCTGCGTGCCAGATCATCGCCAGATCGCCCGGCGCCAGATTCTTCTGCAGAATTGCCGCGTTCTTTAAGCTTTCAGAAAGTGGAAAGAGTGAATCTGCCTGACCCTGCATCAAGAGCGTCGGTACTTTTATAGCGCTAATAAAGTTGGCAGGAGAGACAGAGGCCAGAAGTTTTCGTTCGGTTGCGCTGGAGGCGCCAGTGATGACCGCGTTCTTATATGCCGCGCACCATTGATCTGAGAGCGAACCGCATTCACCGAGGAAGGCTTTCTGCAAAGTGGCAAGTGCAAAGAATGTCCCAGTCCAGACTTTCTTGAAGGGACCAACGTTTGCTGCATCCGAAGTCGACTGTGGAAAAAGTGCGTTGCCGAGATTGTTCCAAGTGATATCTGCCGCAACGGCATCGATGCGGGGATCAGCAGCTGCAGCTAAAAGCGCGACGGCCCCACCGTAAGAATTACCGGAGATTCCAACTACTGGGTCTCCAGATTTACTTTTGCTTATCTCTTTGCGTTTGGCAAGGTAATCAATCAATTTCCTGACATCTGCGACTTCACCGCTCTGCGCGTTCATTGAGATAAGCCCTGTGGAATTGCCGAATCCGCGCGCGGACCAAGTCAAAACTACATAACCTCGACTGCGCAAAAATTCAGCATCAACTGCTACCGAATCTTTATTCCCACCTAATCCGTGGGCGAGCAAGATTGCCGGGGCGGGAGTTTTTTCAGGGAGATAGAGAGTTGTGTCGAGTGAGACATCGGCAGCAGTTTGAATCTGTGTTGCGATTTGAGTCTCAACTGCGTTTGCTGAGGATGAAATGAGAGTGAGCAGCGTCACCGAGATCGAAAGCGCTACCACACGAAGTTTCACTTGAGAAGGGTACGGGATAGGGCGTGCACTCGTACATTTGGTTTAACGGTATTCTTCTCATATGAAATCAAAGTTGGCTGTCGGTCTCGTCACATTGTTGGCGTTTGCGGTCGTGGTCGTCCCATCGATTAACGCCACCGCCGCAAAATCGAGGGTCTATGTCGCAACGATGGTGAAGGCACATCTACCCGCTGCCCCCAATAACGGTACAGATGACTATCGCTGCTTCCTACTTGATCCCAAGGTGAGGGAAGATTCGATTATTAAATCGGTTAAATTTATTCCGCAGAACAAGTCATATGTTCATCACGCGATTATGTTTCGTGTGACAGGTGCCGATGTGCAGGAAGCAATTGCGGCAGATAAGAGTGGAACCGGCTGGCCATGTTTTGGCAACTCCGGACTTGGTTCGATGTTCTCTTCGTTACTGACATCTCCGTGGTTGAGTTCATGGGCACCTGGCCGTGGAAAAGATGTTTCACCGGCGGGATATGGAATTCCTTTTAAGAAGAATGAGCGATTAGTGCTGCAAGTGCATTACAACTTGTTGGCAGCGCGTGGCGGAAAGCTCACGACCGATCAATCGAAGATTCGCCTAGAGGCCATCCCGGCAAAAGGCGCGACCGTGAAGCAGTTGCGAGTAGAACTCTTGCCCGCACCGGTAGAACTCGCCTGTCCAGATGGAGTCACAGGCCCGCTCTGTGATCGAAGGAAATCACTCATTGATCTAGCAAGCAGAACCAGTGTCACAAGTGCATTTGAAGCGGCCGGAATCAATGTTCTCTGCGGTGGAGATCCCTTTAACGCAACGCCATCGCTCATTTCGCGATGCGACAAAGTGGTTGATAAAAATTACACCGCAATTGCAGCGGCGCCACATATGCACTTATTGGGCAGAAGTATGAAGATCATTCTCAATCCAGGTACACCTAATGAGAAGATTTTGCTCGACCGTGCCAATTACAACTTCCATGATCAATCTTCCACTGTCTTAAAGCAGCCGGTAGCGGTCAAGAAGGGTGATGTGCTGCGCGTTGAGTGCACCTTCGATCCGACCCTGCGCCAGAAGTTGCCTGCACTTAGAGACTTAGCACCGCGCTATGTCACATGGGGCGAAGGTTCATCCGATGAGATGTGCCTTGGCGTAATTGCCGCAAGCGAGTAGAGAAAGAGGAATGATGAGTCGGATTAACGTATTGAGTAAGCGTCGCGTCATTGTCCTTGCGATCGCTCTGGCAATGATGGCCCCTCTGCCCGCGCAGGCACATCAGCCAGTCGTATTGCTAAATACCGATACCACGGCGGCCAAAGGTCCGCTATTAGTTGATGGCACGATCTCATTCGCCATTCGCGCTGCATTTACTAAGGCTGGCCAGAAGAAGGGGTTTCGCGCCGAACTCAAAGCGGGCGAGCGGTTCTCGGTTCAATATTTAATTGTTGATAAGAAGCCAGAGAATGCCCTGAAGATTTCGAAGTTGCCAGTCGTTGTCGTGACATCACCAAGTGGCAAGCGGATTTCCATCAAGTTAACTGAGCGGACGAAATTCTATGAGCCATATGGCGGCACCAATTACTTCTATCTAGCGCGCTTTACGGCCCCTGCCGAAGCCGGTATTTATAGCTTCCTGGTGACATCTCGCGCGAAGGCGGAAATTACTCTGGCAGTCGGAGATCGCGAAGTACCGGGTGAAGTAGTAAGAGCCGGCGCACCGTCTGCAAGCCCAACTCCAACTCCGAAGTCTTCTTCGAGTGCAAAGCCCGCGGTCTCACCATCTCAAAGTCCGGAGGTGACGCCCTCTCCTAGTACTTCAAATCGGGGTTACACCTTAAAACAAGTGGCCGTTCACGATAACGCTGCAAGTTGCTGGTCGGCGATTGATGGCTTTGTTTATGACTTGACGCGCTGGATAAGTTCGCACCCAGGTGGAGCCGCACGAATTTTATCTCTATGTGGCATCGACGGAACTGCAAAATTCATAGCTCAGCACGCCAATCAAAATAATCCGACTGCTCGGCTTAGTACTTTTCTTCTCGGTCCACTGATTAAGTAGTTGCCAGGATCGGTTTTGCTGGATGATTCGTGGAGATTAAATTCCGCTCTCGTATTGAATTCGCAACTCCGTTAGCATCTGCGGTAATCGTCAGCAGAGGGAGCAAAGATGAAGTACATCGGAATCTTGAACCGCGATATCTCGGCTATGGTTGCTAGGACTGGCCACTTTGATCGCATAGTTGTCTCCGATGCCGGATTCCCCATTCCTGCGGGCGTTCCGTGCATTGATTTATCTATCGGACCGAATGTTCCGAAGGTGACCGAAGTCCTCAAGATGCTCACCCTTGAGTTACCGATTGAGCAATTCTGGTTTGCTAATGAAATACAATCCAGCGCCGCTGATCGTTCCAAAGAACTCTCACTGATTATGCCTAAAGCCGAGTGCATTCCGCTTGCGCATGCCGAGTTCAAGAAATTGGCATACGGTGCTGTCGGAGTAATCCGCACCGGCGATTATTTAGCCTGGGGCAATGTGATGGTCGCCTCAGGAGTTGCTTACTAAGTTTTTAGCCTGTCTAAGAATTACTTGCGGAAGGCGAACTAGGAATACCCCTTGACCATTTTCATTCTCTCGATAGCAATTTGCAATTGCGCCATCAGGCTAGAAGTCACCTTGCTGTTGCGGAGAATCCAATAAACACTTTCGTAATACCAAATAATTTCCTCGGGAGAGGCGTTGAATCTATTCCAGACCAGATACCCAACAGTGTCTAAATCCGTAGCAATGGCTCGGGCGCTGTGAGTTTTATCGGCAGCCGTTACGAGAAGCACGTCGTAATTTGCACGTAATAGCTCATCAAGATGTGCCTGTTTACGTTCTTTCCACGGTTTCTCAACTTCTCCTTCAAGAGGCAGCGCATCACTGCAACCACGAACGATTTCTTCGACACGAGGGCCAAATTTCGCGAGAATTTCCGCAAGCCGTGGTTCGCCTCTACAGTTTTCTGGCACGTCGTGTAGTAAGCCGGCTATGGCTTGATCTTCGTCGCCCCCAACCTCGAGAATCAATCCGGCTACTCCAATGGGATGACTGATGTAGGCAATATTCGTGGACTTTCTGGTCTGTCCCGCGTGCTGTTGGTTCGAATAATTCAGCGCGTCCAAAAATCGTTCTGTCAAAGTGACGGGTTCTTTCTTGAATTCCCTTACTTCGGATTTGTCACCCCCCAACCGCAATTCTCACATCGGACCTCAGCGATTGGCCAGCTCAGAGGATCGCAGCCGGTATGGATGTACTTTGAATCATCTAATCCGCGAAATGCAAAGCCGTTGACAAATTCTTTGATTGACTTCAGGGCCCCACACATTGGACAAGGGAGTGTGCGCCAGGAAGGTTTTCTTTTCTTAGTTGCACTTGTTGCCATCAACTATTTCTCCCATTCCGTCGGGGGCTGATAAGGCTATAAATTAGCATCAGCCACTGACATTAAGGGTAAAAAATTCTTAGTCGGCAGATATGCCGCCCTCGAGCTGGTGGTAGTTAAGAAATACTCCTAATTACCGCAGTGACCTTGCCCAGAGGAACTCAGTATAGAAGACCTTTGTAAGAAATAAGGAAGGATTCACCCAGATAAAAATTCCACCTTGCCCGACTTTTCTGCCCGACTGCCCGCTTTTCATTCCAAACTGCCCGATATTTATGCCCGTAAAGTAAGGCTATTTTGAGTTAGGTTTTGACAACAAGTGTCGCAAATAAAAGTAAAAACTGTGCGGGAATTTCTCCCAGCAAGCGAAAAAAGTAGAAGAGTCGCCCTATAAGCCGGATCCTGTCCAATTGCCACTTGCGCGGCAATTGGGATCACCATCCATCTAGTTGCGTAATTACTTACGCAATCAAGCGACCTTCCCGATGACTTGAGCGAGCAGTTCTTAAGCGGCAAGACGCACAATTGTGAGAGACGGCCTACTCTGCATACATGGAAATTCTAATTCGTCCGTTAGTTGCTGCGGATAAAGAGCGGTGGCTCGAGTTATGGAATGGCTATCTGAACTTTTACCAAGTCAATTTAGCCATCGAGCAAACTGAACTCACCTGGTCACGGCTAATGGATGAGACATTTAATATGTATGGACTAGCCGCCGAGATGGATAAAAAATTTATAGGAATAACTCATTACAATTTCCAAAATACGACATGGTCGATAAATGGCCACTGCTATCTTGAAGATCTTTTTGTCGATACCGTAGTTCGAGGCTCAGGTGCTGGTCGCGCGTTGATCAATCGAGTTATTGAAATTGGAAAAGAGCGCAGATGTTCTCGCGTTTACTGGAATACCGATGAAACTAACACTCAGGCGCGAATACTCTATGACACCTTCAGCCTCGAATCTGGTAAGCGCCAATATAGATTGGCAATTAGTAGCGAAGAGTAAGGATTTAAATCGTTTTTGCAGGGATCGATGATAATTTTTCGACATGACTCAAAAGCGAGAAGAAAAGAAAGTGCTCGAAATCAGTGGCCCATAACGAGGGCGTCAAACTCCTCCGGCCACTGATCCTCGAGACTGCTGGAGGAAATGAGAATCGAACTCGTGCTCGTCGATTGACGTCTGATAAGCCGGAAATACTGCGATTGCGAAGAAATTTTACGCTGATCTAGCGTCAACTGCCCCATACTTACCCATAATTTATTAGAAATAAAAAAGAATGAGAGCCAGACTGTTTCAATACAGCCTGGCTCTCATTATTCACCCCACGGAGGGTTTATTACTTATTACCCACAGCGATATCGCATACTTCATTGGCATCGTCTGGGCCATTTTCATCTTGTGGACCGTTCACACCATCTGCGTCCAGAGCTTCGTTAGCTTCGTTGGCATCGTCTGGGCCATTTTCATCTTGTGGACCGTTCACACCATCTGCATCCAGAGCTTCGTTAGCTTCGTCAGCACAATTCGATCCATTTTCATCTTGTGGACCGTTCACACCATCTGCATCCAGAGCATCGATTGACTCGTTAGCTACTGGCGCCTCAACGGCGGTCGAAATACTCGTAGTATCAGCAGATGCGGTTGAAGTCATGCTTGCGATTCCACCGAAGATTGCACCAGTAATTAAAAGCCCAACTGCGCCCGCAGTGGCCGTCTTATTTATTAGTTTTTTCATTAGTAAAACCTTTCATATAATTTGTTCGCATTGGCGGATTGCCTATGTAGTGAAAAGAATAGGAACTTGAACTGTAAAGGCCGTGAATAAAAAATGAAAATCTTCTCAGAAATCAGCCTAAACCATTTCATTCTTTGGCTGTATAACAACTGCGCTTATCTGTGAAAACTCTCAATTAGCATTCATGGTTCATCCACATGTGATCAGTACGGTACCTATATGAAATCTGAAATAGCAATTGCAACCCAAAACCTTTCAAAGAACTATAATGGGCACGAAGCCCTGTCTAATTTAAGTCTCGAAGTCCCAACTGGTGAAATCTTCGGCTTTTTGGGACACAACGGTGCAGGGAAAACTACAACCGTTAGCTTGCTCACCACGATATTGCCCCCTACCTCTGGCAAGGCATCCATCAATGGTTTCGACGTTGTAAGTTGTTCTGCCAAAGTGCGTGAGAGCATAGGCTATCTGCCAGAAAACGTGCAGTTTTATCAACATCTAACTCTTCGAGAAAACCTAGAATATCTTGGTCGGCTATCAGGGATTAGACACCCAAAGATACGCATACAGGAAACTTTAGAGCTGCTCGATTTCACCGAGCCAATAAACCGACGACTTGCTGGCTTTAGTAAAGGTATGCGTCAAAGAGCTGGCATAGCTCAAGCCATTCTTCACCGTCCGACAGTTCTCTTCCTCGACGAACCAACGAGTGGCCTAGATCCTGAGGGAGTAATCACGTTACGCGCCTTAATCCTTCGATTGAACAGAGAAATGGGTATGACAATTTTTATGAATACCCACCTGCTAGATGAGGCAAATAGGTTATGTACTCAAATTGCTGTACTTAAAAAAGGACAATTAATTTATTCAGACACTTTGAAAAATGCATTTGTTGAGTTTGGCTCTGAAGAATCACTTGAAAATATCTATTTTAAGATCGACCAAAGAGCATAAGTATGAACGTTTTTCTAGCTGCGTATAAAAATGAACTAAGATTAAGTCTGCGGGATCGAAATCCACAAATAATTATCTTTATTTTTCTGATTTTGTCCTCACTTTCGACTCTTATCGGTTGGCTAACAGTAAGAAATGTTGGCAGAATATTTACCGATGTAAAGGCGCTTGGACTTACAAGTGCGCCAAATCCATTTACTGGAGTACCCAGTCTCTATTTCACTAGAGACAATGTTATTTATGTCATTCTAGTTGGTTCACTCATGGCGATAGTTCTAGGCGTTCAGTCAGCAATTCGCGCTCGGCAATCAGAAACTGCCATTTTGATTAAATCTCGAAATGTAAAAGCTGGGACATTGTATTTAGGTCAGATCTGCGCAATCTTTACGATTCTTATGCTGGCGCTACTGCTCACCTCAACGCTAACATTGATAAGTATTTGGATGATTCAAGGCAGCCCCATGAACTTTTCTGTATCCTTAAGATACTTTGCATTTCTTTTCATCTCATGGCTACTCCTTTCTGGCCTAGCCGCGCTTGGAATTCTCTTTGGATCATGGGCAAAAAATGAAGAGGGTGCATTCCTTAATCCTTTCGTCTGTTGGAGTATTGTCGTTTTTATAATCCCACTAGCTGCTACCGGCGTCCGCCCAATCGCGTTACTTAACCCGACCTCCTCATTTACCGAATCCTCCGGGATTCCTAATTGGGTTCATAACATTCTGAATCCATTTATGCTCATGGAACATTTCAAAGCGATTGGAAATTGGTTACTTGGTTTGGAATCCACTCGTAAAATAAATACTTTGGACTTCCTTATTTTTGCGTGCTCTTCAATACTAGCTTTAACAGTTCCATATTTGTTCGCGAATAGAAGTTTAGGAAAAAAATTGAATGTTTAAAATCATAGTTATTGCAAAAAAAGAGATCGCTGATTCATTCAAAAGTCTTCGTATACTTTTACTAATTCTGACGTTGAGTGTGGCAATGTTTGCCTCGGTTTGGATTGGATCAATTGGATTTGGCGTCAAAATGCGCGATTATAATTCCTACCTAACGTCCCTGCCATTGTTATTGCGTTCGCAAGCACTCGAAACTCCTCAACTCTTTCCTCTCACTCTGCTTCGCGCCGGCATCGAGTACTTGGAAATCCTTGGGGCGCTACTTGCTTTCTTGATTGCATATGCCAGTATTGCTCGGGAAAGATCAAATGGAACAAATTTATTATTGCTCTCTAGGCCAGTTTCAAAACTACAAATCATGTTCGGAAAGCTTGCTGGCCTGAGTGTTTTGTGGGCACTCGTGCTCCTAGCAAATCTAGTAACAGCAATCATCGCGGTTATAAGCATAGGCAATGCTCGTCTTACCTCGATTGACTATGTGCGACTGATTATTACATTTAGTATTGCTGAAATCTATCTATTATTTTGGACCTCATTGGCCTTAATCTTATCTGGGCGACTACAAAGGGTAACAACAGCACTATTCATAGGAATTTCAGCGTGGGTAACAGTAGTACTCATCTTCCCTCAAATTGGCGACACGATGGACCCTGACAATCAAATCCCAGGAGGACTCTTTGCGTCGTTGGGTGTGACCAAGGCGCAGGAGCTTCGGGTTCTTTCTCATTTTCATTCCTTTGATGTTATTAGAAATGGTATCGAGGTCACTTCAATTACCAAACTATTTGAACGAAGCGCTTTCGCATTTCTGGGTATTAAAGCTAAATATAACCAAGTGCCAATCGGAACTGTTGCCTCTGGAATATCTTCTAGCCTTCTTGGTATTTTATTAATGATCTCAATAATTTTAATTCTTGCAATCTATGCAGGTCATAATCAAAAATATCTAGGGAGAAATAAATGAAAAAAACTATCAAAGTGCTAGCAATCAGTATTGGCCTTGTACTCGGAACGGTTTCAACGCAAATTTCAGCACATGCCGTAACGAATAACGCAACAGTTAGACCCGTATTAAAGAATCCGATTATGAATACCAGCAGTATTGTTGGGTTCAAGATAATTAAGGTTCTGGTTCAAGATAATACTGATCCAAAAAGTGGCGTGGCTGTTTCAGATCGATTAGCCATACGAATCCGTAATACAACAGCCAAAACAATTAATTCCTTTGAAATCTTCTACACAATGGTAGATCAAGTGACAAAGCGCTCCGAATCCTATTATCAGAAATTAATAAACTTCTCGATCCCGGCTAACTCGATGGGCTATCTAGACTTTGATAACTCCAAGGGTATTGGACATTTTCCAGAAAATAAATACAGCATCTATCGGAACTCAAAAAACAAGGTAACTTTTACAATTGAACTAAGTGCCACAGGTTTTAAACCGATGTATGCAACAGCTGTAAAAGCAAAAGGCACGACTGAAGATCCTAACGCTTAGAAAATACCTAAGGAATTAATCGCTCGGGTGGAGCAATTTCCTAAAGGCCACCTTAACCCGAGCTCCCTTAGGATCTCGGTTTGAAAGTTCAATCTGAGCACCGTGCCTCTCAAGAATCGACTTCACGATAGCTAAGCCAAGACCGGTAC
>Ga0209284_10005014_pt1 | contig 14208 bp, 9 predicted proteins | sample FRY03_FD_187211 | JGI IMG/M metagenome (GOLD analysis project Ga0209284, IMG submission 187211) | Freshwater microbial communities from Lake Fryxell liftoff mats and glacier meltwater in Antarctica - FRY-03 (SPAdes) (version 2) | ecosystem: Environmental > Aquatic > Freshwater > Ice > Glacier... | reverse complement strand
TGCTTTCGCTAACTTTCTTTCATATTGTTTTGTGTATCTATTATTCTTAAATTTGATTCCATCCGATGTAATAGCAAAGTCTTTTAACCCTAAATCTATTCCACAAACTTTTCCTGTCTTTTCTTTTAGAATATATTGTTCTTCTGATAGAATTGATACAAAATATTTACCAGTCGGTGTTTTACTTAAAGTGCATTTACCGATTTTACCTTTTACTTCACGATGAACATTTATTTTAATCCCTCCTTTAAATTTTGGTATGTAAAGTGTTTTATCTTCCAGTTTTGCAAATTGTGGGACAGTAAATGTATTTTTATTTTTTCTTGACTTAAATCTTGGAAACTTAGTATTGCCTCTAAAAAAGTTCACATAAGCGGTATCTAAACATCGTAAAGCAAACTGCAACGATTGACTGTTCACTTCTTTAAGCCAATTAGTTCCTTCTTTTTTCTTTAATTCTGTAAGCGTTGCTGCCTGTGAATAGTAATTATCTGATTTTTTACTTACCTGATACTGTTCTTTTCTTTCATTTAAAAAGTGATTGAAAACGTATCTGATACAACCAAAGCGTTTATCCAAAAGAGTCTTCTGCTCCTGTGTTGGCTGTAATTCAAATTGATATGTACGAAATATTGTTTTCATATATTAGTAAATAGTCTAACATTTTGTAAAGATATAGTTTATTTATGTGAACCACTACGTCTAAAAAATCTAATTACATCAGCACAAATCACTCTAAACATTACTTAAAATGTCATTTAATCTTTGTTTGCAAGTACCGTAAACCAATGGTAGTTGGTCCGTTAAATGATGCTATTAAGCAAATCTTCTTATCAATTGCTTCAAACTCTGATTTTGATATTGAGGTAATGGAGTCTGATATTAATCATATTCATTTCTTAATTCGTTACATTCCTCGTTGGTCTATTTCACAATTAGTTCGTAGGTTAAAACAAGAATCTACTCGTCAAATATGGTTGTTACATTCTACATCACTTCGTAAAGAATATTGGTACAAAGATATGTTTTGGAGTGATGGTTATTTCGTTTGTTCTATTGGTGAAGCATCACCTGATACTATTCGTGAGTATTTCCTTAATCAGGGTTAGTCGCTTACATCCCATCCACGCAAAAGCGATGAATGGGTTTTACCCTCCGTTTTATAAACAGAAAAACTATTGTTTAAAAGCTGACACTTACTCACCGAGCCATAAAAAACTTATACTATCAGTAAGCCATTATCCCGCAACTCCTGCCACACGTACGACTGCGTAAAATCAGAGAATTTACCTTGATCTTGCCCCTCGTATAGTGAGCTCAGTTCATGAAGCGGCAAGGGATTCGGTTCCTGAATGCTCAGTTTCGGAAAGACTTCCATCAGCCACTCCCCCATCGCTATATTAACCGTCAATGTCCAGTGGCTTTTCTTACCGTAAAACTCCAATTCAGCAATTTGAATTACCTGATTTTTCTCTTTTTCCTCGAAAACGTTCATGGTGGGTACTCTACCTAGCCACGTAACTATGGCATTGGAACGAACCTCGGGTTCCGAATTTGCAGAAACACTCTGTTCAATATAGCGGGGAGGAACAGACGTTGGTGGGACTTTAAAATCAAACCACTTCTTTAACGGCATGTCAAAACCTACTTCGTGCATATAATTGAAAAGCGATTTGCGCAATCCCTCGGCATATAAATCATGATCGGCGCCCATCGGATCTTCGTGGTACAGATCATTGTCGGCAAAGCCACCAAAATCAGGTCCGATTCGTTGTACGTCAAACTCCGCCGGATGCAGACCCACCGGGCTATGCGCCGTCATGGCGAAGCGATGCCAAAAGCCAGATTGAACAATACCTGCCTGAAATAACTGACGCACCATTTCAAGCGAATCGATGGTTTCCTGTTCCGTTTGGGTGGGGAAACCGTACATCAGGTAGGCATGTACCATAATGCCCGCTTGGGTAAAGGCATCGGCTACCCTTGCTACCTGCGCCACGGTAACGCCTTTCTTCATTCGTTCGAGCAACCGGTCGGAGGCTACTTCAAGTCCGCCCGAAACGGCAATGCAGCCCGAGGCTTTTAGTAATAGGCAAAGATCAGGGGTGAAACTTTTTTCAAATCGAATGTTAGTCCACCACACTACCGTCAGTTTACGCCGGATAATTTCGAGGGCTAAATCTCGCATCAGGGCCGGTGGGGCCGCCTCGTCCACGAAGTGAAAACCGTTCTGCTGGGTTTGCTCGATAATTTCCTCAATCCGGTCGCAAAGCAAGGAAGCGGTTACGGGTTCGTACCGTTTAATGTAGTCTAGCGAAATATCACAAAATGAGCATTTCCCCCAGTAACAACCGTGGGCTAGCGTCAGCTTATTCCACCGACCATCACTCCATAAGCGGTGCATCGGGTTTACTACTTCAATCACGGAGAGGTAGTTCAGTAAAGGTAGATCCGCATAATCGGGCGTACCCGTATCCCGTTGGGCTACATCCCGCTCTTTGGCTCCGTTGTGGTATACTACTTTTCCGTCTGTGCGAGCGAACACCCGTTTTAGTTGGGTTATTTCCCGTTGACCATCAAGGTATTCTAATAGATTTATGAGTGGAGCTTCTCCATCATCAAGGCTTAGGTAATCAATGTAATCAAAAACCCGTGGCTCGCGCAGCGTTCGGAGTTCGGTATTGGCATAGCCTCCACCCATTACCACGGCGATTTGCGGATGGTGCTTTTTGATGTATTGACCGCATTTCAGGGCTCCGTACAGATTACCGGGAAACGGCACACTCAGGCACACGACATTAGGTTGCCATTTCGCGATTTTTTCTTCCACAAGCGCCACTAACAGGGACGAAATGAGGGTATCCTGGGCTTGCAGTGTTTCTTCAATTTCATCAAAGTGGGTAGCGGTTCGCCCAAGCCGTTCGGCGTAGCGGCTAAACCCAAAGTGGGGGTCAATGCCTTCCTGAATCAAGTCGCCCAGATCTTCCAGATACAGCGTGGCTAGGTGGCGGGCTTTGTCCTGTATACCCATTGTTCCAAACGCCCAATCCAGCTCTTCCAATTGCTCAAAGCGGGACGCCTCGGGCAGGTAGCTCTGATCACATATACTGTGGGCAAGCGTAGAATTTTTGTTTTGCAAAAACCGGATAACGGGATCAATGGTACTGATATACTCTTCCCGTAAGGCATACATCCGGTAGCTATTATCCGACAGCTCAATATCGGAGGCTTCTAACTCAGTAAAGAGCTTAATTAGCCCTTTCTTACTGAATAGTTGGAGTATTACCTCTATCCCCAGATCCGCCTGATGAGAAGTTATTCTCTGCGTATTCAGAAAGCCTTTAAGGTAGGCCGTAGCCGGATATGGCGTGTTGAGTTGCGTAAAGGGAGGGGTTATGAAAAGTACGTTCTGGTTCAAAGCAATTCGGTATCAATGGTCATTTAAGTCACAAAGATACGGCTTGTGGAGGAGAGTTGTTTAGTAGGGTATTGACCAAAAAAGAAAACCTCCCCTTCGGACAGGCCAAAGGGGAGGGTTTTAAACTATTTTTAGCAAGCTAGCTTACAGAGGATTCTGTACCATGGCTTTATTTGCATTGATCTCGCGGATAGGAATCAAGAACTCCCACTGCACATCACCGGCAGGAATATCAAATACTACCGCAACCGCTGGGTTATGGTTAGCACCGTTACGGTTCAAAGGCAAGTTCATGCGCTTAAGATCTGTAAAACGGAAACCTTCTCCCCACAATTCAACCCGACGGTTGACCAAGATTTCTTCCAACAAGTCTGCACCTGTCTTGGTAGACTGCACATAAGCAGCATCTCTACGGCTTACCAGATCAAAGAGAGTCTTGGCCGCAGCGGCGGCGTTGCCAGAGCGAGCCTGACCTTCCGCCTGAATGAGGAACATTTCAGCCGCACGCATGTAAGGAATATCTCCCATAGTACTCGTTGAAGGGTTAGGTGGCAGGCGGAACTTCTGTACGTGATACGGTACGCGAACACCACCGGGAGGGGTTAAGGTGTTGGCGGCGGTTGGTACAGGTACCCACATCTTGGCCCGAACGTCCGTTGGGGAAATCTTAGCGTATAGTAAGCTACTGATTGCCTTAGGCGTCTGACGAATGTTTGACGAGTTGAAGTTGCTTGAAATGTAAGAAAAATAAGCACCAAAGAACTCCGACTGATCTTCCAGGTGATCAAAGCCCCACATCCACTCGGCGTTTCCAACGTCTACAAAACCTTCCAGGTATTGTGCTTCCGACATTAAAGGGAAACCTGCCCGTGCCTCAGCCGCGTAAGTAGCAGAAGCCGCCCAATTTTGCTGAGTTAAAGCAACGCGTGCCAATAGACCCTTCGTTACGTTTAGGTTAATGTGTGACTTGGCGTTTCTTGTCGTTTTCAACAAAGAAGCAGCCTGCGTCAAATCACTATTGATTTGAGTGTACACCTCCTCAACGGTTGCCCGTGGTAAACCTTCGGTGGTTGGCGCTAACACCAACGGAACACCTAATTGGGCGTTAGGCTTTGCGTTATTATCATAACGCTTACCATACAACTGAACCAAATTGAAGTAAGAAAACCCTCTTATGGCAAGTGCTTCACCTTTCAATTGATCTCTTTCGGCCTGAGTACCCACCGCGTTATCGATATTGACAATTACCAAGTTGGCGTTACCAATCATACGATAATACATCTGGTAGGGTAGTTGTCCTAGGTTTCCAGTATCAGAACGGTGGCTCTGCCAGCGTCCTTCGGCAAAGTGCCAGCCGTTTGATGAGTTGCCAAATACTAGGTCTTCACCTAATACGTCCAACATAATCATCATGGCAGGGTGTCCGAAAAAACCCTGTGATCCAAGGTACCGAACTACCATCGCGCGGTAGATACCGTTTACGGCAGCCGTAGCATTTTTTGTGGTAGCAAAAGCAGCACTAGCATCTACACTTGCGGTAGGAGCGGTATCCAGGTAGTCCTCGTTGCATGATACTGCGAACATGCTAAGGAATGCTACTGATAATACTATTATTCTCTTTTTCATGTTTATATTGAGTGTTTTCAATTAAAGGCTAAATGAAATACCTGTAACAATACTTTTCGCTGAGCTAAACACGTTACCAGTGGTCCCATCGAAGTTCTGCTGAACGTTCATTCCATTTCTGCGTGATTTGATGAAGAAGTTTTCTCCACTCACGTAGATCTGAGCGTTTTGCAGGAATAATTTGTTAGCGATGATTTTTGGCAATGCGTAAGAAAGAGTTACCGAACGGATATTCAGGTAGCTGGCATCGATCAACCAACGATCCGAAGCACCGTCAAAGTCAGCAGTACGGCCGATATCCATACGAGGAACGTTGGTGATATCACCAGGCTGTTGCCATCTGTTCAAAATGTCAATATGCTTCGCGCTACCGTATCCACCAGCTCCCATCAATCCAGCGTAAGCTGCGTCGTATACTTTACCACCAATTTGGTACACAATCAAGGCTGAAAGAGACAATCCTTTGTACCGTAGGGTATTAGAAAAACCACCCGTTAGTTTAGGAATTGAGGTGCCATTGTAATGATAGCGAGCGTTGTTTAAGCTAGTGGTAAGAGTATCACCTACCTCGGTAATGATTGAGTTGCTAGCCACAAAGTTTGCGGCACGGTACAGGGCATTACCCGTTGCAGGATCAACACCTTTGTACTCACGCAACCAAAAATCATAGATTGAACTTCCCTCTTTCAACTTCTTAGTACCATCAATAATTTCGGGATTTTCCGCGGGCATCTGGGTAATTTGGTTCTTGATACGGGTAGCATTTACATCAATCCGCCAAGAGAAGTCACCGCGACGAATTGGCTCAAAGCCTAATTCTAACTCAATACCTTTATTGTACATAGTACCAATGTTACGCGTTTCGGTGGTGATACCAGCCGAAAGTGGTAGCGGTACGTCAAAAATCAGATTGGAAGACTGACGATCGAAATATTCAACGGTACCCGTAATACGGTTTTTCAACAAGCCAAACTCCAAAGCAACATCATAAGAATTACTGGATTCCCACTCCAAGCCACGGTTGCCCAAGCTAGATTGCAGTATACCAGCTTCACCAGCATTGTTGAAACCAAGATTGTAAAGTGGCTGCCAGGCATAGTAGCTGATAGAAGTACCTTCTTGGGTATTACCACCACCATCGTTACCCGTTTGTCCGTATGAACCTCTAAGCTTCAAGGTATTGATCACTGGAATTGCCTTGATAAACTCCTCCTGATCTAAACGCCATGCACCACTCACCGAGTAGAAATTACCCCAGCGGTTATCCTTGTAGAACTTGCTTGATCCGTCACGACGCACCGAGAATGAAGCGAAGTACTTCTCGTTGTAATCGTAGTTTAAGCGGGAGAAAAAACCTTCTACACGGCGAATGTTATACCGCGAATTCAAGTTGGTAGTAGTAGTAAAGTTAACTAGCTCATAGTTACCATCCAGAATCTGCTGAGAACGTGAACCAGTCAGGTTGTTATCAGTCACCTGGAAGTTCTCGTGACCTGCCAAAGCATTGAAGTTGTGATTACCAAACGACTTCGCGTAGGACAATAGTTGGTTCAGGTTATAACCAGCGATGTTCTCAAATTCGTGGGTAGCACGTCCGGCAGGAGCACCGTCACCAATGATAGGGTTACCGAAAGTAACGTTGTTAACGTTGGTTAGGTCAACACCTACGTTAGTGGTGAACTTGAAATCTTTCAAGAAAGTGATTTCAGCGTATCCACGGGCACCTACTACGTTTCTGCGGAAGAAGTTCTGGTTCAATTGAGTTTCTGCAATTGAATGACGACCACCGTACTGAGGACGGTTAGGTAGTCCAAGTGCGTTCAGGTTACCGAAGTCGTATCTTCTTTCTCCGTTTGCATCCAGCAAAAATCCACCTGGATTAGCAGGGTCTAGTGCATAGACCGGGTAGATTGGTCCCATGTTTCTTGAAAAGAAGAATGGGTTTACGAATGCACTGTTTGAACCAGCATCAGCTTGGTTTGACTTGATGATAGTTGCCGAAAGATTTGCACCCGTCTTGAACCAAGACTTCATTTGCGTGTTCACATTCATACGGCCGGTAAAACGATCGTAATCTGAGCGTATAAGGAAACCCTTATCTCTTAGGTAAGAAAGTGAAATATAGTAATCCGACTTATCCTGAGCACCCGAGAAGTTAACGTTTATTTCGTCGCGATTACCCTGACGCATCAGAGGAGATTCCCAATTCAAATCATCAGCACTGTACAACAATTGCGCGCTTGGGTTCAATAGCCCGTCAGTACCAACCAATTGGTTATTAGGAACATTGTACATGTTATACCCCAATAGGCTTACAATTTGATTGGAGGCATTGGTGTTAGCCGTTGCCAAAGGCTGAGAGTTTACTGCCCGGTAAGCCAGACTGTTACGGTACGATTCCCACATGACCGGGTAGTACTCAGCAGCGCCAATCCGATCATACTCAGGAAGAGCCCGCGTATTCAATCCTTTGGTAAACTTTATGTTTATGTTGTTGCTACCCTTTTTTCCTTTTTTGGTGGTTACCATAACCACACCATTAGCAGCACGAGCACCATATAAAGCAGTAGAGGCTGCATCTTTCAGGATCGTGATGTTTTCGATATCGTCAGGGTTAAGGTTGGCGATACTAGCCGTGAAAGGCACACCATCAACAACGTACAAAGGATCATTACCCGATGATATGGAACCAAAACCCCTGATCCGAATTTCAGGAGCACTTCCTGGCTGTCCGCTACCGGCGGTAGTTTGTACACCCGATGTCGTGCCCGAAATCGCTTGTGCAATATTGGTAATAGGACGAACGGCAATCTGATCGGCACTGATTGTTCCGGCAGAACCGGTAAAAGAAGACTTCTTTGCGCTGCCGAAAGAGGTGATTACCACTTCTTCCAAATTAGCTACATCACCAAGGAGGCGTACGTTGATCTGGGTTTTGTTGCCAATTGCAATATCCTGGGCAACGAACCCAACAAAACTGAACAGCAATTGAGCGTCTTTTGGGGCCGCAAGGGAGAAGTTCCCTTGGGTGTTTGTGTTAGTACCACGCGTGGTACCTTTTACCACTACGCTTACCCCGGGTAGCGCATTCCCGTCATTGTCGGTCACATTACCCGTAACCGTTTTATCCTGTGCATACGCCTGACCACCGGTCATACCTACCAAGACGAGAAGAAATAGAAGGAAAATTTTTCTCATTTGAAAAAATTAAAACTGAATAAAGGATTGAATTGAACATTAAACTTAGAATTCAGAGAATAGTTTTTAACTAACTACGTAACGCCATAATATGTTGACGTGACAATAATTATCGGGCTAATATAATTCTGCGATTCAGACTTTCGACACACTTTTTGAATTTTTTTTTAGCGTAGCGTTAACTTAGATTTAATAAAAAAATTCATCAATAGTTAAATAACTCAAAATCATTATGTTGAGTCAAAATATTTTCGCTGAAAAATATTTTGACTCAAGTATCTGACCTGTAATAGATTAATGCAAAGAAGGCTCGAACCTGTTTGGTTCGAGCCTTCCAAGTAGTACCAGACTATTTAAAAAAATTACAATTTCGAATTGAAAGCGAGTTTGAAAACCAGGAGCGATTATCCCTCTAAAATATCGATCAGGTAGGAGACTTCGAAGGTTTCTCCTACCTCCAATCCAAGGATTCCTTCTTTGTTTTTAAGGTCCTGATTACTGTCTTCATGATCAGCTACTCCAAGCCAAGGCTCTATACAAATATAATCTCCCTCAGGCTTTGCCCAAATACCAAGATAGGGAAACTCCTTATAACTGAAAGAGACCACTTCTTTTGACTTTCTACTTTTCAATGCCACAGTCTTTGATTTCAAATCTTTAAAAATCAGTGCATCTCTTAAAAAAAGCGCATGGGTCAATGGTAATATTCTGGTATCTTTAAGTACATCCTCGGTCACACCTGTTTGCAATCCGCCTTCATTAATAAGCCATCGTGAGACCGTTTCTTCCTGCTCAAATTCAAGATAATAATCCTCGTAAGTTTCTTCCGGGCCCCGGGGGCAGCAGAATGCCGGGTGGGAACCGATAGAAAACAGCATTTCCTCGGTACCAAGGTTCATCACCTTGTGATGTACCGTAATCTCGTTCTCGTTCAGAATAAATGAAATGGTCAGCTCAAAACGAAATGGGTATACTTCTAACGACTCTTCATCATACGAGAGAGTAAACGAAAGTCTGTCTTCGGTCTTACCGGTCAGTTGAACTTTCGAATTATTTCGTACTATCCCGTGACGAGGCAATTCAAATTGTTGCCCCTCGTAGTAGTAGGTGTTTTCCCTAAGTCCACCGACAATTGGGAATAATACGGGCGCAAAACTTCCCCAAACCTCAGGATTTCCGTCCCACATGAACTCCTTGCCGGTGGTGGTCGAAAAAATCCGACATAGCTCAGCACCTGATTCCTTTACCGAAATACCTAATCGGTTATTGTTGATGGTATGCATCGTGGTACAAGATTATAAGTAGCGTTCAGCTTGTAGCCATTAACTTTCTATACTTTTTTGGCTAAATTGGCAATACAAACTATTCTTCTGGCAGTGCTTAAGTAGATGATAGCTATTAGCTTGTAGCTATTAGCTTTTTGTAAATATTTGATATATAGAACATTAGCCAGTAATTTGACTAAATTAATAATACAAACTAATTATGCATTAGTACTTAACGATTGAAATCTAACTTTTCAAACTACCGCCCAGAATTAGTATTAACTATCTTTTCTTCCTTTGCCGAAGTTTCCACCTTTACCAAATCCTCCACTTTTCTTAGATTTCCAGTCTTTATTCGTAGCAGGGTTACGGTAGCTTCCCCGTTTTTCGTCAAATTGATTATTGCTTCCACCTTTGGGGAGCTCTCCTCTGGGTTTAAAAGCTGGTTTTGCTGGCTTTTCGTCAGCACTAGCAGAGCGGCCCTCGTCTTTCCTAAACTTGGTTTCGTTTACCTGTAAGGGTTTCCCGTCGATCATTACTCCATTCAAGGCCTTGATCGCAGCGAGTCCTTGATTACTATCTGGCATATTGACGAACCCGTACCCTTTATTTTGTTTTGTAAGGTAATCCATGACAATTTTCACGGAGAGAACTTTGCCGTATTTTTCAAAAATTTCGTGCAATTCTCGCTGTCGCATCGTAACGGGGATCCCCCCAACATACATTTCCATTGGTCAACTAGTCTATGATAGATTTTTTTGTAAAAGTAGGGCTTTTTAAAATGACATAAATAGTAATACGCTTTTTTTGCATAAACCGCCATGCACATGAAACATCAGCCTACTTATTTTCTGTTTTCCCTTCTGTTTATCACGGCACTCTTTTTGCCCGGTTGTTCTACTCCTACCCTTACATCAAGCTTTAGGTTAGAAAGATGGCTTACCAATCCGGCAAAAGAGATACTGTTCCAATCTCAACCGACCCTGAAAGCGACTGAGCCAACCAATCAGCTACCCGTCATTTCCATTGAAGCAGATCAACCATTTCAAACCATGGATGGGTTTGGGTATACGCTTACAGGAGGGAGCGCTATTCTATTAAACCGAATGAGTACTAAAAAACGCTCCGCACTTTTGCAGGAATTATTTGGTACCGAAGGCAGTAACATTGGGATAAGCTACCTGCGAATCAGCATCGGCGCCTCCGATCTTAGCAATCGCGTTTTTAGCTACAGCGATCTACTCGAAGGAGAAACCGACCCCGAAATGAGACGTTTTAGTCTCGATGCTGAACGCAAAGATCTGATTCCCATTTTAAAGGAAATCCTGGGGATTAACCCTGATATCAAAATCATGGGCTCGCCTTGGTCTCCACCTACCTGGATGAAATCTAACCAAAATTCAAGGGGTGGAAGCCTACTACCCACCTACTACCGGGCTTATGCACATTACTTTGTCAGGTACGTTCAAGAGATGAAAAAAGAAGGAGTGACGATTGACGCAATTACCGTCCAAAATGAGCCCCTGCACCCCGGCAATAACCCCAGTTTGTTGATGCTCGCGGATGAGCAGGCCGCCTTTATCAAAACGGCGCTCGGGCCTGCTTTTGAGGAAACTGGTATTACCACGAAGATCATTATTTATGATCACAATGCCGACCGGCCCGACTACCCAATCAGTATTCTGAACGACCCGGAAGCCAGGAAATATATTAACGGTTCTGCTTTTCATTTGTATGGCGGGTCCATCGAAGCGTTAACGGAAGTACACAATGCTCACCCCGACAAGGCACTTTACTTTACTGAACAATGGGTAGGAGCGCCGGAGAATATGGCTGGGGATGTAGCCTGGCACGTCAAGAATCTGATTATAGGTGCTTCCCGAAACTGGGCCCGAACAGTTTTGGAATGGAATCTTGCCGCTGACCCCGATCAAAATCCCCACACAGAAGGGGGATGTACGCAGTGTTTGGGAGCGATTACGATCGCGCCGAACGGAGATATAACCCGTAACCCTGCTTATTACATCATTGCCCATGCGTCTAAGTTGGTACGCCCCGGCTCTGTCAGAATAGCCTCTACCCTACCTAAAAACCTACCCAACGTAGCCTTTTTAACTCCTGATAAAACCAAAGTTTTAATTGTGCTCAACGATAGCAAGGCCGAAAAGTTATTCAGAATTGAGTCCGGAAAACAGTCTTACGAGGTATTATTAGCTGCTGGTGCCGTCGAAACTTACCAATTGAACTAATATAATTCAATAATGGCTTGTTAGGTAAATACCTTTGGATTAATTTTTTTAAATCAAAAAAGGCAATCCTGGTAGGAACCTAAATAAAAATACAGTTAAAGGTAATATCAGGTTTTCAAATCAATACAAAAAACTAAACATAAGTACTCGTGCGCAATTGGCTTACATTCAACTACTATTGAATTTTTATTGTAATGATATGATAATCAGAACAATAATAAACTAGTAACAATCGACCAAATCGCTAACGACTACTTAGAATCAGACATCTAGTTTAACTCAATTGTGGGTCATCTATTTTGATCAGCCTTTATGAAGAAGAACATACCAATACCAAAAAACGAAGAAGGCCGCTTAAAAGCACTGAAAGACTATAATATCACGGACTCTCTTCCAGAAGAAGAGTTTGACCGCCTTACCCAACTTGTCGCCGTTGCTTGTGGAACTCCCATTTCGTTAATCACACTTCTTGATAATGACAGACAGTGGTTTAAGTCAAACGTAGGGATGGAAGAAATCACCGAAACTATTCGTTCTGATTCATTTTGTCAGTACGCCATCATGGAAAACTCCTTGATGGAAGTGGAGGATACCTGGAAGGACGAACGCTTTAAAGGTGATCCGCTCGTGCTCGTGCCTCCCAATATTCGCTTTTATGCAGGGTATCCACTTATTGATCCGAATGGCTTTGCACTTGGATCATTATGCGTAATTGACCGCGAGCCAAAACAGCTCAGCCAACACCAATGAAAGATACTCGAAATTCTGGCCAAAGAGGTAGTATCACAAATTATAGGCCGAAAGGAAAGATAAACTCTAAAAAGCTATGAGTCACTTTTTTTAGACTCTGTTGACCTGATCTGTGTAGCAGGGGCTGACGGATACCATAAAAAAATAAATCCTGCCTTTAAAGCCACCCTTGGGTGGGACGATAAAGTTATGCTGGGAAACCCTTTTCTTGGTTTCGTCCATCCTGACGATATAAAGACTACCAAAAAAGAGGCACAAAAACTTCAAAATGGACAGAAATCGCTTCATTTCACAAACTGTATTATAACCAAGGACGGAAACTATAAAGTAATTCAATGGATCTCGACTCCTGATGAAAAGTCGGGGAATATCTACGCATTTGGCCGGGATATTACCGATACCAACAGGGTACAAGGGGAGTTAAGGAAGGTTTCTGAGTTCCACAAAAAAATCTTGAATGGGACCAGCTATGCCATAATTTCTACCAACACGGATGGTATTATTACCACCTTCAACCGAGGTGCTGAGATCATGCTGGGATATTCTGCAGAGGAAGTCATAAACCAACATAGCGTCTTGATTTTTCACGACCAAAAAGAGCTCCATGAGTTGGCAGACAAACTTTCTACGAGCCTGGGTCGTCCCATAGAACCTGGATTTGAAGCATTAGTTTCAAATCCAGATACGGGCAACTCAATAATTAACGAATACTCTTACATCAAGAAGGATGGTACCCGTTTGGCGGTGGAAGTTACCGTTTCCATGCTGGAAGATATTACCAACAAAACTACGGGATATCTGGGAGTAGCAAAGGATATAACGATTCAGCAGGCCGCCCAGAAACAACTCGAAACCAGTGAACGCAGGCACCGCGCCTTTTTTGAAAATTCCCAAAGTCTGATGTGCACCCACGACCTCGAAGGGAATTTTTTAAGTATAAACCCTGCCGGAGCTGCTATGCTAGGGTATACCCTTGATGAATTTGATAAACCCAGCCTTTTTGATATTATCTTACCGGAACGTAAAGAATTTGCAAACATTTATCTTGACGATATAGCTAAAAATGGGCAAAGCACTGGCCTTATGCGGATACTTGATAAGGACGGGAAAACCCGGATATGGATGTACAATAATGTACTGGTGGAATTTATGGACGGCCGGAAATACGTAATCGGTAACGGAGCCGATATCACGCAACGTATTGAAATGGAGCAGAAGCTTTACAAGGCTAAAGAAATCGCTAAAAAAAACGCCCAGACGAAGGACACCTTCCTCGCCAATATGAGTCATGAGATCCGTACTCCCATGAATGCGATTATAGGATTTGCGAACCTGCTAAAAGGAACTACCCTTTCCGATGAGCAAATAGATTACGTCAAGAGTGTACAAATGGCAGGGGAAACCCTCATGGGAATTATCAATGATATCCTTAACTTTTCCAAAATAGAATCTAACCATCTCACCATTGAAGAGATCCCATTCGAACTACCCAACGTGATTAGAAATGTCAAGAATATTCTGAGCCAGAAAGCTACTGAGATAGGACTTTCGCAAAACTGAAATTTTATTAACTTATGGGATGAAAACAACGCGCGAACTTTACTGCCAGTACCTTCTTTCGAGCCAAGTCAACTACACCTGCACGAATCTGGCTGACCATTTTGCCGACCTGACCCACGACGACGTCAGCCGCTTCCTCAAG
>Ga0209284_10005008_pt1 | contig 14229 bp, 17 predicted proteins | sample FRY03_FD_187211 | JGI IMG/M metagenome (GOLD analysis project Ga0209284, IMG submission 187211) | Freshwater microbial communities from Lake Fryxell liftoff mats and glacier meltwater in Antarctica - FRY-03 (SPAdes) (version 2) | ecosystem: Environmental > Aquatic > Freshwater > Ice > Glacier... | reverse complement strand
AACCAACTGGATTATTTACTTATGGAAGTCCGCGTGTAGGCAGTAAAAAATATATTAGATATTTAACCGAATTAGATTTTCCACATGCTCGATGGGTTAATAATATTGATATAGTTACAAAGATACCACTGTTTGGCTATAGGCATCATGCTCATTCTCAGTACCTAGATCATAATGGCCATTTAGCCAAAATGACTCCACTACAATTAGCCATAGATAGACTTAAGGGCTTTTGGACTGGTATTAAAATGGGTAAGGTTAACTATTTTGTGAATCACGGATCTGCTAAATATACTGCTAATATAGCGAAAAATATTATTTCTTAGTTAAATTATAAATATCCAGTAAGATATCTTCTATCTCCTGATAGGTGAATAATCTTCTGTTCGTTTTAGATATTTCTGATAAAAAATTTTCAACTGATTCTTTAATTTCAGCTATTTTTTCATTATGGTTTATAGTTTCAACTATTTCTTTATCACGGTCTTGAAAAAGTATTTTACTCATTCGTCATTCTCCATCATCACGCTTACATAGTGCACAGCTAGGGCAGTAAAAGTTGCTATCATAGCTACTTGTCTAGTATATCCAGAAAGAGTTACAAATACTATTGCGCTACCAGCTAATGTAAAAGATAATGCCGCCGTCTCTTTAGCAAACTTTTTTAAAAATCCAATTAAGTTTAATTTCTTCTTCATTTAAGCTCCTACCATCCTTATTAATAGTATTTGAATATACTGTTTTTTGTAAATTTATTTTTCTTTCTTTCTGGGCCGGCAATCTCTCCAGAGTACTCATCGTCCATCTCTTCTTCTTTGCGACTATTACCGTTACCAGTATCGCTGCCTCCACCACCACCAGGAGCCCCTGAGGGGCCACCAGGAGCCCCTGTAGCCCCACCTGACATAGCTAGGGTGGACATTGTCGCTGCAACTGCTATAAGCACTCTGCGAGCTTTAACTTCTACATTAGACCCTATTGGCACATACTCGTCGATCCCCGACCCAAAAATATCGATAGTGCCCTCAAAGGCTGCACGAACTTCAGTGGGGGCTTCCTGAACAGCCTCCACTAATGCTGCCTCCTGCTCTGTCGTGAGCGTATCTACCGGTACCTCGGCAAAGATTTCAACAGCTTGGTCACTGTTAACAGATTCCAAAACTTTGGCACTGGTAGCAAGTTCGGTCGCCTGCTCTGAGGACACGCCTAATGCTAAGACCGCAGTAACAACTTCCGCTACTTGCTCGCTAGATACTGACTGGCTTTCAATCGAATTGATTACTGCCACGAACTGTTCTTTAGACATATTTTCGGTGACAATTTCGACGGTAGCGACGGTCGTCGTTGGGGCAACCGTTGTTGCGGGTACGACTGTGGTAGTTGTGGTAGTTGTGGTAGTTGTTGTTAAAGGCAATGTGGTGGTTGTAGTCGTAGTAGGTGGCTTTGGCAATGTAGATGTTGTTCCGGTTGGGACCACAGAGGGTTGAGTTGTTGTCGTTGTTGGAACTTCTGTGGTTGTCGTGGTTGCTGTCTCGGGAACGGCCGTAGTCGTAGTTGTAGTGGTCGTCGTCTCCGGAACGGTTGTCGTTGTCGTTGTCGTTGTCGTTGTGGATGTTGAAGTCTCGGGGGGCTGAGTAGTTGTAGTAGTTGTCTCAGGGACAGTAGTTGTAGTTGTAGTTGTTGTAGTCGTAGTAGTCAAAGGGGTTCCAACTTGAATTGATACAACATTTGAGTTTGCAGAGTACTTTGAAAATGTGTCGTTGTCTGAACGAATATGGAATAGCCAAGTGGTTCCGCTTGGCATCAAACTTTCAAGCAATGAGTAACTGATTGTGTAAGTCGTATTCAAAGCATTTGTACCGCCGACATTTCCAGTAGCAACACCCCAGCCGTTTTGTCCCGCTGTGTTCAAACTTATTGCGTATCTTTCGGGCAGATACCCACCACCCGACGGTGCACTCCAGTCAAGACGAATAGCAGTTCCGATATCAGTTGCCGTTAAGTTAGTTGGCGCACCGATATTGTCTAGAGTTGTTGTGGTTGTAGTCGGCGGGCTAACAGGTACTACATCTAGCGCACTTACGGTAAATTGTGTCCCATAACAACCAGCCCAACCGACACTATCTTTACCCGAAATGTTGATTGTTACGACCTCGTCATTGGTTGTCGTTTCAATGGGACCAATGCTCCCCGATTGACCACTTGTAGATGAGATAAACGAACCTGAACTTAAACTTTCATTGCTGTCGGCAAGCGTGACTGTCGCTGTCGCTCCCGAGGCATCACTACGGTTTTGAGACGACCATGTAAAAGACACCGTAGATGGGGTGGAGATAGTAACTGTCTGAGTCACCGTTTTTAAAACGTACGAGAAAGATAACGCATTGGCTGTCCACGTACCAATGTTTGCCTCTCCGCCCGCGCAGGCATCATTGCCTGTACCGGTGGTTCGTGCGCCAGTCCAACCGCCGCCGTCAAAGGCGAAGTTAGGATTGACTAGCACATCGGCTGCATATACTGTTTGTGAATAGATAGAAGATATAGCTAATACTAATGAGGGTATTATAATCCAACTACCTTTACGGAAACGCAAAGATTTTAACTTATTCAGTATACGCAAATTAGCCCTCCAGCCTATATATAAATATAGTAATGGATTTTTAATTTTATTTTTCTATAGCAGGTAAAAATGGGGAAAAATTTTGTAAGCCGAATTTGATTTCTAACTTTTTTTACATATAGGGGATCTATGTTATACCCATGTTTAATGATGATAGCCAACTAATATATATACTTTTTTCTTTAGAATTTAAATAGCTACTAAAATCTTGAAACATTTTTTTTATCTCAGTGTCAGTATATCCAACAACATTAAGTATATCATATGCAACTTGTGCATGCACCGCAAAAGTCCACACACTTGGATCACCCTGATCATAATGCCTCAGTAAATAATCCATACGAGATCGCTTTATACTTCTAGGAGAATATACTTGCCAAACATTTTGATTTAAAAAGGGCGCTTCTATTCTCGGTTGTTCTGAAGAAAACACATCTCTAATAGTGAAATAATTTTTCCACATCCATATTTGATTTGCTGGGATTCTTGCCTCCACCTGTATTAATGCGGAAGCATTTATTCTGTCTCTTTCCCCAAGGCTGCTTGAGTTTATCGGTGGGACTGGGATATTACTTGTTAATAATTTTAGCGCTGATTTGCGACTGCCAAGTGCACTGGAACTACCATCTCTTATTATCTTTGCAATAATTTCAGGATCAGATATATAGGTCTGCCAACGATATGTCCTATCGTTTTTAGACAATGCCTCAAATATATCCAGGTTGCCGCGCTCCCTAGAGTCCAATAACCTTCCTGTGGATATCAGGCTTCGAGCATAAACGTCTTTTAAAACACCATCCTTGCTGTAGGGCATACACCATTTTTCTTTATCTTTTAACCAATTTTTAATATCTTTTCGCGCTGATTCAAGATATGGTCTAGTTGCTAATTGGAAAAAGCCAACATACCCATAGCCGTTCGCAATTGCTATTCCTATCTTATCTCCATCAGTCTTAGTTTCTCTAGATGATATTGCGACAAAAATAGCAGCTAAAACTGGAGAAAGATTACCTAAATTTGGATGAATAGCCATATCAAAATATTCTTTTGGCGTTAACGTATCACCATAATTTTGAGAACCCTTATATGCTTCTGCTGGAAGAAATATTTTTGGAGATAATACTAAAGAACCGGTACCGTAAATTATTTATATTAGGAAAACCGTTTAATTAAATTAACATTTTTAATTGATCTAAAATTTGCACTGGTTACAAACATTGGTTTTGACGGATTACTCCCAGTCAAATTTGATGTTTTTGCAGGTGTTTTACGGGATGCATTAATAATACCTGTACTTTTTATTGAGATAATACTCTTATTAATAATTAATTTTGGGGGGACTTTAGTAGTTGAATTTTTTGGGGGAGTTGATGGATTATTATTATTTGGCTTGTAATGTGCTATAGATTTAGCCGATTGTGGAGCCGCAAAACCTGGTGGAAAATCATCTACGTAATAATATACCAAATGCTGGAAATCATTACCGCGCATTGGGTTCTCGGGCCCAACCATATCTTACTACATTGTCGATCAACCACTTAAGTGCAGTTTGGCTAATACCACGGTCTATATCAATAGCGATGCCATAACCATGGTTAGATCTTCCCGGCGTTGCACTTTCTGCCTTAGATATGGAATCGGCTCTTCTGTAATACCACTTTCCTGATTGTAGAGGATAAGCTTTAGTATAAAACCAATATTTTATATATTCATTAGCCACAAAAAGTTTTCCACTGTATTGTGAAGGGGGGAGAAAGGGTATAGTAAAAGGACCTCCAAGCCATTTCCCATCATTAGTAGGATCAGGTATTATTTCAATGTTATCTATCCAAAGATTTTTTGATCCAGCACGCGCAAACTTTGGGTTACTTATAAACCATTTATCTTTACGATTTGCTAATGGGAAAAAGCTTTTCGCATAGTCGGTAGTATATTTTGCTAGAAAACCATTTACCTGAGATGAGACATTTCTATATGAACTATTGTTTGCTTTTTTATTACGGAGAATTGGTACGATAGTTTTGCTACCATTTTTCCCGATACTCTTCTCGGCATCTGCTATCATTCTGTTCCACTGGGTTCCTGCAGCCCATGCGAGTTTATTATCCAGAGAATTAGTGGCTAATACCGGAGTATTAATTATATGTTGTAAATTACGCTTCCAAGTAACTAATAGTTTGCCGATCCGTACCAATCATATATTTATTAAATGCTTCAGAAGAAACTTTTCTGAGTGCCACCTCAGGTATTTGATTAAATGTGCTCATTTTGCTTTATACACTCCCCTAATCCCATCCAAACTAAAACCAATCGGTGCTATAAAATTTGAAGAAGCTTTTCTTTCTGAAACATTTGTTTTATCCGCTTCTGATCCAAAATATCTAACAAAATTTCTAGTAGCATCTATATTAGTATAGTTATATGGAACAAATATATTACCCAAAGGATAAGTTCTTCTTAGAGTTCTGTTCCAAACCATTCCAGACCACCAAATACCATCAATAATAAACGTATTAGGATTTGAGAAAACTGCACCCATTGAAATATTTAATGTTGCATTAGCAATTAAAAACCAAACTAAACTATTCCACATATATATTTTATCTGTATCAGTTTCATATATAGTGCTTCCGAAAGCTACATCTGATGGACGAGATGAAGAAGTGCACAAAAATGTCACCGTATATTCTTGCGATTGAATCAAAGATAAACTAATTTTAAAATCAAATAAGTCTTTGGGACGACAAGCCATTCTATTTCTTAAACTTAAACCAGGACCATAATCAGACACTTCGTTAATACACGGAGGTTGTCGGAACCTATCCACTGCGGTATCAGGCAATGCTTTAACCCCGCCATACATAGAAAAGAAACATACAAATGGAGACTCTTGCTCGCCCTTACACTTCGCTGCGTTGGTTTGAATCCCGATTCTTCCAATGTTTTGTATGATGTTAGCATCATCTAAAATATCAAATTGGAAAACCCATGAAGTATGCGGCGCAAAATCAACTATTTTTACATCTTGTTTAAGCGTTATAATTTTTGTTCCAACAAAAAATTCACCCCTTTCCCATAAGCCATCATTAGATTGACGCGTTATCGGATCACCTATTATAATATTTCCCTTACCTGGATTTATAATTGTATTATTAGGTGGATCAATTTCTGGAAGTTTAGGTATTACTGGTTTAGCGGGATTTATCGGTTTAGTACCAGTTCCGCTTCCACCTGTTCCCGGTACTGTTGCCCCTCCCCCCTTCGCTGGGGGTACTACTGGAATTACTGGAGTTATTGGGGTTACTGGCTGGATTGATGCTTTTTTAACTGTAGTAAATGTAATAGCATTGTAATTACTTATCCCAGCCCAATCCTTCCCTTGAACTGATTTTACCGCGCCCGGACCAATAAAAATACTAACTTCAGTATCATATGGCAAAACGTTTTTGGGGATTATTATAATAGTTTTAGTATCTGGGAAAGAAATCTCAGAACTAGACATATTTATTCTAGCTAAAGCTCTCCTTGTATTTTTTTTATAAAAAGTAATTATTCCTTTACCTTTTATTATATCTAAAGAAAATTTTAGATAAATACTAACATCTATATTAACTCTATCTGGGTCAGATTCGCTAGTCATAGATATAATATCGTAAGATAAAAGCACAGGCGCCGGTACCGTAAGAGGCGGTACATATGGTGGTTTATAATTTGGATTATCAGGATTATCTGGATCTGTAATATATCTTGGTTTTCTAGGTACTACTGGAGCAGTGCGCGTAGGTACTGTGGTAGTTGTAGACGGTATAGTTATAGTGGTTGTAACGGTAGGCGGGGTAGCCACAACAGTTGTTGTTGTTGTTGCATGTAGTCCGGGATAACCTCCACCAGGTTCTACCCTAGGCTTTACTGTCGTAGTCGTGGTTGTACCGTTTGGCGCAGTTGTGGTTGTCATAGTCCCGCTAGACGAAGGAGGGGTTGTACTAGTAGTAGGGGCTACTGTTGTAGTCGTAGTCGAGCCATTTGGTGCAGTCGTGGTGGTTGTCGTCGTCGGAGGTAATCGCTTGTATTGTGGATTATCTGGACGGAAATAATCTACAGGTTGAGAAACTACCGTAGTTGTTGTAGATGGGATCGTAATTGTGGTTGGAGGGATTGTTGTCGTAGGAGGTATTACTATTGTTGTTGAAGAAGGAATTAATTTTATTAGACTATTAACAATCGCATTGTAGTTTGGTGGATGGATCCCATCTCCTGGAGCATCAAAACCACCAACAAAAAAAGTATTCTTATACTTACTGCATGCTTCTTTGATTTGATTATTTATTGGATGTTTTTGATCTAATTCGTTAGATACTCCTATAACATATGTGTGTGAATTATATGTCTGCAGCTCAACAAGCATACGGTGTACTCGTCCCATCGTATCTGCATCTTTAATCCCCGCTGCAATGTTGTTGCTAGCCCCTGTTGAAAGCCATACTATTCTGTTCGCAGCTTGTCTAATGCCAGACTGATATGACATGGCTGCTATCAATCTAAGATATACGCGAATATTATTTTCGCCAATTTTTTGGAAAACACCATCCCACTTATATGATGTTTGACTAGGGGGTGAATACGGGATTGTGACATGAGGGTTTGGATCAAGTTCACCTGTTTTAATACCGGGGTTTAACACGTCATATCTATTCGACAACCCCACTGCAATACTATCGCCTATTATAATCGGAGTTTTATTTGCTATTACCGTAATATTACCGGGAGTTAATGGCGTAACTCGTGACTTTGGTCTAACTATTGTAGTTGTAGTAGCTCGAGGCAATGTAGTAGTTGTAGTCCTTGGTATAGTCGTGGAAGTAGTAGTAGAGCGGGGTACGGTTGTAGAAGTCGTAGAAGAAGATCTTGGCGCTACTGTGGTGGGGACAACCGCTTTAGGGACAGTTACAGTGGTTCTTGTTCTGGGAACGATTGTGGTGGTAATTGGTCTAGGAAATCTATGTTCATTTTCCACAACATTTGGATATACTATACGATTTCCCCAGCTACCACTATAGTTACCGATCATTTCCAAGAACTATAATTATACCAACAGGCATTTGGTTTCTTCCCTGACTATTAATACTTGTATCAATCCAGTACCTTCTATTTGCGAACCTGACTACATTCCTCCAATCATTATATTCTATAGCTATAACGTCATTATTATAATATACCCTTTTCCCATTTATTTTTCGAAATGGGCTATGTTCTATTCCATAGCTTATTTCATTATTAAGTGCTCTTTTCCAATACATTTCAATTTCATCAGGGGATCTCGTGGTCGGAAGTAGACGAGGGTCCGTAAACCCACTTCTTCCTGCATTATATGGTTTTATATTATTTTTTAAAAGATACCCTTCTGGATCAAAAATATCATTTTTATTAAACCTCATTAGTGGTGTAGTTGAATTGCTTATTGGTCCGAAGTTCCACACAGGTGTGTATTTATAAAAATCTTGACTATTCTTCAAAAATCCTTTGGGGCTTAATTTTGTCCAACCAGTTTTCATCGCTAATGATAGGGCACTATCTTTAATTTTTGGCGGAGGCGCAGAGTATACAGGTCCCCCATTAGTTTCTATCCCAGATATAACTTGGGCTATATAGCAATTTATCCCATAGCCTTCATCTATAATGCTCTTTAATTCTTTAGCCATTCCAAATTGTTCTGGTAAACAAAATATAGTTGTATATTTTGTTTGATATGATGAATGTTTTATCCCGTTGGATAGCATCTTCACCATAACCATAAGTCATATTATCTATAATAAATGTTTTAAAATTTCCAAATGTATATGAGTTAATTGGACCATCATACCCTATACCGATTATGGGTATGTGTTTTTAAAAATCTACCTGCAGCCCCGCTTTGATTTGTCCCGTTTAGAACTTTAATACCATCATAAAGTCTAAGTTTTTGATAAATTATATTATTTTTTGGAGCATATTGTTTTACAAGTGGCTTAGTAGGTTTGCCACTTATGGTGGTAGTCGTCTTGGTGGCGATAGTAGTACGGATAATATTAGTCGGGTCTATAATTCTCTGATTTTTACCCCCGACGACCGCCTCAGTGCCGGATAGTAATGCCAGACAAAGCCCAATAGGGTGGTTGCTCTGTACCAAAATGATAATGTATTATACGTGAAAATAATGGGTCAGAAGTTGGGACATCTGCTGACCAGGCAAACCCATATGTATTTGCGTTAACCTTAAGCCATGCCATCATCCTAGTGGAAAATTTTGGGAGTATCATAGCTAAGCCAGTACCAAAGATAGATCTGCCAGGAAGTGGATCATAAATACCTTGTATTTTCTTTTTTTGAAGATAATTTGAATTGTTAAAGTTTCTAACTACAGAACCTACCGGATACGCACCGACAACTAATTCATTATTTTTTTTAAAAAATCCTAATTGATCTGAATAATTATGATAAAAATAAGCCCCAGAATATCCATAGCGTTCTAGAAAAACAGTATCAGGCGTTTTTTTATCAACTTCTTTGATCCAATCCAAACCCGCTTTAAGAGCTGCCGCCCTCATATATTTAAGTCCAGTAGCAGCTAGGGTGAAGAGACCTCTTCCAGATGACTGTCGAATAAAATATCTCGTATTTAAGGAGCCATTAAGGGGAAAAATTGGACCATAACCGAGCGCATGTTTATAGGAACCATCTAGCCCTAGTTCCCCAGCAGGAAGCTCTTCCTCCCTTTGACCCCCCGAAGCGTCCGGCAATACAATAGCTCTTCTAGGATATACGGAAAAATCATTTATTCTTTTTATGCCCATACACCTATACCTTAATTTAATAATTGTATAGACATATAGTAATCACTGTAATATAATTTAGTCTAAGAAGTTATCCTTAAACCATATAGGATATGTATTGCTTATATCATAATATTTTAGCGGGAATCTATCAAACGGATCGATGCCGTTTTCAATCCTATATAAAATCTTTTGTGTATCTTTATACTCCTGGGCATTATACTCTGTGTGAGCAAAAGCTTCTATCTTGTTTTTTATAAGCTCTGGCTGCCCTAAAAAAGAAAAATGCCAACCACCATCACTAATTATATTAGTTGTATCTGCCCTAAGAGTTTGGGCACTGGTTTGTATTAGGTCTTTATATCTGCATGCTACCGGTCTAGCCCCCTGATTACAGTGCTGCGGAACTTGCCAATTAAAATTCCAAAAATATTGCTTTACATCTATTCTTATTGGAGATTTTATCTTACGAAGCTTACCAAAAACATTACGATTTACTATCTCATCAGCATCGGAAATAATAATGAGGTCTTTCTTTTTAGCGCTTTTTAAACCGCGTATTATTTGATTTCTTTGATAGTATTCTCTTTCCCAGGACGACATATCTTTATAGGGAAAATCTATTTTTACTCTAATGATTTTATTTTTATATTTTTCTATCCAAGATTTTGGAAGATCATCAAAGTAAAATGGTTTAGGGGTTCCCGTAAAAGTCTCTGAAGATTCAACTACAACAAAATAATCTACTACGTCATTTAGTTCTTCGAATCTTATCGACATGAGATAGGACTCATTAAAGTATGTGAAACAATCAAATATTTTCATATACCAAAACATTTTCATTTGTGAACATACTATATCTTTTTATTTCTTTTTCAATCTGATTATTTCTTTTTAAAAAAAGGCCTAAACAAGAAGCCCACATTCCAGGGTTAACTAAGAAAATATATCCATCTTTTTTTAATAAATTCTTTAATTGTAAAGCTACTTTATTATAATCATCATTAAATATTTGTGGATTATAATTAAAGGAAATAAATAAGTTACAATATTCTTCTGAAAAAAATAGATCATCTATACCAGCCGCCCAATAATAAATATAAGGCTCATCATATTCAATCTCTTCTTCTGAACGTAGCATTAACACACCAATACTATGTTCATTACTATTAAATATAGGCTCTAAACTATTGTCATCCCCATAATAAATAGTATTTACTGTTTTTTTGAAAACGTCTCTGATTATATGAGCGACAAAATTCCAATTCATATATAGATTATATCATAGGTTTAAAGAAAAAATAATTCGCCTAGACTACCATTATCCCTTAATGCAACAGCTAGTGTTCCATGAGATCCTTCTCGCGCAAGAATTTTAACATTCTCTAAATGCGCCCATGCTCCCATCCTACCAGAATGGAATCTATCTGTTAACTCATCTTTTCCGTAGACTATTTGTACTAATGTATTTTTATCTGGATAGGGAAGTACTAAAAGATCATAGTACATAGCTTCATTTGGATCACACCACTTTAATTTATACAGATTACCATGAGCCATACATTGTATACCTTTTTGGAGAAGAGTCTGTGGATTAATTGCGAATATCTTATCTACTTTCAGAAGAATACCGAATAATATTGCAGCAAATCCGCCAGCAGAAACGCCTAAAAATAATACTTTCTTAGCTTTAGAAGTTTTGATCAACCCTGATAAAAAAATAGCAGTTGTTGTTATATTAGTTGATACACCACGAATTCCATTAAAGTACCAGGCGGTAAAATCATCACGAACTGCGATTCTGCTAATATTTTTATCGCTAAAAAATCCATTCCACTCAAACGCCGTATTGCTTTCTTTACCCAAGTTCAGTCCACTACCAGCAAATGTCACCACCAATAAATCAGTGTTATAGTCCTCATAAAGATAATCTATAGGTTCTGTATTTAAAGATCTGTTTTGGAATCCATCTGGTATTGACAGCCCTTCATTAATATCCCCTTGATAGTAGGGGATAATTAAATCACTTTGATTTTCTTGCATCTACCTTTAACCAACCCCACTCGTCTCCACGCTTTACGTCTATGACCTCAAAGCCCATTCTTTCAAAATCATCTATAAGCATTCTGTGAGTCAGTCCTACAAAATGAAAATCAAATGGATTTAGTTGTTCCGCAAAAAATATTTGTTGCATTCTTCTATCCCCCTCGAGACTGTTATAGCTAAGAATCTCATTACAGGCTAAAAGAAAATCTGGGACTTCTACTCTAATCATTCCACCAGGCTTAACTATTCTACACCACTCAGCTAGTACGGCTTGATATTCTTTCCACGGAAAATGTTCTAAAACTTCACTATTATATACAATATCGGCATAACCGTCTGGAAGATTAATTTTGCGAGCGTCACAAACAATATCTACTGGAACAAATACTTTATTTACGTGGTCATATAGTGGCGTTGGATCTATATCAACATGAATCCAATCTGAACCAAGAAAAGTCCTGGTTCCAATAACAACTTTTATAGAACCAGGGGGTGCTTGAGGTATAGTTTCTAGTCTCATTAGATAATTCTTCCCTTATAAAAATCTTTATATCTAGGGACTTTGATTAAATCATACTCTCTACCCTCTAGAGTAATTACTTCTGGATTATCGTTAAGGTTTGGTATTCGTATCTTCCAATACTCTTCTAGATAAAGTGCATTGCACGGCCAATCTTCAAATCTTAGAACGTTAGTGCTAAAATAGTCCATCCCCTTTCCACAGAAATATGGCACCCATTTATTCATCCACTCAACAACACCCTGGCCTATTCTCACGTGTGCTTCTGGGTCTGTTGATTGCTTGGCTTGATGTCCAACTGAGACTTCTTTAGCAACGCCCATTTTCCAACCAGCTAATCGAAGTCTCGTTTGATAATCTACTTCATTTTGATGCCCGATTGTTTCATCGAAGTAGCCAACATCTCCCATAGCTAATTTTTTTAACATCCAAAAACATCCCGTCCCCCAAAGGCATTCTGTATATTTATCTCTCAGTATTTCATACGAGTTATAATTGCCACTAAAAACTATTCCTAATTCTAAATTTCTTGCAAGATAACCCCACATAATTGTATCCCAACCATCAGTAAAAATAGTCGCATCATTATCAGAATAAGCTATATATTCTGTTTCTGCCCATTGCAAGATCTTATTTACTGCTCCCGAATATTTAATATTAACATCCAAATACATCGGGATAATTCGTTCGTCGATATCGCTATAGTGTGCCAATACCTCTTTAACCCCTGGGTCCGTAGATGCATTATCTACAAGAAGAAGTCTCCATTCTGATCTAGAATGCTTTCTAATCCCCTCAATGGCGCTTCTTATTCCTTGTGGATTATTATAGCATGAAATACCAATATCTAATCTCATTGCTTGATCCACCATGAATTATTTTCATGTCTAACAAAACCTATTTCCACTAGCATCGGGTCCCAGTCCCATTCAAATCTATTGTTGACAGACAAATGCATCGGTATGGAGTTACCATGTTCTACATCCCCTATCCCAAAAGCATTATTTGGGATAAAAACTCCATCCTTTTTCAGACACTGGAATACCGCGCTTGCCCAGTCTTCGACATTGACTACGTGTTCAAGAAAATCCAGTGCGACCACTGCATCGAATACATTAGTGCCAAGAGTTGGCTGGAAATCGTTTGTGAATAAAGTATTTATTTTATTATAAGGATCGAGGCTAAATCTGTACTCAGCAAACGCTGCGGTTTTGCTACCTTTAAGATCATGATAGGTGGGGGTAAGACCATCTTCTGCCATTCGCAATGTAAGAGTGCCAATTCCGTCTCCTATATTAAGCACCGCGTTTTTCCCTGATGCACGTAAACCTAAAGAGATCCCTTCACACATCCCAGAATAATTGAATCCTGGATCGAGGTGATAAGCCGATAGCTCCCAGATATAGGTGTCCGTTTTTCTATACCAGTCAAGAAGTGATTCAGAATTATTAACGTCAGTATTATCTTTGATAAAGTCTTCTGCTACTTTATGGTGATTATGATGGAACCCCATCTCTAAACGCATTTTAGTTTCATGGAATGGTACATGTAAAAAATCTGAAATATTTTGCGCACTTAAATCTATATTCATCTATATACTCCTAGAGTATTGTTGTAATTATATTGCCATCTAATTGATTTTTTGGTGGCAGTTCTTTTCTCACTAAGATTCTTTGAAGCCATCTATCTGTACCATTATATCTTGGCTGGAATGGTTTACGACCATGGATACTAGTATTATTATCTATCACTAGAACATCTCCAGCTTCTAGAATAACTTCCTTTATACATTGTTGTATCGCTGCTTCTATCTTATTTAGTGCCTCTATGGCAATGGGATTTATACCTTCAACGAAAGTAAGATCATACCTAATACTGCAAGCACCATTATGTTCAGGCAGAATAGATATGGGTATCTTGCGGTCTAGCTCTCCATGTGTACGGAAACTAATATCCACCCTAGTCGTAAACCATTTTTGCTCGAGTGTTTTTATTGTAGAAGAGTCTAATTTTTCTAATATGTCTTCGATATTAGCATATGTAGTGGCCGCGTTGGCATCGCCCCTAAGACACATTAAAAGAACATAGTCTGGCCTATAAGGGTGGAAGGCAGTCTCTGTATGTAAGGCTAATCCAACTTTGGAAGATGAAGAAATCTGCTGATATTCTAATTTATGTACTGGTACAATATTTTGTATAATCTGGCCATTCTGTTCCTGCATATAGCCTACGGG
>Ga0209284_10005007_pt1 | contig 14233 bp, 6 predicted proteins | sample FRY03_FD_187211 | JGI IMG/M metagenome (GOLD analysis project Ga0209284, IMG submission 187211) | Freshwater microbial communities from Lake Fryxell liftoff mats and glacier meltwater in Antarctica - FRY-03 (SPAdes) (version 2) | ecosystem: Environmental > Aquatic > Freshwater > Ice > Glacier... | reverse complement strand
GTTGTGCTGACGCCCCACATCGCCGGCGCACTGGACACGGAATGTCAGCGCATGGGGCAAACGATGGTAGACGAATTGGGGCGTTTTCTGGCAGGAGAACAGATGGAGTACGAAATCACTGAGGAACAGGCGAAGTTTTTGGCGTAAAAAAGCTGCGTGCTGCGTATTACGCAGCACGCAGCTTTTATTTCCTGTGCAACGCGTGCTCGCACTCCATATCCACCCCACCCCACGCCTTTTGGCTGGTCCACGGGCTGGGCGGGTCGGCCCAGAATGGATCGGATGGGGGCAGGCCCAGGGGCAGCAGACCCGCCGCGCACAGATACAAACTGCCCGTGCAAATATACGCTTCGCCTATGCCCGGCTGGTGGCCGCAGAAGCCAACAGTCAGCCAGCCGTCGGCGTCGAATGTACCCGGCGCTTCCGTCTGGCGGCGGATGACGGCGGTGAGAGCGGCCCGAACCTGCCCCGGCGTGACCTCTTCGGGCAATGTGTGGAGCAGCGCCGATTGGGCCAACGACTGAAACGCGCCAAAGCGATAGGCCAGGGAGCGACCGATTGCCGGATACGTCCCCTCCGGCGAGATGAGTCGTTCCTGAATGGCCGCGTAGCGTTTGGCCCGCGCCCACACCGCCGGGACCATCACTTTCCACTGCTCGTAGACATCCTGCACCGCTGTCAGCACGTCAATCAGCATAGGCTGGATGACGAAACTATTGTAGTAGTCCCAGTGGAATTCCACACCGTCGTTGTACATCCCATCGCCCGCATACCACTGGTCGTGCTGGCGCAGGGCGTAGTCCACGCGCATGGGGTCCCAGTCGGGCGCGCCGACTGTTTTGAGAAAGGCTTCGATCTCTGCGCCAAAGAGCAGCCAATTGCTAAAGCCGGGTTTGCGGGTGCGGGTGGCGCGCAGGCCATCCAGCGTCTGGGCTTTCGTCGTCTCGGAAAGGGGCTGCCAGAGGGTTTGGGGTGCGCGCAGAAATGACTGGGCCAAAAAAGCCGCGTCCACAATCGGCTGGTAGTCGTAGCTGAAATTGAAGAAATCTGGCGAGGACGGGTCCACACCGGATGCGATTGTGCGTCGAGCCAAATCGGCCAGTTCAGACCGCAGAGTCTCCTCCTTCCCCGTCAGCCCGTCCAGTTCCAACCAGGGCGCAATGCCACAGAGCAGACGCCCCACCACTTCCAAATGGGCGAAGCGGTGGCGGTCGGTGCTTTCGGGCCGGTGTTCAATGGGCATATGCGCCCGCAGTTCCCCCGCCGCGCCCGCTTCCAGCACAGGCCGGGCCAGGCGTTCCACAACAGTGAGCCAGTAGGCCCGGTCGGAAATTGTGTCGGTCATTTTTCAACACTCCTTTGCAATTATACAGAAAGTCCCAACGCATTAAGCTGCCATTCGCTGGCAGGGGTGGAGATTGCCACGTCGAGTTCGGCGGCCAGCCGGAAGGCGCGACGGGCGGCGTCCGGGTTCAGATCGGCCACGGCTGCCACACTTAAATTGGGTATGGACTCGGATTGGGTAACGACTGCTGTGGCAAAGTGGCCGGTCCCGATGACGCCGACGCGGGTGGTCGATAGCGTCGATAGCATTGGAACCTCCTGTGGGATGTTCGAAATTGTGGGGTGGCGGGTACTACGGGGTAACTCGGGTTTTGATGTGAAATCCCTGTTAGCGGTTTGTCGGTATATTAGCGGCCAAATGCCTACCGCCGCATCCGCGGGTCCAGCAAATCCCGCAGCCCATCCCCGATCAGATTGAAGGCCGCCACCAGCAGCAGAATCGCCACTGCGGGCACAGCCGTCAGCCACCATTGGGTGGTGATGTAATTGCGCCCTTCGCTGATCATCACGCCCCATTCCGGCGTGGGCGGCTGTGCGCCAAAGCCAATGAAGGAGAGACCGGCCACGCTCAGAATCACCGCGCCCATATCAAAACTGGCCTGCACCAGAAAAGGGGCCAGTGTGTTGGGCAGCAGATGGCGCAGGACAATGCGCAGACTGGGCGCGCCTATCGCCCGTGCCGCCTGTATAAACTCCTGTTCCCGCAGGACAAGCACCTGCCCCCGGATCAGCCGGGCATAGACCGGCCAACTGACCACAGCCACGGCAATCAGCGCGTTGCGCAGGCTCGGCCCCAGCGCACCGGCAATCGCCATCGCCAGAATCAGACTGGGGAAGGCAAAGAAGATGTCCGTGACCCGCATCAGCACTTCGTCGGCCCAGCCGCGCCGATAGCCCGCTATCACCCCGACCAGCGCGCCAAAAGTGCCTGCACCGGCCACCACCGCCAGCCCCACAAAGAGCGAAATCCGCGCCCCATAAAGAATTCGGCTGAGAATATCCCGCCCCAGTTTGTCCGTACCCAATAGAAAATCAGAGCCGGGTGCTGTCAGGCTGGCGGAGATATTCTGTTTGATCGGGTCCACTGGACTGAGGATCGGGGCGAAGAGGGCCAGAAAAGTGAAGATTACCAGCAGCGCCAGCCCAACGAGCATTGTTGGGTCTTGCAGCATTCCACGGAAAAATTTGGTGCGTGCGCTGGCTGTGGTGCGAATTGCCATCTATTCCACCCCTACCCGTGGGTCAACGAAACGATAACCGATGTCCACCAGCGTATTGACAGTGGGATAGACAATCGCCGCTACCAGTGTCACCCCCATCACCGCGGGGAAATCCAGACTGGTGACCGATGTGGTGGCGTAGCGGCCCAGCCCCGGCCAGTTGAAGATCGTCTCCGTCAAGACTGCGCCGCTGAGCAGGCTGCCGAAAGTAATGCCAACGGTCGTCAACACCGGCGGCAGCGCGTTCTTGAGCACATGCCCCCAGATCACCACTTTTCCAGAAAGTCCTTTGGCTTTGGCCGTGCGCACATAATCCTGGGAAAGAACTTCCAGCATCGCCGAGCGGGTCATGCGCAGCAACACCGCCGTGGAAAAGTAGCCCAGTGTGGCCGCGGGCAGAATCAGATGGGCCAGGCTGTTTTGCAGAATGGGCCAATTGCCCGAAACGAGTGCGTCCAGCGTGTACATGCCTGTGAACTGTGCAGGGGCGCTTAGTACGGCGTCCAGGCGGCCTGGACCGGGGAACCAGCGTAACTGACGATAGAAGAGGCCGAGGACAAGCAGGCCCACGTAAAAGATGGGCATGGAGCCACCCACCAATGCGAAGACCCGCGCCCCCGCATCCATCAGCCCGTTGCGGCGCATGGATGCCAACATGCCCAGGGGCACGCCCAGCACAATTGAAACCAGCAACGCAGCCAGCGACAATTCGATGGTGGCGGGCAGAAAATCCCGCAGATCGTCCGCCACAGGGCGACGGGTGCGGATCGACTTGCCCAGATCGCCTTGAAGCACCCGTCCCACATAGCGCAGATACTGTTCCACCACTGGGCGGTCCAGCCCCAACTCAGCCCGATAGGCCGCGATCTGTTCCTCGCGCGCGTTCTGGCCCAAGGCCGTGGCCGCGGGATCGACGGGGACCAATTGGCCCAGCGCGAAGGTAATCACCGACACACCGGCCATCACCAGCACAAGACCGATGAGACGGCGGAGAAAGAAACGGAGCATAAGAGGTCCTGGGTACGCGCAGGATGAATGTGGGCTTTCAGAAGCGTAAGCGTGAAACGTGAGATCGGTCAGCGATCTCACGTTTCACCTTTCTTCAAACGATATTGACGGCCTTACACAGCCGCTTTTATACTACTTCTTCCCAATATTGGCGAAGGTAATACCTGGTGTGTCCGATGGATCAAAGAGGAATCCGGTGACGTTGTTGCGAACACCGAAGGTACGGGTGGGCTGGTAGAGCATCACATACGGTCCGAAGTGTTGCACGTAATCGACCAATTCGGCGTAGAGAGCGATGCGTTCTTCAGTCGTCCCGGCCTGAGCGGCCTGCTTGGTCAGTTCGATGGCTTTGGCGTCGTTCCAATCGTTGCGCCAGGCCAGGGAATGGGCATCCCAACTGGCGAAGGGGGTGGCGTTGCCGTCTGGATCGGGGAAGTCGGGACCCCAGTTCATCAGCACCAACTCGCCGCCCTGGGCGCGGTAGATGTCGAGCAATTGGGCCTGGGTCATTAGTTGAATATTTGTCTTCAGGCCAATCAGTTCCAGATCAGCCTGGATTTTTGCTCCCAGAATGCTCCAATCGATACCGCCGGGGCCGGGGCCTGTGGCAACCAGGAAGCCGATCTCTGTGCCTTCAGCCACGCCAGCCTTGGCCAGCAGTTCCTTGGCTTTGGGGATGTCCTGGCTAAAGGGATTTTTGCCCGTAAAGCCCAGGAAGCCTTCGGGGATAATCTCCTGGACGGTCTTGGCGTTGCCCTTCAGCAGCGTTTCAATCTCGTCGTAGTTGACGGCGTAGCGGATGGCCTCGCGCACATCAGGATTGTCCAACGGCGCTTTGGTGGCGTTCATGCCCACATAGGCCAGCAGCGTGGAGGTGGCCTGGATGAGTGTTACATCCGGGTTGCCTGCCAATGCCCCGGCTGGCTCCGGTCCCAGGTCCTGCACAATGTCGGCGTCGCCGGTCTCGATGGCGGCTTGCAGGTTGGCCTGTTCTTCGATGTTCTGCATAATCACACGTTTCATGGCCGGTGCCGCACCCCAGTAGTTGGGGTTGGCATCCAGCGTCACCGAAACGCTGCGATCCCAGGCGGTCAGCACATACGGCCCGCTGCCCGCGGAGTTGTCGTTCATCCAGGCTGAGGCCATATCGTCGCCCATATTGGCTTCCACAATGGCCTTCTCCACTACAGCCGTCAGGCTGAAGGAGATGACCGACAGGAATACGGGGGGGCTAACGGTGGCGGGTAGATTGACGACGAAGGTGCTGGCATCCGCCGCGCTGAAGCTCTCTTTGGTCAGACCAGAGATGTCAGTGAGGAGGAAGGCCGGGGATTTGTTGATGTCGATGGCCCGCGCCCAAGAGAAGACGACATCTTCTGCTGTGACTGGGTTGCCACTGGCAAAGGTCGCTGCCGGGTTCAGATGGAAGGTGACAGTCGAACCATCAGCCGCCTCTGCGATGTCCCAGGATTCGGCCAACAGGGGTTTGATGCCCGGCTGGCCCGGATCAAAGCTGACCAGCGTTTCGTAGACACTGCCCACCACCTGAATACCGCCAAACTCATAGGCCACTGCCGGGTCCAGCGATATCAGATCGTTGAGTCCAGCGGCGAAGATGAGCGTATTGGCGCGGGTGAGTTCCTCTGCTGCGGGGACTTCGGCGGGTGCTTCGGCGGCGGCAGGGGCTTCGGCAGCCGGTGCGGGCGCTGCTGCTGGTGCACCACACGCACCCAACATCAGGCCAAAGACCAGAATCAATGTAAGCCAGACAAACCCAGGGGTTGCCCGCCGGTTGGTACTACTTCTTAATGTGTGCATGCAAACCTTCTCCTTTTCGAGACAATTGAACAAAACGAACATTGAACAAAACGAACAGAGTGTAGAACATCAGCCAAAACACGCATGGCTGGGTCAACCGAAGAGTGGAAGTACGGGCTGATAAATTCAACCTTAATCCAATAGTTGGATTTTCCGTAGGGGTGGGGACACTAATTTCAATTATACATCAAGCCGGGTGAGAGAAAAATTCAGAGCAACCCCACTGTATCTCGCACTTTATCTCACCTTTCAAATGACATTCCATCGAAATGGCTTTTTCTCTGGAACTTCCGCCTCCCCTGCGTCGTCTATACGGGTGATGAACGCAGACCCGACGCCCCGCCATCGATCCCGAATAAAGCTGCCCGGTTTTTTGAAATCTGGCAGCTTTTGGTTCGGCCTGATTTTGCTCTTTCTGGTCGGCGGCTGGCTCACCCTGCGCCTGACAATTTTGGCCGATCTGCCTTCGGTTGACGAAGTCGAATCCCGCTTCGTCCGCCCCACTACCCGCATTCTGGACCGCAACGGACGTCTGCTCTACGAAGTGCTGGATCCCAACGCGGGGAAGCAGATTTCGCTGGCCGCGGACGCCAGCGCCAGCAGCCGCTATGGGATTGTCGGTCTCCCCGACGGCTGTGTCCAGGCGACCCTCGCCACCGAAGACAGCCGCTTCTTCTGGCATCCCGGCGTGGACCCACTCGCTATTGCCCGCGCCTTCTGGCAGAACTGGCGGGCGGGCGGCGAAATCGTCAGCGGGGCCAGCACGCTGACCCAACAGTTGGCCCGCACGCTGCTGATGGAGCCGGAGGAACGCTATGACCGCAGCTATTCCCGCAAAATACGCGAGGGCTATTTGGCAGTGCAATTGGAGTGGCGCTACAGCAAAGCCGAGATTTTGCGCCTCTATCTCAACCAGACTTACTACGGCAACTTTGCCTTTGGCCTGGAAGCCGCGGCCCAGAACTTTTTTGCCAAACCAGCCGCCCAGCTCAGCCGGGCCGAGTGCGCGCTGCTCACGGGGTTGATCCAATACCCCACCGGCTACAATCCCTTTGCCGACCCGGAATCAGCCAAGAATCGCCAACTGACCGTCCTGCGCCTGATGTCCGACAGCGGCTTCATTACCCAGGACGAAGCAGAACAAATTGCTGCCGAACCCCTGCGCTACCGCTCCCACCTTTTCGCCATCGAAGCACCCCATTTTGTGATGTATATTCAGGGCCAACTGGTGCGTCAGATCGGTGTGGATCGCCTGCGCGATGGCGGGCTGGACGTACGCACGACCCTCGATTTGGGATTGCAGCGGCAGGCGGAGGCAGCCGTGCGCCGCCGGTTGGAACAACTCAACTGCCGGCCGCGCGGACAAAAAAAGGAGAGCGCGGGTCAATCGGCCTGTGATCCCAACGCCGAGGTGGCCCGTAACGCAGCCGTCGTCGTATTGGATGTAGCCAGCGGCGAGATTCTGGCGATGGTAGGCAGCCCGGATTATTTTGACGAATCGATTCAGGGCAATGTGAACGCGGCCCTTTCCCAGCGCCAGCCCGGCAGCGCCATCAAACCGCTGACATACGCGGCCGCGCTCGACCCCCAGTGGAGCGCAGAGGCAGGCGTCGCGCCCCTTACCGCCGCTTCCATTCTGCCCGATCTGCCCACCGCTTTCCCCGGTGGGCGGGGCGCAGAAGTGGCCGCCAGCGGCTCTTTTGGCAGCAGCGAAGCCTATCGCCCGGAGAACTACGACCTGCGCTATCACGGCCCGGTGACCGTGCGCGATGCCCTCGCCAACAGCTACAACATTCCCGCGGTGAAAGTGCTGCAACGGATCGGCGTATCCACCCTTCAACGCATCGCCAGCGCCGCGGGCATCGGCAGTTTCACCGGCGACTACGGCCTGGCCCTCACCCTCGGCGGTGGCGAAGTCTCGTTGTTGGACCTGACCGCGGCGTATGGCATTTTTCCGCGCGCTGGGCAGCGGCTGGAAACAAAGGGGATTTTAGAGATTGGGGATTGGGGATTGGCGATTGAGCGTCCCGCCACACAATCCTCAATCGCTAATCCCCAATCCCCAATAATTTCTCCCGAAACAGCCTTTCTCATCGCCGACATTCTCTCCGACCCCATCGCCCGGCTGCCTGCCTTTGGCGAGGGATCGGTGGTGGAACTGCCCTTCCCTGCCGCGGCCAAGACTGGGACGACGACGGATTGGCGGGACAACTGGACTGTCGGCTTTTCCAGCACCCGGCTGGTGGGCGTGTGGGTGGGCAACGCAGACAACAAACCGATGCTGGGCGTCACCGGCATCGACGGCGCTGGCCCCATTTGGCGGGATATAATGCTGGCCGCTGCCCCCAAAGGATCGTCCACGCCACCTGCTTTTGCCCGTCCAGCGCGTATAAAAGAAGTCACAATCTGCGCGCCCAGTGGCCTGCTGCCCACGCCGGAATGCCCCCGTCTGCGCCGCGAGTTTTTCATCGCTGGGACAGAGCCAATGCGTTCCGACGACCAATTCGTGCGGGTGACAATTGACCGATCCACCGGCCAACCTGCCAGCGCGGACACGCCGCCGGAGCGCGCCGTTGAACGCGTCTATCGAAATCTCGGCCCGGAATACGCAGAGTGGGCCGCGGCCCAGGGCATCCCCCCGCTGCCCCAAACGAGCAACAGGCAAACCGCGACCACTGCCACTGCCTCCCCCATTAATAATTCACTATTCACCATTCACCATTCACTATTCCTCTCTTCCCCCACCCCCAACACGGCTTACGCCATCCATCCCGGCGTGCCAGCCGAACGTCAGCGCCTGCCCGTGCTGGGCTACGCCAGCGGCGGAAACTGGCACACGCTGCGTCTGCTGATGGATGGGGAAGTCTTAGCTCAGGTGGAGGACGGCTCGACCATCGAAAGCTGGTGGCAGTTGACGCCCGGTCCTCACCGCTTCTGGCTGGAAGGTGAACAGACCGCGAATGGGCCTACGGAAAAAACTGAAGCCACTTTGGTTATGGTAGAATAATAGTACCCGCCGAATCCTTCGGCGTCTGATACAAATAATCCGTTGAAGTGGGTTATCTATCGAAAGCCAGTGCATTTGAATGCACTTGTCATAGCAGGCGTCGGTCTGCAAACGGTCTCCGGCACACCCGTCACAGGAAGTCGAATGATGAAAAGTCAAACCCGCATCACCCTAATTGCACTCTGTTTTATACTCGCTCTGGTCGTGGCCGCTTGTGCCAGCCAGATCGCCCCACCGCCACAGACACCGACCAGCGTTCCTCTGTTGGAGGGAGGACCCCTGCCCACTCGCTCTGCGAATATTCTGGCCGCGGTGAGTACGCCGATCCCGGCCTATACACCTGCGCCGCCCTTTTCCTGGATTGGGCTGGTGCCCCGTTCGCTGCTCTCGGTGGCCCAGGCCGCGGTTGCAGAACCGACCGCGACACCGACATCGACACCGACCGCGACACCGACGGACGAGCCGACTGCTACCGCCACTACACCCGCCACTACACCCGCCACTACTGCCGCCGTTCCCAAAGCCGCGCTGCCGCCCATCGCTGCCCAGATTGCCGCCACTGTGGCAGACCAGCGCGCGCTTTCGGAAACCGGGACGATTTCGGAGACTGGGACGATTTCAGCGACAGCCACCGATGAGCCAACGCCGTCGCCCACGGCCCCCGCTCCCACCGCGACGGCCCCCGCAGTTGCTGCCCCGGCAGTTGTTGCCCCGGCTGCCTCGCAGCCCGCAACCGAATCTGTAGCCGTATCCGGCTCGGTTTTGCCACTGTTGCTCCTTTCCAGCAAACCGGAAGACGGCGCAGCCTGGCGAGGGGAAGCAATCGTCTTTACTTTTGACAGCGACCTGAAACCGGCCAGCGTGGACGGCCTGATCGTCGAGCCTTTTGTGGGCGGCGTCCCATCGGTAGACGGCGCAACCCTGACGTATACTTTGGAAGAAGCGCCCCTGCCCGACACCCGTTATCACTTCACTCTCGGCCCGCAGATTATCTCCGCTGACGGGCGATCCCTGGCCGGTGAGATGACCGTCGAACTGGTCAGCCCCGCGCCTTTTCTTGTCACCAGCACTCAGCCCAGCAACCATAGCGAAAAAGTAGCCGCCAATTCACCCATTGTCGTCATCTTCAACCAGCCCGTCGTGCCTCTCAGCGGCATCGACGACCAGGCCGGTCTGCCCAATCCCCTGACGATTGAGCCAGCCGTCGCAGGCAGCGGCGCGTGGGTCAACACCAGCATCTACCGCTTCCAGCCGGAGAAGGGGCTGGCCGGTGCGACCGCCTACACCGTGCGCGTGGCCGGAATCGCGTCTCTGGCCGGGGACGCACTGGCCCAGGACCCGACTGAATTTACCTTTACCACCACATCACCTGTGGTACTCAGCTCCACCCCTTCCGGCGTGTTGGACGCTGCCCCGGACAGCGCCGTGACCGTCCAGTTTAGCCAGCCGATGGATCAGCCCAGCACCGAAGCTGCCTTCCGGCTGATCACTCTGGACGGCGACGGATCACCCACCACCGGCTCCTTTGCCTGGTCACCGGCGGGGGACAGTTTCACATTCACACCCGCCGTGCCTTTGCCCTTCGGCGAGACCTTTGCCATCGCCGTGACGACAGACGCACTCTCTTCTGCTGGCGCAGGCAATCTGCGCGAGGAATGGCGGGACGGTTTTCAGGTAGTCGGCCTGCCCGGCATTGCCAGCACCGAACCCCAAAACGGGCGGGATGACGTCTCCCCAGAGGCGGGCGTTACCGTTGACTTCACCGGCAACCTGAGCATTACAACGGTTCTGGAAAACGTGACGATCAGCCCGCCCATCACCGATACAGCGGTCTACAGCTATTTCTCGCCCTACAGCAACGAATTGTATCTGAACTGGGCCATGCAGCCCCGCAGCCAGTATACGGTTACGCTGGGTGCGGCCATTGCGGATATCTACGGAAACAGACTGGGCGACGACTACACATTCAGCTTCACCACCGGCGATCGTCCCCCGCTGGTGCAGCTAAATGTTCCTCGTTTCACCCATTTCAGCGCCTACACCAGCACCCAAATCAGCGTCTTTTACCGCAATATGCCCAGCCTGGACATCGCCCTCTACCGCCTGCCCCAAGAGGAAAGCCTGCGCCTGCTCAGCCAGGATCAGTGGATGGTCTGGCGCAACTACCAGCACCCCAACCCGCGCGATTATCTGGTCTGGGAGCGCAGCCTGCCCACCCTGGCAACGGTCAATGAACTGGGCCAAAACCTGATACTTCTCACAGATCAGAAGGGCGAACGATTGCCCACCGGTGTCTATTTGCTGCAAGTGGCTTTGCCCCCGTCGTCCGATCCCGACGCCGAGCGTTTCGCCCAGTCGATGATTCTCCTCAGCAACGACAATCTGCTCATCAAGCGCGCGGGCCAGGGCGACAGTCTGGTCTGGCAGACCGATTTGGCCTCTGGTGCGCCGGTGGCCGATCAGTCGGTGCGCTTTTGGGAAGAAGGCCGTGACATTGGCAGCGGGCTGACCGATGGCGATGGCATGGCGTCGGCTCCCCTGGCCCTCAACAGGGAACAGCCCTGGCTGCCCATCATTGCCATCAGCGGTGAACCGGGCGACGAACATTTCGCCCTCACCTCTTCCGGCTGGGAGGACGGCATCGCCGCCTGGCAGTGGGGTCTGAACACATCCCCCATCGGCGACGAAGTGCGCAGCGCCTTCTACACGGATCGTCCCATCTATCGCCCCGGCCAGACCGTCTATTGGAAGGGGATTGTGCGGCTGGTGACGGACGAAAAGTCAGGCGAAAAGTACAGCCTGCCGCCCGCGGGGATGCCAATTTCGGTCACCATCCGCGACGACCGGGGCAATGTGCTGGTGGATCGGGAGTTCCCCGTCAACGAGCACGGCACTGTCAACGGCGAGCTGGCCCTGGCCGACGCCGCGGCCACCGGCTATTACGGCGTGGAAGTGCGCATCCCCCTTTCCGGCGACCGCTCGGCCTATGGCGGCACGAATTTTCAGGTGGCCGAATACCGCGCCCCCGAATTTGAGATCCGCGTGACCAGCGACTTGCCCGCCTATGTCCAGGGTGAGACCGTGCAAATCGCTGTCGAAGCCAGCTACTTCAGCGGCGGTCCCTTGGCCGATGCGCCCGTCACCTGGCGGCTGCTGGCCGAACCCTATTCCCATTTCTGGGCCGATGCACCCGCTGGCCGCTACTACAGCTTCGAGCCGGTGGAACTGGACGACCAGAGCAGCAATCCCTTCGGTGGCTTTGCCAGCGGGCTGGTGCAAGAGGGCGAAGGCGTCACCGATGGCAACGGCCATCTGCTCATCCAACTCCCCGCGGAGTTGGCCCAGGCCAGCCGCAGCCAGAATTGGACCTTCGATGCCACTGTCCAAAGCCCCTCCAACCAATTTGTCAGCGGACGGGTCAGCGTGCCTCTCCACCGCAGCAGCCTCTACATCGGCGTCAGCCCGCGTGATTACGTGGGCGTGGCGGGCAGCGAACTGGCCTTCGATCTGGTCAGCCTGACCCCGGACAACGCGCCGGTGGCGGATGCGGCGCTCGATGTGGTGGTCTACGACTACCGCTGGAATAGCGTCTATGCCCAGGCCGCCGACGGCTCGTACTACTGGGAAACCAGCGTGGAAAAGACGCCCGTCTACACCGGCACGGCCAGCACCGACGGCAGCGGCGTGGGCGAACTGCTGTGGACACCGGAGGCAGGCGGCCAATATCTGGTCGCCCTCTCCGGCCAGGACGCGGCGAGCAACCCGACCAGCAGCGGCGTCTTCGTTTGGGTGAGCAGCGGCGCATCCGGCTTTGTGGCCTGGCCGCGAGACAACAACGACCGGCTGGAGTTGGTGGCCGACAAGAAAACGTATGCCCCCGGCGACACGGCCAAAATTCTCATCCCCAGCCCCTTTAGCGGTCCGCCGAAAGGCGGCCCGGTATACGCGCTGGTGACGCTGGAACGGGGGGGCATTCTGGAGCGCAGCGTGCGTGTGCTGGAAGGCAACAGCGAGACGCTGGAAATTCCCATCACATCGCAGCACATCCCCAATCTCTACGTCAGCGTCGTGCTGGTGAAGGGTGTGGACGAGACCAATCTCACACCGGCCATGCGCGTCGGTTACATTCTCCTGCCCGTGGACGCGGCGGAGAAAGAACTCTCTATCGCTGTTGAGTCGTCAGTGGAGCAGGCCCGCCCCAGCCAGACTGTGGCCTATACGCTGACTGTTACCGACAGCAGCGGCGCAGTCGTCTCCGGCGCAGAGTTGAGCGCGGCGCTGGTGGACAAAGCGGTACTCAGCCTGGCTGTGGGCGACAATCGTTCGCTGATGGACCAGTTCTACTATCAACTGCCATTGGGCGTCAACACCGGCGCGCTGCTCACAATCAATCGGGACCGGCTAAACCAACAATTGAGCGAAGGGGGCAAGGGCGGTGGCGGCGGTGAGGGCGCACTGAACCTGCGTCAGAGCTTCGCCGATCTGGCCGTCTGGCGGGCCGCGCTGGTGACGGGTGTGGACGGTACAGCCACATTCAGCGTTACCCTGCCCGACAATCTGACCACCTGGCGGCTGGCCGTGCGCGCCGCCAGCGACGACACCCGCGTGGGCGACGGTTTCGATGATCTGACCGCCAGCAAAGAGCTGCTCCTGCGCCCGATTCTGCCCCGCTTCTTCACCGCGGGGGATCGGGTGCGCATCGGCGTCCTGGCCCAGAACACCACCAGCGACGCTTTGGGCGACGTGACAATTACCGCCGCTGTGACCGGCGCCTCTTTTGTCGGTGGCGTCAGCGGCGTCAGCGGCGTCAGCGGCAACGATCCGTTGACTGCGCCGTTGACCGCGCCGTTGGGCGTGGCTGGTCAAGCGGAACTCTACCGGGTGATCGAAGTGGGCCAGGAAGCGGAAAGCGTCGAAATCGTCTTCACGGCCACGACCTCCTCCCCTGAAACGGGGGAGGGCCGGGGTGGGGGTGGCGGTTTCAGCGATGGCGTGAAGCTAACGCTGCCTGTCCATCGCTACGAAACGCCGGAAGTCGTCGGCACGTCGGGCGTTGTGCCTGCCAGCGGGCGGCTGGAAGCCATCCGCGTGCCTGCCGCGGCCACCGAAAGCGGAGAGTTGAGCGTCGTCGTCGAGCCGAGCCTGGCCGCGGGGATGCTGGACGGGCTGGACTATCTGAAACACTACCCTTACGAATGCGTCGAGCAGACGGTCAGCCGCTTCCTGCCCAATCTGGTCACATCCCTCGCCCTGAAGCGGCTGGACGTGGAACGCCGTCCTGAGCTTGTCGAAGGGAACCCGACATTGCAGGCCGATCTGGACGAGCAATTGAGCGTGGGGCTACAAAAGCTGATCAACTGGCAGAACCCGGACGGGGGCTGGGGCTGGTGGTCAAATCTGATGAGCGACCGCTACATCACCAGTTACGTTCTGTGGAGTCTGTGGACGGCCAAAGAGGCGGGCTATCCTGTGCCGGAGAACGTCCTGGCCGATGGCATTCTTTATTTGGATCAGAATTGGATTGCCCCTTCCCAGGCGGCCAATTGGTACGACCTGAACCAAATGGCCTTTGCCCACTTTGTGCTGGCCGAGATGGGCGAGGGCGATCCGGGGCGGATGAGTACACTTTACGACGAGCGTGAACGCATGGACATCTACGGCCAGGCGTTGCTGGCGCTGGCAATGGACGCCGTGGATGGGAAGAAGACGGATGGGAAGAAGACGGATGGGCGCGTGCAGACACTTCTGGACGACATCGCGGGCCGGGCAACTCTTTCGGCCAGCGGCGCGCACTGGCAGGAAGCGGATGCCGACTGGTGGTCGATGAACACGGATT
>Ga0209284_10005003_pt1 | contig 14249 bp, 10 predicted proteins | sample FRY03_FD_187211 | JGI IMG/M metagenome (GOLD analysis project Ga0209284, IMG submission 187211) | Freshwater microbial communities from Lake Fryxell liftoff mats and glacier meltwater in Antarctica - FRY-03 (SPAdes) (version 2) | ecosystem: Environmental > Aquatic > Freshwater > Ice > Glacier... | reverse complement strand
TTAATAACTCAATAGGCAATGGATAAGAACAAATAATGCTCGTAACATTAACATCGTGGGTAGTGATGTGACCCCGTGTTGAAAGTGCCTTCCCATTAAGGGTTACTCCAGTATTTAATATAATATCGCCATTATGAGCGACAATTATGCCACCGAAACTGCCGCTACTGCTTATGGTAACTGCACCTTCTACCTGCCAGAATACATTGTTGGACTGCGTTCCTCCAACAAGGACAACTTGTGGAGAAGGTCCTGTAGTAAGCGCTCCTAATATGCGAATCACAAATACGGCATCGACAACACCCCTCGCATCCAAAAAGATGGTATCTGTGAGCATTGCAGCTGCATTCATGACATAAACATTAGGGGTAAGAACTTGGCTATACCCAAACAGGACAGGGTATGAGAGTTCAATATCGGAGGGCAAGCCATTGAGGTAGGTATACAGAGTGTTTAAATCTGAACTACCATCGGCAGTATGCGCATGTGGAACTGAATTAATATCGCCGACCACATATACCGGATCAAAACCCGAAGCTGATCCATTGTTCGTGCCTACATGACCAACAACATTTGTTGTTCCCATGTTAGTAACTGTGCCTGATGAGGTTAGCAAGGCAAAACAGGAGATAGCCTTCATGTTCGGAGCTACAGGCCCGGGGTTGCTAGGACTGTCACATTCCGTAATTATAGGGCTGCCACACCCGATAGGTATGCCGGCAGTTAAGGCGCTTACGGAAACAGCTCCTACAACAGATAGTCCTCTGCCTTCAAGTGAACATCCTACAGCAAGTGATATGGCCCCACCTGATATAATTGTTCCTTTAAAACTAGTATTGGTAGCCAAGCTAAAAGCTCCATTTACTTGCCAAAAAACATTACAAGCTTTGGTGCCATTTATTAATTTAATTGAGGCCCCAGCTGCTGTTGTTAAAGCACCGCCTATTTGAAATACAAAACACGCATCCTCATCTCCGCCTCCATCCAATATTAGTGTGTCAGTGACCGAAGCAGCTGCGGGCAGCAGATAAACATTAGGTAATAATATCTGACCAGCTCCAATCACAGGGCCAATGGTTGCCCCTGGTATTTGAGCTCTTAAAAGTGTATCAGCAATACCTAAGTCAATGACACACTGTGCGGATACTGCATCTCCAACGTGAACTTGACCATTTATATTTCCAAAACCTGAAAAAGCACCATCGTTTGTTCCTACATTCCCTGTGATTTGGGAAAACACTCCGTTTGTTGTTGCTCCAACTGACGTAAAAAGAACAAAGCATGAAGCCGCCCCTAAAGGCGGGGGAGTTTGACCAACGATAACTGTTGGAATTAGAATCAGAGTGATAGTAATTACTTTGAATAGTTTATTTATCATAATGTATATATTCAGTGATTTATGAAAATTAGAAAGGGAATTGGCAAGAAATAGGTGGCTATTAGGTTCATATTTTGCAAGTCTGCCCGTTTGCGCAAAATAAATTCAAAGCGGCTATTTGAATGGCTGCTTAAAATAGGTTTAGAACAAAGGGTAGTGGAAAATTTAAAAAAGAAACATTGGGTCGGTTTGGTTCTCGTATCATAGTGAATGCACGCTTTCGTGATATGGTATAAGTTTGGGTCAGTCGCAGACTGCCTGTTCTGCCCTGGGAGTGTTGCCTATATTGGTTTTCTTAGGTTAAGGACAGCAAGAGATTATCTATTGATAATACTTGAAGCGGACCACCGGGTTTGAAAAAAATTGTTAAATGCTATGCTATACACTGTTCCTCAGTCTGTCAAATAAGTGGGGGTATCTGACCATCTTTCTATTAGTCTCATGGTTTGTAAGCATTTCCAATTCTTAACTAAAGTCACGGAATAGGAGTGAAGTGCTAGGTAATAAGGGGGTCTGAAATAAAAAGAAAAAGATGAAAAAGCTAAAGCAGAGATTTAGCGTTGTTAATTTATTGCGCTGAACTTTCAATTTACTCTCAAAATCCAAATTAACTATAGCCATTGTTGGCTAACGTTATTCTTTCAATACTTTAACCGTCTTATGTAAACCCGACTGTAGTGTGAATGAAACAAAATATATTCCGCTAGAAAGATTTGAAAAATCAACTACCAAATGATTGTCAACTTTGGAATATATCATGTTTTTCTGTGCCATACCTAGTATGTTAAATACATTAATTTCACCATAGCTTAATGCCGAAATTGGTGAAATTGTTATTTTTTCATTTGTTGGATTTGGGTATAATATAAATTGTATTTCTTCTAACTCGCCTATTCCGGTTGTAATTGTTGAATCACACAACATATTTTCCGTAAACGTGGGAATACCGCTGTTACTCATGGCTGAAACCGTAAACCCTGTTTGATAGGCAGGTATTCCTGAACCGGTGAGTAATGTTTGATTATTTACTTGATAAGTTGGCGAAATTGAAGTTTCGTAACATCCTCCTGCAAAACCATTTTCTTTTATTTTCAAAAACAAAATATCATCACTTCCAGTTCCTATTGAATTTGAATAACCTGAAATAAGATAATTGCCAGGATTGATTTCATTTAAATATCTAAAATGCGTTTTTCCTGCACCTAAGAAATATTGTTTTGACCATAAAGTATCACCGTTAAGACTATTTAATTTCATTAGAATGCCATCTTCATCTGAAGGGCCTGTATATCCGCAAAGAACAAAATTATTGTCACTTGTTTCAATTACAGAACGAGCTGCATCTAAGGTAGTTGTATTACTTGCGTCTCCAATGGTTTTAGTCCATATAATGTTGCCGTTGCTATCAAGACGAATAATAAGCATATCACTTTTAAAGGTTGTATAACCAAAGCTTCCTGTGTTTCCACAAATAATATATCCACTATCGGAAGTTTGCTTTACACTCCATCCATAATCATCACCAGAATCACCATAGGTTTTTGTCCAAAGTGTATCCCCATTTGAATTGAGCTTTACGGCAATCACGTCATACCCACCTGCACCGTATTGATTACTTTCTCCTACGGCAATGCAACCACCGTCATTTGTTGAAGCTAAGGTTCTGAAATAAGTTTGATTCCCTATTGTTTCACTTCCAAATCTACGGGTCCATATGGTATCGCCTAAAGCATTAGTTCTAAGAACAAAACCGGATGTCCAATTGCCATTATTAGGCAAATCAGAAGTCCACCCTGCCAAATAAAGATTATCTCCTTGAATAGTGTCAACAGGCCATGCTTTAGTATGATAACTTGGGTGTCCATATTTTTTAATCCATTGAAGATTTCCATTGGCATCAGTATTCACTATCATCGCGTCAAAAGTTCCAGTGTTTGGTTTAGAATATCCAGAAACTGCTATGTTTCCTGAACTTGTTATTACACAAACTTTTCCTTCTTCTGAATCTGGTGTACCTGGATAAGTTTTTTGCCATATAATATTACCAAGACTATCAGACCGAATTAAAAGAATATCACTATTAGTGTGACCGGAAAGAACAATATCTCCATTTGAAAGAATTATATTTCCGAAAAGTTTATCTGTGCTAGCATTTTTTTCAAGCGATTTGATAAAATAGCTTTGAGCTTTTAAAGTCTTAACATTTTGGGATAATAATATCACAAATATAAAACTAGCGTTAATTATTTTTCTCATTAGAATTAGTGTTGAATGATTATTTTTTCTGTTTCAGAGTATAGCTCATTGTAAATATGTAAATAATATATTCCATTTTTTAATGAAGATGTATTCAGATTAAAGGTGTTCGTGATATTGTTAAAAGAATAAATGTGTTTACCTAAAACATCAAACACATCAATTTTTACTTTTTCCGAATCATCTATTGAAATAGCTATATTTTCATTAGCCGGATTGGGAAATACTTGAATGTAAGCATTTGAAACATTATTTACAGGAACAGAAAGAGGTGTATTTAATCGCTCGGTAAATTTAACTGTAATACCTGATCCGTAAGGAACTTCATAGTTAGCTACTGGTCGTCCATCAGTTAGAAAGGCAATTCCTCTTTGCCCAATTATTAGGGTGTCTTCATCCGTAAAATATTCAGGACTACTCCATGTAACTCCGTTATTTGTTGAATAAACAGCCATTAAGTCACCACTAATGCTGGAAGAACCAGATTCCTTATAAAAAGTCCATAATGTATTTGTAGTCAAATCATATCTGCTACACTCCGAAACCAGACTTCTTTCATTGGCTGATAACTGAATTGGAGAAGTCCAAGATTGACCTCTATCATTAGACATTCTGTGGTACATCCTTAAGCTGGTATGGAAAGTGTTGGCAAAAGGTGTTTCATGAGTAAAGACATGAAAACTTCCGTCAGGAGAGATTACCACATCTGGGTCAGCCTGATAACCAGGTTGAGAATCGAGTGTATGTGGTATAGTCCAGTTTACCCCTCCATTGTATGATAAGACGTACTGAATATCCCAATCGGCTCCTGAAACCTGATCTCTCCATGCAATCATTAGCGTATCACCATTGTAGGCACTATATTCTGCCCATGGCCACGCAGAATTTTTACCATCATCGTTGCTTATTAAGCTTGGTGAAGAAAATGTATTTCCACCGTCAATACTTCTGCAATAAAACGCCTCTGAAGTTTGTGATTGATTGATATTGTCGCCTTCATGCCACATGATATGTATTCTACCTTGGCGGTCAATGGTAACAAATGAGCCTACATAAATGCCAAAGGTTGAATTATCGGCTATACGTACAGAATCAATTAATACATTGAATGCTGTGTCTAGCTGGGTATAAAATAAAGCGCTAAGAGCATTACTGTGCCAAACAAAATGTAATTTTCCGTTCTTGTCTCCTTGCATTTTCGGGAAAAGGATGTCTGCTCCACTTTGTAGAGCAGGGTTGAATAGCAAGGGAGTATTCCATGTTATGCCATCATAACTGTTTACCAGATATATACCTTGATTAGGAGGGTTTACCCTTTCTACCATAACAACCCTTTTGTCGTTAGTGGTAACTGCAATGTTTGAATATGGCCATTGTTTAAGATTGGCAGTTGGAGAAAAAGAATCTCTAAAATCGTAATGAGGAATGCTCCAATTGGGAGTTCCATGTTGTCCATGTGCCGAAAGAGCTATCAATGCAGTAATAGCCATAGTTGTTAAAATATGTTTCATTTTTTTATTCTTTTCTTAATAGACTAATCAAATTTACAAAGGTTTAATTTAATGTTTTCCAACAAGCGTGTATATATAGTAAACATACATATACACACCAAATTTGGGATGTAAAGTCTATGTTTTCTTCCTCAAGGCTTTTAACTCTAAAGGCATTCATTCCCAAGAAAATCTTTGATTTTAAGCCCTTACAGTTCCTACATCGCTTCCTTATATCCCTTCCTTCAAGGGAGCGCGGTTATAGGCCTTTCTATGCAATCATGTTATGGGGCTGACCTCTGTGCAGCTGAAGCAGCTGAGGATGGCCTTAGGGCGCAGGTCTATGCGAACGGCTTCTTGGCCTGTGACCTATCAAGCTTGGTCACTCAGGCATTGGATAAATAGCTCCAAGCTCAGCTCTTCTGAAAGATCAGGTCTGATACAGGAGGAAGAAGGATTCCAAAACGAAGGCTTGGACAATTAAGATATAATGTAAAGTCTCTATCCTAATCAAGTTTTATTGCATCATGAATATAGAATTGAGTAAAACGTTTTGCAGCTAAAAGATTTGGTGATTTCGGAGATGAAAACTTTCTGCCAACACCAAATTCGTCAGCTGACCGTCACAAAGCTTCATTTAACCACTGAACCGCCAATTCTTTTAGGTACTGCTAAGGGCTAGTTTTATTCCTTAATCACTTTAAATGTCTGATTAAGATCATTATCTCCAATACGAAGCACATAAATACCACCTGACAAGTTGTCTAATTTAACAACTGTGTTTTCTGAATCTATTCTACCAGATAATATAGATTTCCCCGTCTTGTCATATATAAAGTATGTCGAACCTAACAATTGGACGTCTGTTTTTATATGTATCTGATTTGTCGTGGGATTTGGATAAATGGCAATAGTATTTTTACTTAGATCAGCAATTCCAAGAGATAAATTTAAATTAGAAAGTGCAAAACGAAATACTCCTTGTGTATTTGTAGCGGCTATTATATAGCTATCATTAAGTTCTAAATCAAAAACGGTTAAGTCGGTTAGACCTGAATTTATAACTGTCCAATTGTCTCCATTATCTGTAGAGTAAAAAACGCCACTACCAAATGATCCTGCTACAATTAATTGGGAACTACTTGCAAAACCTCTATATGAACCTGATGATAGTCCACCTGAAAGTAAAATCCAATTCGAACCAAAATCTAATGAACGAAAAACTCCTGTTCCTGTTGGTCCGGCAGCAAAGAGTGTATTCCCTTTACTTTCAATGGCTCTAAAATTTGAAGCGCTACCTAAACCATTATTTACACTAACCCAGTTTAGGCCCCAATCGACACTTTTATAAATTCCAGCTCCATTTGTACCAACAAATAAGGTATCATTAATAGCCGCAATGCTTCTTATATCAATTGTAGAAAGACCTGCTGTGTTCCAATTGTCAGCATTATCAGATGATTTAAAAACCCCTGTTGGTCCTACAACAAACAAATTGGATCCGACTTTAATAATTCCACTCGTCAATAAATTTGTTAACCCTGAACTTCTTGAAAGCCAAGTCGCACCATTATCTGAACTTCTGAAGACTCCTTGACTTGTACATGTATATAGATAGTCATTGTCTTTTGTAAAGCCGCGTGTAGGACCAACAGCATCGTTCCCACTATTTGAAGAGAAATAATTTGCTGAGCTATCGGTTGAAAGTTATGCTCCTGTGGCACCACCAGCGAAATTGTAAATGCCATTGGTCAATAATGACTGCATATTTAAGCCAGCTGTTCCTGTACACTGTTGCCATTGACCATAAGAGGAGTAGCCAATACTAAGCATTAAGACTATTCCAAGTAATTTATTTTTCATCATCATCATTTATTTAATATTCAAAAAACAGCAATTTGACTATAATACAACCAAAAGGTTAAATTATATTTTTTAAACTTGCCCATAACGTACCAATCTATATGGACAGTGGCTTGGAAAAGGCAGATTTTTCTGACTGCCTGTGTGTTGGATTTGCGCAGCCATAGTCTATGAAAGGTTGTTGTAGCACGTTTCCATTTTTTATAGATTCATATACCATCTAAACTGTATTCCGCCACTATATAGTTTCCCAGTTATTGGTGTGTCTATTATATCTAATACTCCATATCTTAACGTTGGCATTGCGCTCAGTCGCATTTTCGGATTCAGTTGGTAATCGATTCCTGCGCCTATGAATGGAGTTAAATTGAACTTTTCAAATTCGGTCTCGGAAGTTTGGTTTGACCGCCCTGGGCTATCATCTTCATAGTATAGGACTAAGGTAGAACTGGCTCTTATAAGGTAATTCGTAGTACACCCAACACTCGCGCTGAACCTCCAAGTTTCTAGCCAGTTCCCACCTAGATATTTAAAGGCAATTGGTATTCCAATGTACTCGAAATGGTCAATAAACTTTGCATGAGATGCTGTGCCGTCCAACGTATAGTTAAATCCTCTTCTAGGATCAATAATATCTCCAAACACGAGTTCTTCCTTTTTCGTTTGGTAGCCATGGTTGGAATATGAGATTCCAGTTTCAAAACCAAAGTTCTTTCTGAATATACATTCAATAGTAAGCCCACTAGTATATCCAAACTTCATGGTTTCTCTATCATTCCGAGATTCGATGACATCCTCTGAGATTTGGCCGCCATCGTTGTTTTTGAGAGTTCTGAATGCAAGTTCTGGTGTTAAGTACGCCCCAACATATGTCCACCAATTGCCGCTTTGAACTTTCAATATAGGTTCAGCAGTTTCTTGACCTTTCATAAAGAATGGTATCGCAAGGATTAATATGCTGAATAGTGTTCTCATTCTATGTGCTACAACAGGCGTGTATATATAGTAAACATACAAATACACACCAAATTTGGGATGTAAAGTCTATGTTTTTTTCCTCAAGGCTTTTTTCTCTAAAGGCATTCATTCCCAAGAAAATCTTTGATTTTAAGCCCTTACAGTGCCTACAACTCTTCCTTTCATCCCTTCCTTCAAGGGAGCGCGGTTGTAAGCCTTGCTATGCAATCCCGTTATGGGGCTGGCCTCTGTGCAGCTGAAGCAGGTGAGGATGGCCTCACGGCCCAGGTCTATGCGAGCGGCTTCTTGGCCTAAGACCTTGCAAGCTCGGTCACTCAGGCATTGGATAAAGAGCTCTAGACTCAGCTCTTCTGAAAGATAGGTCTGATACAGCGGGAAGAAGGATTCCATAAGGGCTATTCCGCTATTGGCCAATCCGAATTCTAGCTTTTTATGCTCTACATCTTCTGGTCGGTGCTGGGAGGAGATGCAATCTATGGTTCCTTCCTGAATCCCCTTAATCAGTGCCTTGCGGTCTTTCTCTGTCCTCAGCGGGGGTGTCATTTTATAGAGGCTCTGATAGCCATCTACCTGTGCATCAGTCCATAGGAGGTGAGAGAGGAAGACCTCGGCTGTGATATTCAGGCCTTCTTTTTTAGCTTCTTTGACCAATTTAACGCCTTCTGCTGTGCTCAATCCCACCACGTGGAGCCTTGACTCAGTATAGCGCAGCAGGTCTATGTCACGCCTCAGGTGTATGGTCTCAGCCATGTGCGGGCTGCCTTTCATCCCCAGCAGGGTACTCAGCGGCCCTTCATTCATCATGGTCCCCGCTGCTAGCCCTCGATCTTGTGGGAAGCTGCATACGAGGCCATTGAAATTCTTAGCGTAGAGCAGGGCTTTTTTCATCAGTCCGCTATCCATAACACTGTGCTCAACATCACTGAACATAAGCGCTCCCGCATCATGCAGGTCAAACATCTCAGAGAGTTCCTGGCCTTCACAGCCTTTGGACAAAGCAGCTGCGGCATATACATGCACTCCACTGCCTTGGCTGCGCTGTTTTAAGTATTCTAGGCTTGCTTTGGAATCCATCACGGGAAAGGTGCTGGGCATATGAAGCACGGAGGTGAATCCGCCAGCGCGCGCAGCTTTCAGTCCGCTTTTTAAATCTTCCTTGTACTCATGTCCTGGATCCCTGAACTGCACATTCATATCTATCCATCCTGGGGAGACCATGAGCCCCTTAGCTCGTATCTCCGTCTCGTTCTTCTTCTCCAGGGCTTTGCCGATTTCTTCTATGCGCCCTTTGCGAATGCGTATGTCCACTTTCTTGCCATTCCAAGGCGAGGCAGGGTCTATGATCTTAGCGTCACGGATCAGTGTATTCATGCTTTCCAGAATTTCAAGAGAAGTACTTCAGCGGCCAAAAAGAGGAGCGCGGCTATGAGGAACCAGCGCCAGAGTTGTTTGGATCCCAGGTCGGCCATCTGCAAGTCAGCATTGCCCCAAGTTGAAATGGCATTCATTTGAATATGGGGGCGGCCAGCGATAATAGCTTCTAGTTCATCAGCGCTATAGAATTCCATCTCAGATTCTTCACGGTCCATGTTATAAGCGCGCATGGATATGAGCTCTTCGCCTTTCATGATCGCATATTCTCCAGGTTCCTGCACCTGCCCGCGGTCACGGAGTTGGGTGATATTGCCAATGGACTGCTGCTCAGGAATGAACTCGATGAGGCCATCATCAGAGCGCATCTTGAAGGGATCCTTATCGCTTCCAGGGAGCGGAATAGTAATGGCATCATCCCTTCCGATGATTGAATAAAGACTGCTGTTCCCCGCACTGACCTCGGCCATGCGCAGGAGGGAAGTGACGAAGATGCTGTGGGAGGCGAGGTCTGACATCTCAGGATCCAAGGAGGCACTGAAGACATAAGTGCGGCCACTCTGGAAAGGGAAGAGGCTAAGTAAGCTGCTGCCATCCTGCAAGCTGAGCAGTCTTTCCTCACTGCTCTGTACACGTGCCTGGCTCGCATAATGCGACTGGGTGCTGGGCAAATCCATATTGGCCGGTGCCTGCTCGAAGACGTTCTTATAGAAAGGATTCTGCAGATCTATGCTGTTGGCCTTGCGCGCCAAATCAACCTTGCTCTGAAAGGCGTTAGCACCTATGCGGCTGAGTAAATTTATATAGGCATCTAAGGAGACATCACTGGCTGGAATAATGAGCAAAGAACCACCGCCTGCCACATAGGCTTCTAAGGCATTGCTAAGGCCTGAGCTGGGTTCTTTCACCTGAGCAAGGATGATTAGATCTTGATCAGCTAGGCTGGAAAGGTCCATGTTTCTCGGGTCACTGGCCTTGCATTGGAAGAATGGATCAGAACCGAATACCTTCAAGCAACGTGAAGTGATCCCAGCATCTCCCAAGGCGAGGATGCGGCTCTGCATAGCCACTTCATAGCTGAACTGCAATTCATCATCGAAGACAATGGGATAATCCTCTATCTCCACTTTTCCTTTCATCCAGCCGCTGCCTTCATTAGAATAACGAAGGATAGAATCTGTGCTCGAATAAGGAAGGATATCCATGCTGCCGATGGCTCTCTGAACGCCATTGATACTCAGCCTTACAGGAAGACCCTTGATGTCTTTGGCCGAGCTGTTCACCACACGTACCTTGAGTTCTTCAGGGCTCTGGCTGCTGCGCAGTGGGGAGTAGAAGGAAAGTGTATCTATGTATACATTGCCTTGACCTTGGCTTTCCATATATAGCAAAGAGATGCTCATGCTGGTGTCCAGCTTGGACGCCTCCAAGTCGAACATGCGCTTCTGCATATCAGAGAAGAGGAAAAGAGAATTATTATGGGCATTGTTCTTGGCAAAGATGTCTTGAGCGCGCGCGCTCAGCTCAGAGAAATTCCGCTCGAAGGGGCTCAGCTGTAACTGATCTAGGTAGTCGAGCATCTCCGTGTTGCTGATGAGGCGCTGATGTTCAGGAGCCAGATCGTTCGTGATAAGAAGGAATCTGTCAGTACGTCCTAGGGAATTAACCAAGTTACGTGCCTGTTCCTTAGCCTGCCTGAAAAGGCTGCCTTTATCATTCTCCAATTCCATGGAATAGCTATTGTCCAAGTAGATGGCCACATAGCGCTCGCCCTTGTCTTGGGTATTGGAGTTCAAGGGGATAAATGGTCTACAGAAGGCAAGGACCAAGGCGGTGATGGCCGCCAAGCGGGCGAAGAGCACCAGAAGGTGTTTCAGTTTATTGCGGGAACGGGTCTGCAGTTCTACCTCCTTCAAGAAGCGCACATTGGGAAAGACAAGCCGTTTGAAACGCTTGAAATTAAAGAGATGGATGATAATAGGGATGAGCAGCGCGAAGAGGGCGAAAAGGAAATTCGGGTGCATCAAACTCATGAGGGGCGAAGATAGCATACCAGAACATGATAGTGTAAAAGACCAGTGAGTTTTTTATGAGGATATGTTTACATTCATGAAAAATCAAGCGTCATGGACCAGACACGTATCGCTCCCACTGAGTATCACAGCTTCTATGAAGGCTATGTGCGCCATGCAGATGGGAAGGAGCTTATTCCACTGATGAAAAGCCAAGGGGAGGACCTGATCGAGTATTGGAAGAGCATCCCTGAAGCTCATGCTGGATTGAAATACAGAGAAGGTTCTTGGTCCATAGCGCAATTGATGCAACACGTAAATGATGCCGAGCGGATATTTGCCTACCGAGCCTGTGCAATCGGAAGGGGAGACAAGACTCCTCTGCCAGGTTTTGAGGAGAATGATTATGCTGAAGCTGCTATAGCTGATGGCCTGAGCTTAAGTCATCACATACAAGAGTTCAGGGCATTAAGGGCATCCAATGTCTTATTGTTCAAAGGGTTCACGGAGGAGGCCTTGCGCCAAACAGGGACAGCAAGCGGCCGTCCGATCTCGGTGCGGGCTATCGGGCGCATCCTCGTGGGCCATGCCATGCATCATATGAATATCGTAAAAAAGCGGTATGAACCTCTTTGGAACCAATGATATGAGACATAATTATTTCCTATTCCTGCTCCCCCCTGATGTTCAGAGCACCTTCGTATGATATTCCATGCCGGCCCTACGTTCAAGGAAAAAAGGACATGACTTTGCTACAGATTGCAGAGCTGATGATTATGGCATGCTCGATTATGTGATGGCCTTCCTCTTCAGGGGATTTAGCAATGTGGAGAACAGCGGTCAAGGATTATTTGCTTTAAGGGCATCAGGTCAATATAAATCCCTTGACTGACACGGGAAACTCCTTTTTTACTGAACCATTCATGGATGAGGCAGATTTACAAGGGTTCTTCATCTTTGCTTTGGAGGACCTGGAGCAAGCAGAAGAACCCTGCAATACCAAGCCTGCTGTAAAGGCTGGAATCCTATGTATAGAGCGCATACCTTGGTGCGATTCAGCAGCGCTTATGCGGATAAATGTGCTTCATCAGCGCATCGTTAAGAAGCTTATTTAGGTGTTTATACTGTAAAAATAAATGCCATTTAAGGTATTTAAACGGGTAACTCTATCAGAATCAGCATCGTAGAACAATACGCAGGAACTATAAAACCTTGCATGTGTTTGGCTATGATGAAGAAAGAGAAAACCATAAAAATCCCATTTGTATTCGAGCTGTTCTTCAGCAACTCTTATGGGCATGGCGAGAAGAGCCTTGAGCGTATAAGCCTGTTCTTGATGTATACGGCTATGCTCCTTTTGGCTTCTATGAGTTGGTCACTGCTCTGTCTTTATTTGGGGATGAATGATAAGTCTCTTATTCCCTTGGCCTATATCGTTCTTACACTGATGAATCTGGCAGCCTTCCAGACGCGCCTTGCCGGAGAATGGAATTTCTCTTTCCAAGTTTTGATCTCTGTGAGCATGCCATTCATTTTCCAGATCATCCTTGGAGGAGTCTTCAATGCTGGTATGGTGATGATCTGGAGCAGTGTTGCCCTTATGACCGGTATCATCTTCCTCCCTGCCAAAACGAGGAAGTTCTTTTTGATCCTATTCATCATTGAATGCTGCCTCGTTGGAGTAAATGAATATCTCATGGTCGACAGATTTGGCTTATATATGGCACAGGTCGTTCTGATCTTGATCAATATTGCAGGTGCGACCATTGTTCTATTCTATGTTGCAGAAAGATTCATATTGGATCAGATGTCTTTCAAGCATAAAGCATATGTGCATGTAGAGAAGATTAATACCCTTGAAAAGGAGAAGGAACAGGAACTCCTTGAGATTAAAGATTTCAAAAGAAGGGTCTTGCCCAGCAGTATGCAATTCACCTCATCATTCACAGATCATTTTGTTTCAAGGATGGTGAAGGGCACGGTGGGTTCAGCGTTCTATTGGCTAGGGAATTATTATGGCAATGATATCCTGGTCATCATAGATGCGAAATGGAAGGGAACCTATGGAACTATGATGTCCTTAGAATGTAGAAATGAACTGAATGAAGCCGTCTATCAGCGCGGTGAACATGAACCTGCCCGCATATTGAATGCGCTTTCAGAACTGCTATTGAAGTGTTGTGGAAGTCCGAAGGCAGATGATACTCCATTAGGAATCATGGTCTTGACCTATGATTGTACTTCTAATGAATTAGCCGCAGCAGGTCAGGGAATGGAAGTCTTCCTAAAGGACGGATCGAGATGCGGAAGGCTAGCTGATCTTACGACCAGGGGGGCCTCATGTGACGCTACGTATTACGTTAAGAACTCCGTTTTAAACTCTATAACACTCGGTGAAATCTCCCATGTGGTGGTCTATTCCCATGATTATCTGAATATGTTGAGAGCGGAGAAAGGGCCGTCAAGAATCTATTCGATAATAGAAGCATGGGCTAAGTCTAATGAGGATCCTAAGATGCATGACCTGCAACAAAAACTGGAATTAGAAGCTGGAGAAGCAGTCAAATCAAGTGAAAAAGAAAGTGATCTGATTTCCATCGGAATCAGGCTTTCTATGTGGGATTAGGAATTTCAAGGTCCATGTCAAGAGCAATGTTTTCTGATAGCTAGTCATGGATCCAGCAATGCTTCGCTTATGCCTTAAGTAATCTTCGATTTTCATCTAAGCAAGCAGCCCTTAAGGAGCCAAGGCCCAAGAGGACACAAATTATCATGCCCAGTAACGCTTGACTTTTGAAATCCACTATTGCCTTGGAACGAGTGCTTTATAAAAAAGAGGATTAACTCCGCTGTTCCTATTCATTCCGAATTCCGAAATCAGAGCCCTTGGATCTAAGATCC
>Ga0209284_10005002_pt1 | contig 14249 bp, 11 predicted proteins | sample FRY03_FD_187211 | JGI IMG/M metagenome (GOLD analysis project Ga0209284, IMG submission 187211) | Freshwater microbial communities from Lake Fryxell liftoff mats and glacier meltwater in Antarctica - FRY-03 (SPAdes) (version 2) | ecosystem: Environmental > Aquatic > Freshwater > Ice > Glacier... | reverse complement strand
CCCCATCCAGACCGTGGCGGTGGTGTCGACCCGGTCGATGACATACTCGGTACGGTATTCTTCATCAATGGCCCCGGCCTCGGCGTTGATGCGATGATTGCGATTGAAGCCGGTCGCGACAAGTTGCGCCGTCGTGGGGGAGGGGAGCAGGTCGCCGGCGAGTTGCTCGATCGTGAACTGGTCGAAGGGCTGATTGTCATTGAACGCTTTGGCGACCCAGTCGCGCCATGCCCACATCGAGCGGAGATTGTCTTTCTGATAGCCGTGGGTATCGGCGTAGCGGGCCGCTTCGAGCCAGTCCCAAGTCATGCGTTCGCCGTAGCGCGGACTCGCGAGGAGAGCATCGACCGCCGCTCCGTAGTCGAGGTCGGTGAGGAATCGGGTCGTTATGGCAGGTTCGGGTGGCAGCCCGGTGAGATCGAGCGCGGCACGCCGCAGCCAGGTCGCCGGATCGGCGGGACCGCCGGGAGTGACGCCTTCCTTTGCAAGATGCTGAAGAAGGAAGGCGTCGATAGGTGAGGTGCCCTCGTTCGCGGCGGGAATGGGGGGACGTTTCGCCGAAGCGAAGGCCCAGTGACCCTCCCAGGCCGCACCGCTTTTCACCCAGGCGGCGAGTGTTTCCTTTTCCGCCGAAGTGAGTTGTTTGGCGTCGTCCGGCGGAGGCATCACCTCGTCCTCGTCGTTTGTCGTGATCCGATAGATGAGTTCGCTTTTTTCCGGATCTCCCGGCACGATGAGGGCGAGTCCGCTTTCCGCTTCGCGGGTCAGGAAGGACTCCTCGTCGAGCCTCAGGTCCGCCTTCCTCGAACCTCCATCGGGACCGTGGCAGTGAAAGCATTTGTTAGAGAGAATGGGCAGCACGTCGCGATTGAATCGAATCGACTCGTCTGCCGCCGCCGTTCCGCTTCCGCCTCCGCAGAGGGCGAGGGACAGGGAAGCAAGGACGCGAAAGCGCGATGGCCGGGGGCTGGTCATTCCAGGATCTTCTCATCTGTCAGGCAGGATAGAAAGCTTCTTCGATTCCGTGGGAAACGTCACGTGATTTTCAGTAAGAGAGGTGGTCCGATTCGTGGGTCGGCGGCGGGTCTGCGTCACGGCGTGAGTAGCTGCCAGCGGTGCAGCGTCACGGGTAGGCGGAACCAGGGGTTTTCATCGGTGCGACCGTCGAGAGTCGCTACTGCCCCGAGTCCGGGATCGGCCTGGATCCACTTCCCGTCCCCGGCGTAGACGAGCGCATGGATGCCGTCTCTCGTGAGAGCGAGGTCGCCTGGCTCGACGGAGGCGTAGTCCATTTTTCTGATGGTCCCGCTGGTTCCAGTGGGGTGTGTATAGCCGCTGTATCCCTCGCTCAGGGCCTTCGCACTGGCGTCGAACCACCAGTGCTCCAGCCACGTGCGAAAGGCGAGGCCATTGGCGTGACGGAACCCGTATTTCAGGAGGGCGTCGCGGAGAGCGCGGCGCGGCAGGCCCGAGCAGTCGATCCCCCGCGGACTTTCTCCGCCCCAGAAGTAGCGGGTTGCTTCGTAGCTCGCGAGGCTCGTCATGTAGTCCGCCCGCAGGTCTTTGCTGTCGAAAGGGCGACCCGGGAGGAGGAAAGGGATCGTGAGTAGGGATGGGGCCAGCATGACGAGGAAACGCAGGGCCTTGCGGTTCCATACGAAATAGGTGAGCCCCGCCCAAGCTCCGAGGAGGCTACCGAGAAAGGCGAGTCTCATCACGGTGCTGTTCACCGGATTCAGAAAAAAGACCACGACACCGGCTGCGGCGCCCAGGGTGCAAATTGTCAAAAGTCTTCGGGATGGGCTCATGCTGATTCCGGCATGATTAGGGAGAGGGGCGGAAAACGCAAGCCTGCGAAAGGCAAAGGCGGGGAACCGGGATCGTTTGAAAAGCGATAAAATGTAGAACGGGTCTCCCGGCCCGTTCCGGCATCGGTCCGGTGAAGGTGAACGGGCCTGGAGACCCGTTCTACGTGAAGAAGGAACCCTGGGCAGGATGGTTGAGAGTCGAACGAGTGGGACAGGAGTGTCCCACCTCCTTGGGCTCACTATTTGTCGTAGACCCCAAGGAGGTGCGCTTACCCGTGCTCCCCTTACTCTTTCTTCGCCGCCTTCTTCGGGGCGGCCTTTTTCGCGGGCGCTTTCTTTGCGGCGGCTTTTTTCGCGGGTGCTTTTTTCGCGGGTGCTTTTTTCGTGGGCGCTTTTTTTGCCGGGGCGTCTCCGTCGGCGGCTACTTTTTTCTTGGCCGGTTCGCGGGGCGGGAATTCCCAGCCGAGCATTCGCTTGCCTTTGACGTTGCAGGTCAGGGCGGCCTGGAAAGGGCGGCCTTTTTTGCTGATCCACTTGTCGATGAGGTCGGTCTTGCCCTGGGTGAAGTACTTGATGGCCTGCTCACGCGGGATCTCATACTTGCACATCTCGTGGGCGAGACGGGCTTTGCAGCCGGCCCCGGAAACGCGGTTGTTGCAGATGTAGCTGCCGGGTGTCTCGTAAATGGTGCCGCCTTCGCAGGCAGGGCACGGGCAGAGTTCGTTGCCGGGTCGGATCGCTTCGGCCTCGAGCTCTTCTTCGGGCGTTTTCTCAAAGACGAAGGAGGCTTTGAAGCCGGTCTTTGCATCCTCTTGCAGCTCGATCGCGGCATCGAAGGGCATCTTGAAGCGGTTCACGAAGCCGGTGAGGGGGCCGACATGTTTCGTTGTGAGGAGCGTCTTCGCTTCATCGACGGAGAAGGGACGGCTCGCAACGACTTTGGAAAGGGAGAACTTGCAGTCGGGCTGGCGGCATTTGTAGCGGCCATCGTCCTGCCCGAGAGTGGGGGCGCCGCAGACGGGACAGGGGACGGGGAACTCGGGCCACTCGCGCTCGACCGCGCTACGGGCATAGTTGCGGGCGGTCTCGACGACGTTCCCGGTCATGGTCTTGACCTCGCGCATGAAGGTGGCGCGGTCGAGGCGGCCCTGTTCCATTTGCTTGAGCTTGTATTCCCATTCCCCGGTCATCTCGGGCGAGGTGAGGATGCCGATCTCCATGTTGTGGAGCTGCTCGATGAGGCGCATGCCGCGAGTCGTCACGAAGAGATCGCGTCCGTCCCGGGTGATGTATTTGTCGTTGATCAGTCCCTCGATCGTGGCGGCTCGGGTCGCGGGGGTGCCGAGCCCGCGTTCGGACATGGCGTCGCGCAGGTCTTCGTCGTCGACGCGTTTGCCGGCTGTCTCCATCGCGGAGAGAAGGGTACTTTCATTGTATCGAGCCGGCGGACGAGTCACTTTTTCGAGGGCGACGACTTTTTCGGTGGAGGCCGACTCGCCCGGCTTCACGGGAACGATTTGGCGGTCGCCGTTGGAGCGTTTCCCATCGTCCTCTTCGTCGTCGCCGACGGGAGCCGCGGCAGGGACGCCGACATTTTTCCCGTAGACGGCGAGCCAGCCGGCTTCGACGAGGACTTTGCCTTCGGTTTTGAAGGTGTCGTTGGCGATGCGGGAAAGGCGGGTCGTGTTCTCGAACTCGGCTTGGGGGTAAAAGGCGGCAATGAAACGCCGTGTCACCATGTCGTAGAGCTTCTGCTCGGCCTCGTCGAGGCTCTGCGGGATCTCGCCGGTGGGGATGATGGCAAAGTGATCACTGACCTTCGCGCCGTTGAAGACACGCTTGTTTGCTCCCGTGACCCAGCGGTTCTGGAGGGCTTTGGCGGCGTGCCCCGGCATGTCCGAGAGGGCACGGCCCGAGGAACGCGAGATCTTTTCCAAGGTCGCGGTGGAGGTGGGGACGTAGTCGTCGGGGAGGTAGCGGGAGTCGGTCCGCGGGTAGGTGAGGGCCTTGTGACGCTCGTAAAGGGACTGGGCGAGCTGCAGGGTGCGGCGGGCGGAGAAGCCGAAGCGACCGTTCGCCTCGCGCTGGAGGCTGGTGAGATCGTAGAGCTGTGGCGCGATCTGGCTGGTGGGCTTCTTCTTTTCTTCGACCACGGCGGTCTTGCCCTCGCAGCGGGCGACGATGGCATCGGCGAGCGCTTTGTTCCAGAGCCGCTCGGCGCGGGCGTGGGGTTTGTCTTCGCTTTTTTTGTAGGAAGGATCGAACCAGCGCCCGGCATACGTCCCGGCGGAGACGCCGAAGGTGCCGTGGACTTCGAAATAGTCTTCGCTGACGAAGTCTTCGATCTCCTGCTCGCGTTCGGCGAGGAGGGCGAGGGTGGGGGTCTGAACACGACCGACCGGGGTTTTGTTGAATCCGCCGAACTTGCTGTTGAAGGCCGTCATCGCCCGGGTCGAGTTGATCCCGACGAGCCAGTCGGATTCGGAGCGGCAGTAGGCGGCGTCGGCGAGCGGGCGCATCTCGGCATCGCTGCGGAGATGGGCGAAGGCTTCCTTGATCGACCCGTCGGTCATGGACTGCATCCAGAGACGGCGGACCGGCTTCTCGATCTCGGCGAATTGTACTATATAGCGGAAGATCAGCTCGCCCTCGCGGCCGGCATCACAGGCATTGATGAGCTCGGTGACGTCCTTGCGCTTCATCAGCTTCTTGAGCACGGTCAGTCTCGATTTGCCGCCTTTCTGCTCGCTCGGCTCAAGAGCAAAAACCGTCGGGAGGACGGGGAGACAGTCGAAATTCCACGGCAGGCTCTTGCCCTCGGCGGTCGTCGGGAGAGACTGTTGGACGAGGTGACCGACTGCCGAGGAGATGATAAAACGGTCGTTTTCGTAAAAATCTTCCGCCTTTTCGAATCTCCCGATAGCCGGGTCTTTGCCGAGGACGCGGGCAAGGTCGTTGGCCACACTTGGCTTTTCTGCGATGATGAGGGACTTCGACATGGGCTTGGCAAAAGAGGATACGGAGACACGGAGTGCCCCGTTTTAAGGGAAAGGTCAACTTGCTTTCGTGAAGTATTTCCCCGGCAACTGCTTCACGAGGCTCTTTAATTCGAGTTGCAGGAGGGTCGCACTGACCTTTCCGGCATGGCTCCCGGTCACGTCGGCGAGGCTGTCGATGGTGCCGTTTCCCTGCTCAAGTTCGGCGAGGATCTGACGTTCGATCTCGCTGAGCTCGATCTGGCGTTTGGGTTTTTCTGGTGTTTCCGGGCCGGATCCGGAGCGCTGGGCAAAGAGAGGCTCGGGTTCGAATTCGAGGCCGAGGGAGTTGATCTCCATCCCCAGCTCGTCGATGACATCCTGTGCTCCGCAGACGAGGGTCGCGCCCTGCTGGATGAGGCGGTGACAGCCTTCGGAGGTGGGGCGGTCGATCGGCCCGGGCACGGCGAAGACGGTGCGGCCCTGCTCCAATGCCTGGTTCGCAGTGATGAGGGACCCGCTCCGCGCGGGGGCTTCGACGACGAGTAGTCCCTGCGACATGCCCGCGACGATGCGGTTGCGCAGGGGGAAGGACTGCTTGTCCGGAACATATAGAACGGGGAATTCCGAGAGCACCGCCCCGCTCTCGGCGATGCGGTCGGCGAGGGATTGATTCTCGGGCGGGTAGACATTGCCAATGCCCGAGCCGAGGACCGCGATGGTGCGGCCCTTCGCGGCGAGGGCTGCCTCGTGCGCAGCGGTGTCGATGCCGCGGGCGAGACCGCTGATGATGCAGAACCCGGCGCGGGCGAGTTGGAAGCTGAGCTTTTTCGCCTGCTCTTTCCCGTAATGGGTCGTGCGCCGTGACCCGACCACCCCGATCGCGGCGGCGTCGCCGGGCAGGAGCGTCCCTTTCATGTAGAGGAGAAAGGGCGGATCGTGGATCGTGCGGAGAGCTGCGGGGTAGTTCGCATCGTCGAGGGTGACGAGGGAGATGCCATGATCGGCGATGCGGCGCTGCTCTTCGGCGAGATCGATGCGGTTTTCCCAATCCCCGATCTGGTCGGCCATGTCCTCCCCGATCCCGGGAACCATGACGAGCTCGCGCCGCTTCCCGCTGAGGATGGCCTGCGGCGTCTCAAAACGTTCAAGAAGCCGCCGCACCCGGATCGGGCCGATGCGGGGTAGGAGGTTGAGAGCGAGATACGCTTCCTTTGGCGTCATAGGGTTCTTTAGACTGGAACATTTGAACAGTCAAATGGGAATTTTGGGAGGGACTTGTTGGGAGTGGGCGTGGCGAATGCGGGATAAAGGGGGCGTTCAAGGAGTGTGGCCGCCCGGCATTGGGGCGGGCGGGACGCCCGCGGTCCGGCGTTCGTCGTCCGGAGGCCGACGTCCGGCGGGGATGCTGGATGTGCCGAAAGCCGTAGGTCGCAAACCAAACGGTTGCCTAAGAATGTAACGGTGCGGAGCGGGCTAAAAGGGGGTGAACTGTGCCCAGTCGTCGTAGAAGTGCAGCATGTGATCATCGAAGTCCGACCAAACCAGAGTTCCGTCAATCAGGATGTCACCATGGGCCAGACGATAATTCATCCGGATTTCATCAAAAAATTCTTTCAGTTTGTTACGCTCATCCCGGGGTGTGATTTCGAAAGTGGTCGTCCGTATTTCCCAGTGACCGCTATCATTTTTTCTGATAACTCTATGTTTCATCTCTTCTCTCCTCTAGAGCGGATTCTTGCACATCTGACCTCCAGCTTCAAGTGTCTGACTGACGGGGAGAACCGTCCCCCCGCCGCGTCACGCCGCGTTTGTCGCTCAAGGGTTGCACGCGCAACCGGCTCACCGGGGCGGTTCGCCCTACCAGTCCCGGGGCACCGTCAACCCGAGTCCACAATCCATTTTCAATTCGCACGTTCCGGCAACTCCGGCTAAGATCGGATCCACGTTGCTATGGGGGAAAAATGGACATTGGAATCAGCCGCCCGTGAGAAGGCTCCCGGGTTGCACCCGTTTGCGGGAGCGCGGCTGCGGGTCTTCCTGCGTCATGCGCTGCTCACGCCGGGGCTGGATCCGCGGACGCGCTACCAGCGCTTCATCGCCTGGGTGGGGCAGATTTTGCGTTTCCCGCTGGCCCTGATCGAAAAGGTGAAATACGGCCCCGCGATCCGGCGGGAGAGGCCATCGAAACCGCCCATCTTTCTCATCGGCCACTGGCGCAGCGGCACGACGCACCTGCACAATCTGATGAGCCGCGATTCGCAGTTCGGCTTTCTCAAATTTTCCGAGACGGCGATGCCGATGGACATGCTGGGGCCGAAGGTGCGCATCGCCCGCCGCATCATTGACCGGGCGCTGCCGAAGACGCGCGGCTACGACAATGTGAAGCTTGCCCTCGACGAGCCGCAGGAGGAGGAGATGGCCCTCGGAAACCTCAATCCGATCGGCTACTACAGCATCTACTACCTGCCTCAGGACATGGACGGCCACCGCAACCGGTCGCTCTTTTTTGACGGGGTCACTGCGGGGGCTCTGCGGCGGTTTAAAAAGAACTACGAGTTCCTCATCCGCAAGGTGAGTTATGTGAAGGGCGGGAGACAACTGCTCTTCAAGAACCCGCCCTCGACGACGCGGATGGAGATGATCCTGGAGATGTATCCCGACGCGAAGTTTATCCATATCGTCCGGAATCCGTGGCCGGTCTTCAGCTCGACATGTGGGAAGTTCCCCCGGCTTTTTAATGCCTTTGCCTGGCAGCCGTTTCAGGACGTGGACATCCCGGGCTTCACGCTGGAGACTTACGAACGGCTCATGCGGCGCTACCTTGCAGACCGGGAGAAACTCCAACTCCCCGCGAATCAGCTCGTCGAGACGACCTATGAAAAAATCACCGCCGATCCTCTTGGGGAGATCGCCCGGATCTACGATCAGTTCGGGCTCGACGGCAAAGAGGCGGGGCTGCGCGAGATCGCGGAATACGTCGGGACCGTGAAAGACTACAGTCGCAACGTCCATCGCATTGCCCCCGAACACGCCGAGGCGATCCGTGAACGCTGGCGTTTTTCCTTCGAGGCATGGGGCTACCCGATCGAGCCGCCCGAGGATATTGCGATAGGTTGAAACAATCCCGATTTTGAAATCCCTCTTTCTAGTATCCGGCGAGATCAGTGGTGACACCCACGGGGCTGCGTTGATGAGATCGCTTCCCGACGTGGGGGAGTGGCGCTTTGACGGGCTCGGTGGTCCGGAGATGCACGCGATCGCCCCGGAGGTGGAGAACTGGCTCGGCGAGGCGGCGGTGCTGGGGCTCTGGGAGGTGCTGAAAAAATACGGCTACTTCCGCCGCAAGATGGGGGAGACGGTTGCGCGGATTCAGGAGATGCAGCCCGATGGCGTCGTCCTGATCGATTACCCGGGTTTCAACCTGCGGCTCGCGAAGCGTCTCCGCGACGGGGGCTACACGGGCAAGCTCATCTATTACATCAGTCCTCAGGTGTGGGCCTGGAAGAAGGGACGCATTAAGACGATGGCGGAATTGCTCGACCTGATGATCTGCATTTTCCCTTTTGAAAAGGAGCTTTACGAGGCATCGGGCCTGCGCACCGTCTTTGGGGGGCATCCGCTCGTCGATTCGCTGGAGGAGGTGAAAGGGCGCGATATCGAGCGCGCGGGAGATCTCGTCGCGCTGCTCCCCGGATCGCGGGAGCGGGAGATCGCGGCGCTTTTTCCGCCCATGCTCGAGGCTGCGGCGAGGCTGCGGGCTCGGCATCCGGAGCTGCGCTTTGCGACGACGGGGGCGACCCCGCTGCTGACGGAGCGACTGCGCGAGATGGTGCGCGAGGCGGGCTTGAGCGAGGCGATCGCTGTCGGGGAAATGTCGAGCCACGAGATCATGCGGCGGGCGACGGTCGGGGTGGTGGCCTCGGGCACGGCGACGCTCGAGGCGGCCTGTCTCGGGCTGCCGTATTGCCTGACCTATAAAGTGGCGTGGCTGACCGCACAGGTCGCACGCCGGGTCATCTCGGTGAACTATCTCGGGATCGTCAATGTCATCGCGGACCGCGAGGTGGTGCGCGAACTTCTCCAGGAAAATGCGAACGGTGCCTCGCTCGCGGCGGAACTGGAGCGACTGCTCGCCTCAGATGAGGAGAGAGCACACTTGCAGGAGGAACTGGCCGGGGTCGTCGCGCGACTCGGCGATGGGGGAGCCCATTTGCGCGCGGCGCGTGCAGTTCTCTCGGCCTGGGACGTAAACACTACGGTATGAAAGAGGGACGACTTATCCGGTTTTTGATTGTCGGGCTGCCGGCCGGCCTATTGCTCCTGGGAGTCTTTTCCATGGTGAACAGTCATTTTTACGACAGGCAGTCGGACCTCGATCCGAATGAAGAGATTCGCCTCGACGCGGCCTCGCTAAACCGGCGTCCGGTGAATCGTGAAGACCTCGGTAAGTCTCTGGAGATCCTCGCGACGCGGATCGGCGAGCGTCACCTCGGCAAGCCCGAGCAGCTCGAGAGCGCGGCGGTCTGGATCGAGTCGAGTCTGAGCGGGGCGAATCTCGGCTATGTCGTGGAGCGCCATCCCTACGAGGTGGAAGGGAAAATGGTGCGCAATCTCGTCGCCGAGCTGCCCGGTCGCGAACGTCGCGAGGAGATCATCGTCGTCGGGGCCCACTACGACACGGTCCCCGGCAGCCCGGGCGCCAATGACAACGGGACGGGGATCGCGGCGCTGCTCTCGCTGGCGCGGGCGTATGCGGGCGATGCGCAGGGCCGGACGATACGCTTTGTCGCCTTTGTAAATGAAGAGCAGCCCTACTTCCAGACGGAGTCGATGGGGAGCCTCGTCTACGCGAAGGCCTGTCGCGCCCGGCAGGAGAAGATCGTCGCGATGATCTGTCTGGAGACGATAGGGTATTACTCGGAGGAAGAGGGCAGCCAGACGATCCCGCCGGGATTGCCGGGCGAGTTTCCGACGGTGGGGAACTTCCTCGCTTTTGTCGGGAACGAATCGTCGCGCTACCTCGTCGATGCGGCAAAGACGGCTTTTCATTCCGCCTCGGACATCCCCGCCGTCGGCGGTGTCTTCCCGGAAGAGGTGCCCGGAGTGGGCTGGTCGGATCACTGGTCGTTCTGGCAGGCGGGCTTCCCGGCGGTGATGATCACCGACACGGCACCCTATCGCTATCCGCATTACCATCTGCCGACCGACACGCCTGACAAAGTCGATCTCGAAAAGCTGGCGGAAGCCACCCGCGGGATCGAGGCCATCATCAGCGCAATTGCGAATCCGTAGTGGGGCATGCGAAAAAAAGTAGCGGAACATGCCAATGTTCCCTGCCGGGCGCCCGGCTCACCGGGAACTTTTGCAAGTTCCTCTGCGGGAAGAGGGAAAAGGGGCATCCGCAACAAAGTAGCGGAACATGCCAATGTTCCCTGCTGCGCGCCCGGCTCACCGGGAACTTTTGCAAGTTCCTCTACGGGAAGAGGGGCATGCGCACCCTCACTCCGCCGTCAGGATCATCCCGGCGCGCTCGCTGAGGACTTCGGCGATACCGTTCTCACGATTGCAGAGGATGACCCTGGGTTTCACCGGTTTGTCGGTGATCTCGAAGCCCATGATGATGACTTTCTCGCCCGCATTGATGAGGTGGGCGGCAGCGCCGTTGATCCCGATGACGCCCGAACCGGCTTCGCCCTCGATCACGTAGGTCTCGAGCCGCGCCCCTGTCGTGGCGCTGACGACGAGGACCTTTTCCCCGACCCAGAGACCGGTCGCCTCGATGAGATCCAGATCGATCGTGATGCTGCCGACATAGTCGACATTCGCCTCGGTGACGGTCGCGAGGTGGATTTTGGATCGTAGGAGGCTGCGCATGAAAGGAGTTCCAAGGTTTCGCAAAAACCGCGCAATTGCAAGAGAGCGTTGAGAGGCGACCTGATGGTATGACGCAGATTTCCGTGCGGCCTTTCCCTCAGCGGAGCGTTCTATTCACCGCGTCGCGCCAGGCGGCGAGTTGGCCCTGCATCTGCTGCTGTCCGGGACCCGGGGAAAAGCGGGAGTCCTCGGCCCAGTTCGCGGCGATGGCGGCACGATCGGCCCAGACCCCGACGGCGAGTCCGGCGAGGTAGGCGGCGCCGAGTGCGGTGATCTCGGCCGTCTGCGCCCGCACCACCGGCACGCCGAGGAGATCGGCCTGCATCTGCATGAGGAGTCCGTTCGCGGTCGCCCCTCCATCGACCCGGAGTTCCTGCAGCGGGATGCCGGCGTCGTCGCACATCGCGCGGATGACGTCGCCGGTCTGGTAGGCGATCGCCTCGAGCGCGGCGCGGGCGAGGTGGGAGCGGTTCGAGCCGCGGGTCAGGCCGGTGATCGTGCCGCGGGCGTAGCTGTCCCAGTGCGGGGCTCCCAGTCCGGAGAAGGCGGGGACAAAATAGACGCCGCCATTGTCATCGACCTGCGAGGCGAGGCCCTCGATCTCGCCTGACGAGCGGATCATGCCGAGCTGGTCACGAAGCCACTGCACGACCGCCCCGGCGATGAAGACGCTGCCTTCGAGGGCATACTCCGTCTTTCCCCCGATGCGCCAGGCGACGGTGCTGAGAAGGCGGTGCTGCGAGACGATGGGGGACTCGCCCGTATGCATCAGCGCAAAGCAGCCGGTGCCGTAGGTGTTCTTCGCCATCCCCGGGGCGTGGCAGGCCTGGCCGAAGAGGGCGGCGTGCTGGTCGCCGGCGATGCCTGCTATTTTGATCGCCGCACCGAAGAGGTCGGGCTCCGTCTCTCCATAGACTTCGCTGCTGTCGCGGATCTCCGGCAGGAGCGAGCGGGGAATCTCGAGCAGCGCCAGCATTTCCTCGCTCCAATCCGTCGTGCGCAGGTCGCAGAGCATCGTGCGGGAGGCGTTCGTGGCGTCGGTGAGGTGGAGACGGCCGCCGGTGAGCTTCCAGACGAGCCAGCTATCGATCGTGCCGAAGGCGAGTTCACCGCGCTCCGCCCGGTCCCGCGCGCCCTCGATCTGGTCGAGCATCCAGCGTATCTTTGAGCCGGAAAAGTAGGCGTCGATGACGAGGCCGGTGATCTCCTGGATGCGCGGAGCATGGCCGGCGGCCTCGAGCTCGCGACAGAAGTCGGCGGTGCGTCGGTCCTGCCAGACGAGAGCGGGGCCGATCGGTTCACCGGTGGAGCGGTCCCAGATCACCGAGGTTTCCCGCTGATTGGTGATGCCGATCGCGGCGATGTCAGTCGCTCTCAGTCCGGCGTGCTCCAATGCCTCGCGCCCGACGCGGAGCTGGGTCGCCCAGATCTCCTCCGCGTCGTGCTCGACGAGACCGGGTGAGGGGAAGTGCTGGGTAAACTCCTCCTGAGCAATGGCAATGGTTTTTCCCCCGTCGTCAAAGACGATCGCGCGGGAGCTCGTCGTTCCCTGGTCGAGGGCGAGTAGATAAGCAGGCATGGGACGAGGATAGGGGAAAGCGGACGCAGAGAAAAGAGCGCTTTTGGGGAAAGTGAGGACGTGGAAGAGGTAGCGAAACTCGTGAGAGTTTCGTCTTCGCCGGGCAGTCGCCCGAAGGTCTCACGACCTTCGCTACGGGAAGAGTGCTACCATACCCGCCCCTGGTCGGAAAGCGTTTGCCGTTTTGCCTTCACTGGAGTACACCGCAGACGATGCAAGTGAACCCCTTGATGCAACTAAACGGCTGGTTTGTCGCCATCGTTCTCGCCCTCGTGATCCTGTGGAAGATCGATCTGCTCGCGACGCTTTTAAACCTCAAGTCGCTCGGACCGGAGATTCCAAAGGCCTTTCGCGGGCTCGTCGACGAGGAGACCTACGTGCAGTCACAGGACTACACCCGCGCCAAGGCGCTCCTCGGCATAGCGGAGGGCATCGTGGCGCTGGTCGTGCTTTTTATCTTCTGGTGGTTTGGCGGGTTCGGCTGGCTCGACGAAAAGGTGCGCGCCTACGGCCACGGCCCCATCGTCACCGGCGTCCTCTACATCGGCGCGCTCGTCGTGGCCCTGCAGCTGATCAATCTGCCCTTCGACCTCTACGACACCTTCGGGCTCGAGGAACGTTTCGGCTTTAACAAATCCACTTTCGCGATCTGGCTCGGCGATTTCGTCAAAGGCGCGGCCCTCGGGGCTCTCCTCGGCGTCCCGCTCCTCGCCGGTCTGCTCTGGATTTTCCAAACCGTGCCGATGGCCTGGCTCTGGGGCTGGATCCTCGTGACGGGCTTCTCCCTCGTCCTCGCCTACGTCGCACCGACGTGGATCATGCCGCTTTTCAACAAATTCGAGCCGCTCGGGGAGGGCAGCCTGAAGCAGGCCATCCACGAGATGTCGGTGAAATGCGAGTTTCCGCTCAAAGAGGTCAGCGTGATGGACGGCTCGAAACGCTCCGCGAAGTCGAACGCCTTTTTCACCGGCTTCGGGAACAACAAACGCATCGCCCTCTTCGATACCCTCATCGCCAAACACACCGAGGCGGAACTCGTCGGAGTACTCGCGCATGAGATAGGCCATTTCAAAAAGAAGCACATCGTGAAGTCGCTCGTCGTCGGCACGCTCACGACGGGGGCGATGTTTTTCCTGCTCGGACTGATGATGAACAACCGCGCCCTCTTCGATGCCTTCGGCGTGAAAGAAACGTCGGTCTATCTCAGCCTCGTCCTCTTCGGTATCCTCATGACTCCCATGAGCGAGGTCCTCTCGGTCGCGGGGAACTGGATGAGCCGCAAGCACGAGTTCGAAGCCGACGCCTACGCGGCGGAGGTGACGGGCAATCCGCAGGCCATGTCCGATGCGCTCCTGAAGCTGAGCCGGGACAATCTCAGCAACCTCACCCCGCATCCCTTCTACGTCTTTCTCAATTACACCCATCCGCCTGCGGTCGAGCGCATCGCGGCTCTCGCGGCGCTCAATACACGTCCCGCTGGTAGCGGTGCTCATCCTTGAGCGCCTTCAAGTAGGCGGCGGCCCCTTCGTCGTCTCGTCCGCCATATTGCCGGATCAGATCAAAGAGGGCTCTTTCCACATCCGGCGCCATGTAGGTCGCATCGCCGCAGACGTAGAAATGGGCGCCGCCCTCGAGCCACTCCCAGACTTCCGCCGCGCAGTCGCGGATTTTGTCCTGCACGTAGATCTTGTGGACCTGATCCCGTGACCAGGCCAGCTCGAGCCTCGCGAGTGAACCGGCCTTTTGCATGGCGGTCAGTTCCTCCTCGTAGAAGAAATCAGATCGATGATCTCGCGGCCCTCGACGATGCGCGAGAGTTCGTCCTCGTCCTCGAGCACGGCGATCAGCTACGGGTGTCGGCAAAAGGTCGCCCATTTTCTCAGAAGCGATTTGCTGATCGTGCAGACATCATACTCCTCCAGAAGCGCCTCGCGGAGCGGGCGTTTGCTGCCGTCGGGCACGGTCACGGAGACGGTCGTGTTGAAGGGCAGCACCGAGAGGATCTCATCG